>JAEEGL016492262.1_pt1 | contig 13236 bp, 11 predicted proteins | sample 9134231 | NCBI WGS metagenome assembly JAEEGL01 (sample SAMN16246548, study PRJNA631951) | gut metagenome | biome: gut microbiome; feature: rumen; material: fiber-attached | host: Bos | place: Iran: Karaj | collected 2018-10
AAATGGTATTTTGTTAATATACTTTGAACTGTGATGGTTTTTAATGATTAAGCATACTGCTTCTGAAAAAAACACTTGCAATTTTTAAAAAGATGTGTATAATAAAATACGCGTTTGGGGTTATAGCTCAGTTGGTTAGAGCGCCACGTTGACATCGTGGAGGTCATTGGTTCGAGCCCAACTAACCCCACCAGAAGAAATCCTGCGGTGTGCGTTACGCTGTTATCGTGATAAACCCACATAGTGATTACGGAATAGCACTTGTCGGACCGTTCAAAATCAGGCCTGCTTTGACAGGAAGATTGCGTAGGCTGCGGTGTATCCACCTGCCGAGAGGCGGGTCTTATCACAAATTGCGGACGGCATCTTGGGATTCTTTCAAAAAACAATTGCCGAATTGTGTAATGGTAGCACCTACGACTCTGACTCGTATTGTCTAGGTTCGAATCCTAGTTCGGCAGCCAGAACCGCCTTATGGCGGTTTTTTTGCTTTATTAGGATCATGAGGATGAAAAATGGAATCAATTTAATTTCATTTTGTCATATTCAATGTTGCATATCATTTTTATTTTTAATATAATAATATTGAAAAAGTGTAATATGTAAGATTGCTTGGAAATTGAGACGTATGAAAAACAAAATCATATGCTTTTTTCTATCTTTCATATTGTCTTCTGCGTTTATGATGCCAATGCGTACGGAAGCAGAGGAACCTTATACAGAGCCGCCTGCCGGGTCTGATATTTCCTTTCTTCCGGGAGTGGGCTTTAGGACAAAAAAGAGATCTCTTCCGGAGAATAAACTTAGTCTTGAATACTGGGAGTCAACTAAAAATCTTTTGCAACTGACCGGAAATATTAGGGATGATATTCTGACAATCGCGCGTAGTCAGATAGGATATAGAGAAGATACCACATCTACCTATTACGATCCAGATGATGGTTTAAAAAACTATTCACGATATGGAGACTGGTATGGAAGGCCCTATAGTTTCTGGTGCGATATGTTTGTCTCATTCTGTATTTACTATGCAGGAATAGAAGATTATCCGTTTGAGTATTCTTGCTTTAGACATGAGCTTCTTCTGAAAAAATCCGGTTATTGGAAAGACTGGAACGCATATATCCCAAAGCCCGGTGATGTCGTTTTTCTTTCATTGCTTGAAGGATCCTATGGAGCAACCCATACAGGAATTGTTGAGATGGTGATTCCGCCTACGGATGATCATCCGGCGAGATTGATTACGATTGAAGGGAATGTTGCGTTTAATGATGGAGGACCGAACGGAGTCCGGAGAATGGAGCGTTCTTTTGCAGACGTAATCGGGTATGGAATATACGAAGCAGGAGAACCTATGCTTCAACAGACAACTCTGAGATGTGATGACAATCCATATAAAAATTACATCTACACTGAACCGGATCTGGATGTATTGAAATTTATCGGAGCTGATAATACTGTGTATGCCAGGCAATATTTTCCTGGAGAATAACAAGTAACTTCTTGATGGATAGAAAAATTTGACTTAATTAGTAGATATAAAGAGAGACTGTTTAAATGACAGTCTCTCTTACTGGTTGTAAAATTAGATTGTGTGAAAAATCAATGAATCGAGAGAATGATAAACAACAACGTGGAAAAAACAATCTGAGCCAGGGAAAAACGTAAGACTACCTGGGGATCGGACCAGTGATGGTTCTTACGCATTTCGTCATGCAATGGAGTGCGGATGTTTTTTAATATGCCGATTTTTAAGAACCGGAGAAGAAAAACTTTAACCAAACCGGTTAAACCGTCGATTATAAATACAGCGCAGAATAATAGAAATGAAATAGGATGCCCGGATTTGATTGCGAGGATGGCGAGAAAAACACCTAATGCTCTTGAGCCTGCATCGCCCATAAGAATCTTACTTGGACTTACATTGAATAACAAATATGCTAGCAGAACAGAAATAAATAAAAGGGTGTATCCAAAGTAAGATGTAGGAAGAGAAGAGGAAAATATCATCAAGACGCTTAGCATCGATACAATTCCGACGGAACTTGATAATCCATCAACACCGTCAGTACAGTTTACTGCATTGATACTCATCCAAATTAAAACAGTAGCAAGAATCACATATAGAACAGGGTGAATAGAAATCAGAGATTTCCCGAAATAAATATCAGTTGAATTATTGAACACAAAAATGACGCTAATTAAAACGGATACAACAAGATCAATTAAGCCTTTTTTATACTCAGACCATGAAGAGGATGAAGCATCATCAAGATATCCGCTAATCATTTCAAAAATAATGAATGCTGCATATAATAAAAACTCAACCGAAAAAGGGATAAAAAGAAATGAAAACAAAACAAAGGATATCATCATGATAAGCCCAACTCCGCGAGTTTTTCCTTTTGAAAGCTCTCCGTTTAAGGCATAGATACGTCCCTGATCTCGTGGCAAAAATTTAAAATCGATTTTTAAAAGAACGGCAGTTACCAAAAAAGACAGAAAAGCATAAAGAACATATGCATGAGTCTGATCAAGGAATTTTATGAACACATTATTTAGCATGTGAGGAATCCTTTCATTTTTCTTCTTTTTTATTATAATCTTTTTATGATTTTGATGCAACATCTATCGTTGGGGATAAAAAGGATCAAGCTATTAAAGCAAACAGGGCTTGAAAGAATGTAAAAAAACAGATATAATGTAACAAATTATTGGTAGGAGGATATATCGTGATACAGATCATATTCGGAGAAAAAGGCACTGGGAAAACAAAAAGAATTTTAGACCTTGCAAATCGTGCAGCGCAGGAAGCAAAAGGAAGTATCGTTTTTATTGATAATGATGACAGTTACATGTTTGATTTAAATCTTTCCGTTAGATTTATTAATGCTCTAGAATACGGAATTGCTGGTCCAAAGGCTTTTTATGGTTTTCTTTGCGGAATATCTGCTTCCGATCATGATCTCGAATATATCTATGTAGATGGCTTTTTAAATCTTGTAAAACATGATTTGAACACATTAGAAGAATTGTTCAATCAACTGGATCTTTTTACTAAGAATCATGGCATTACATTGACTCTCTCTGTTAGCGGCGCCGTTGAAACACTCCCTGATTTCCTGCAAAAATACGCTCTTTAATGTTGTTTATTTAAAAGAATAATCTCGTTATGAGCGCATTTATATAAATGCGCTCTCTTATGTAAATATGGAAAATCAAATTTCAGAAAATGTGCAATTTAATACAAATTTATCGAAGAAAAAGAAAAACTCTTTGTGGATCAAAATCCTTTGGCCACTAAGCCTCGTTTTGGTTGCAATCTTAGCATATGTTGTAATTATTTTCACGGGCTCGGATGAATCTAAAATCCTTCAGGAAGCAATGCGTATAATCAGGACAAATGCTTTTTTTTATTCGGAGGATAAAGATACATTAGTGGAGAGCGCAGTGGCGGGGATGACTTCATCTTTAAATGACAATTATGCTGTTTACTATACCGAAGAAGAATATGCAGAATTAAATAAATCCAATTCGGGTTATTATACAGGAATAGGGATTGTTCTTCAGCAGCAAGATATCGGTGTATTCCAGATTATTCAGGTTTTTGAGAATTCTCCAGCTGAAGAAGCAGGACTTATGCCCGGAGATATTATGATAGAGTTGAACGGAGTATCGGCAGATGGACTCGATATCAGTTCTTTTCTCGATCATATGAACAATGAAGAAGGAGATATTAATTCAGTAACAATCATAAGAAACGGAGAAAAGACTTCCTTTCAGATTGAAACGAAAGAAATATATGCGCCTAAAGTAACTTTTAAGATGTTGACTGAATCAATCGGTTATATTTACATTGCTCAATTTCGGGGAGAATGCGTTACTGAGTTTAAAGATGCTGTTCAGACGCTTATAAGTATGGGAATGACTTCCATGATATTAGACCTCAGAGATGATCCGGGAGGTTCGTTGTATGATGTGGTAGATATAGCGGATCAGTTGCTGGATGAAAATCTAGTCATTACTACGTTAAGATCCAATGATGACACAATCACACAGACATATAAAACAAATAATAAAGGTTATGATTTTCCTCTGGTTGTTCTTGTCAACAAGAATTCTGCTTCGGCCAGCGAACTGCTTTCCGGTGCATTGAAAGATCATAAACGAGCATATCTGATTGGTACAACCACCTATGGGAAAGGAATAGTACAGACTTTCTATTATCTTGCTGGAACAGGCGGATATATAAAAATAACTTCCGAAGCATATTATACGCCGAATAATATTTGTATTCAGGATGTAGGAATCACTCCTGATCTGCTGATTGAGAATCCTGAGGAAGCTAAGATTTATTCAATCACCTCTATTCCTTACGAGTTGGACCTTCAACTCCAAGCCGGCATAAAGTATTTAAAAGATACTTATAACAATAGATAAATGCTAAAAAGCGTTCTGCAAAATGCTCAAAACTCAAATTAAAATTGAGGTTTACAGATTCATTTTTATCTGTTATACTGATATTTGTTATACTTGGGTTTGAAAATAAACACATACTTAACAAGTAAAATTGTAAAACCATATAGGGGGAACACAAATGAAATCATACACCGCAAACGAAATTCGGAACATCGGCATTTTTGGACATGGAGGAGAAGGCAAAACTACGTTGACCGAGGCCATGCTGTATAACGCTGGGCTGGTTGATCGTTTTCCAAATAATGCTCCGACAACTGATTTTGATCCTGAAGAGTTAAAACGTTCGATTTCCATTAATATGGCAGTCGCTCCGCTCGAATGGAAAAATACTAAAATCAACCTCATAGACGCTCCTGGATTTTTTGATTTTTACGGTGAAGTGACTGCTGCAATGGAGCTTTGCGATGCCGCGTTGATCGTTATCGGTTCCGTTTCTGGTCCTGTTGTAGGTGCTGAAAAAGCATGGAACATGTGCAAAGAATACAACAGACCGAGAATGATGGTTATTAACCAGATGGATCGTGAGAATGCTAACTTTGACAAAGTTCTGAATGAAGCAAAAGATAAATTCGGAACTTCAATCGTTCCGATTCAGCTCCCGATCCTTGAAGGCGGAGTTTTCAAAGGATACGTTGATATCCTGAATATGAAAGCCAAGCTCTTTGATGGTAAGGGTGAGAAGGAAGCTCCTATTCCTGCAAATCTTCAGGCGGAAGCAGAATCTTTGCTTGAACAGCTTACTGAAGCAGCTGCAACTGCAGATGAAGATCTCATGATGGAATATCTTGAGACGATGGAACTCAGCCATGAACAGATCCTTCAGGGACTTTCAAAGGGCGCATTGGACGGCGATATTACTCCGGTTTGCTGCACAGCGGCATCATCTAATCTTGGCGTAATTCAGCTTCTTGATACAATCGTTCATTATATGCCTTCAGCTGCTGAGAGCAAACTTCCGAAAGCTGTGTCCAATGGTGCAGAAGTTGAGCTCACAAGAGATGGAAAAATGGTATGTTCCATCTACAAGACTGTCAATGATCAGTTCGGAAAGTATAGTATTGTAAAAGTTCATCGCGGAACTTTGGATGCAAGCACTCCCTTGTATAATTCTTCTTCTGAAAAGAATGAAAAACCGACAGCACCGCAGATGATCCGCGGCAAGAAGACGATAGCGGTCGATAAACTGAATGCCGGAGATATCGGTATCATCTCTAAACTTCAGTTCTCTAATACCAATGAAACGCTTTGCGATCCTTCCGATATTGTTGAAGTTGCGAAGATTAAATTCCCGGAACCCTGCATTGGCCTTGCCGTTACAGCGAAAAAACAGGGAGAAGAAGATAAAGTCATCAGCGGCTTGAATAAGCTTCTGGAAGAGGATCCGACAATTCGCCTCGAACGCAATGGCGAAACCGGGGATGTTCTCTTGAAGGGCCTTGGTGAAATGCATCTTGATGTTACCTGCGCTAAGCTCAAGAATAAGAATAATGTTGAAGCACAACTTGCGGATCCTCGTATTCCTTACCGTGAAACAATCAGAGCGATGGCAGAAGCAGAAGGCAAACACAAGAAACAGACCGGTGGCAGCGGCCAGTTCGGTGTTGTTCAAATGAGATTTGAACCTGCTGATGAAGGCGTAGACTTTGAATTCGTAAACGCTATTGTTGGCGGCGTTGTTCCAAAGGAATATATACCTGCGGTTGAAAAGGGTCTCCGTGAAGCGATGGTACATGGTGTTCTTGCCGGATATCCGATGGTTGGAATTAAAGCAACACTCTATGATGGAAAATACCATCCGGTTGATTCTAAGGAAGTTGCATTTAAGAGCGCTGCAAGATTGTCTTACAAGGCTGCTTGTATCAAAGCAAGTCCTGTGCTTACTGAACCCATCTATACATATTATATTTGGGTTCCGAACGACAACGTCGGTGATATCATGGGCGATCTCAGCCGTCGTCGTGGCAGAATGTTGGGTATGACTCCTACCAACGGAGGAACCGAAATCGTTGCTGAAGCTCCTCTCTCTGAAATGTTCAAATATGCAACTGATCTCCGTTCCATGACGCAGGCCAGAGGCTCTTTCAGAAGCGAGTTCACCAGATATGAAGATGTACCTTCAGAGCAGTCCAAGAAGATCATCGAAGCTGCTAAACGCGAAGAGGAAGAAGAAGAATAATATGATAAAAAGAAGCCGTCAGGCTTCTTTTTTTATGTCCTTCGGATGAAAACAAAAGATTATGTTGTTTCGAAACTTAAAGTGGAAATACGAAAGAACATATGATATAATCTTTCCAAGAATTGAAAGGATTATTCATAAATGCCAACTGAAGAAAAGTTATCATCAATTGAACGTGTAGAACTTGAGTCCATGGATGACTCAATTGGATTGTTTGGTGTTTTTGATGAAAACATACCTATTTTTGAAGAAGAAACAGGAGTCTCATTGAAAGTTCGATCAGATGGAATATCGATTGAAGGCGCCCCTGATTCAATCAAATTGTGTCATGAAGTTCTTGATAAACTTCTGGAGATGCAGAGAAAAGGAGAGCCCATCAACAGAAGCAGAATTCGATATGCGATTGATCTTGCAAAAGAAGGCAATGCTGATTTAATTTCTTCGATCATGGGGGATGTTGTTGCATTAACCCATAGAGGCAAACCGATAAAATGCAAAACAATCGGACAGAAACGCTATGTTCAGGCCTTAAAAGAGCATGAACTGGTATTTGGCGTTGGTCCGGCCGGCACGGGAAAAACATATCTTGCTGTTGCAATGGCAGTACTTGCCTTTAAAAACAAGGAAGTAGAGAGAATCATTTTAACCAGACCGGCAGTAGAAGCTGGTGAAAAGCTTGGCTTTTTACCTGGTGATCTGCAGAATAAAGTAGATCCTTATTTGCGCCCCTTATATGACGCGCTGCAAGAATTTTTCGGACTCGAAACATTTAAGCAACTGATGGAACGTGGAGTTATCGAAGTTGCCCCGCTCGCCTATATGAGAGGCAGAACATTAAATAACGCATATATAATTCTGGATGAAGCTCAAAACTGTTCTATTGAACAAATGAAAATGTTTCTGACACGATTCGGAGACGGAAGCAGAATCGTTGTAACGGGTGATGTCACACAGATTGATCTTCCAAAGGAAAGAATAAGTGGTCTTGTACATGCAATTCGTGTTCTGAATGATATAAAGGGTATTTCTATCATAAAGCTTACCTACAAAGATGTCGTGCGTCATGAATTGGTCCAAAAGATCATACAGGCTTATGAACGTGCTGAAAAGCAGAAAGAGGAAAAGGATTGATAGATATTATTGCAGTGAATGATTCTTTAAAGGAAGAAGAGTTGCAAGAAATAGAAAAAGCAGCATTAACTGCTTTGAAATATGAGAATAGAACTGGTGACTTATCCATTCAGATTGATACTCCGGATCATATTCGTGAATTGAACAGACAGTTTAGAAACATTGACCGGGTAACAGATGTTCTAACTTTTCCGGCATGGGAAGGGGAAGACCCTTTATCAGGAGACGGATACCTGGGAGATATCATGATTTGCTATGAACGGGCATCTGAACAAGCAATAGAGTATGGACATTCATTAAGAAGAGAACTTGCTTTTTTAGCGGTACATGGTGTATTACATTTGCTTGGGTATGATCATATGAATGAACAAGATGAATTGATCATGCGCACAAAACAGACGGCAATACTTAATGAAATGGGGTTAGGAAGATGATTGAGCAAGATGTGTTAAATAAATTGCTTGACAAAGCAGAAGAAGCAAGATCACATTCATATAGTCCGTATTCAGGATATAGTGTAGGAGCCGCCCTTCTCACTAAGGATGGAAAGATATATCTTGGCTGTAATGTTGAAAATGCATCATATACACCTACAATTTGCGCTGAAAGAAATGCGTTTTTTAAAGCGGTATTTGACGGGATTCGAGATTTTTCAGCAATTGCTGTTATTGGATCTGGTGAAAGCCCGGCATTTCCGTGCGGAGTATGTCGTCAAGTTATGGCTGAATTTTGCGAACGGGATTTTATTATTGTGACATCTAATAAAGATAAGACTATTGTTGTACGGAATACTTTAAATGAGCTTCTTCCAAATTCATTTGGGCCAAAGGATTTAAAATGATAGATAAGGGATATAAAAGTGGTTTTTTCAGTATAATAGGGTGCCCTAATGTTGGAAAGTCTACGCTGCTGAATACTTTGATTGGTCAAAAAATTGCAATCGTATCAGACAGGGCGCAAACTACACGTAATAGAATTACCGGCATTTTGACTGAAAAAGACTATCAGATGATTTTCTTGGACACACCCGGAATGATGGAACCAAGAAATAAACTAGGACAATTTATGCAGAAAACTGCTGAGAGCGCTTCTTTAGATACGGAAGCAGTGATTGCAGTATTTGATGCAGTTCATGGCTTTAAAAGCCGGGATCAATTGATTCTGGAGAAACTAAAACAAATCCGCATTCCAAAGATTGCTATTCTTAATAAAATTGATGCAGTAGAACAGGAAACAATCAATCAATTGCATCAATCTCTTGAGAGCACAAATCTGTTTGAACATGTTCTGGATATTTCAGCAATTCATGGTACAGGTATCGAGTCACTTCTAAATGTATTAAAAGAATATCTTGTAGAAGGACCTCAGTACTATCCTGAAGACATGGTGACAGATCAACCGGAACGACTCATTGTTGCTGAGATAATACGTGAAAAAGCACTTCTGCTTTTAAAAGATGAAGTACCGCATGGAATCGGAGTTGAAACAGAAAAAATGGAAACCCGTCCGGATGGTAATCTTATGGATATCTGGGCAACTATTTATTGTGAACGAGATAGCCATAAAGGGATCATTATAGGCAAGGGCGGCAAAATGTTAAAAAAGATAGGAATGGAAGCAAGAAAAGACATAGAATGGCTTCTTGATATCAGAGTCAATTTACAGCTTTGGATTAAGGTAAAAGAGGATTGGAGAAATAGGCAGCAAGTTCTGAACGAATTGGGATATAAAGATTAAACGGATACTTGTTAAAAATGGCTTCTGAATCTTTAAACGGAATTGTATTATCATATTCTGATTATCGTGACAATGACAGAATTCTAACGTTATTAACGATTGAAAAGGGAAGAGTGGATTGCAAAGTAAGAAATTGCCGCAAGCCCACGGCTCCTTTTTTGGCTTGCTCTCAATTGTTTGTTTATGGAGAGTATACAATATTTACCACAAAACAACGCACTACTTTAAATTCATGCGAAATAAAAGAAACCTTCTTTCCGATACGGGAAGATCCCGATAGATTTATGATTGGTTCTGTCATATTAAAATTATCGCTCTCAGCAGCTGAAGCAGATGTACAGAATCAATCTTTGTTTTCTTTACTCTATTATTCTTTATCCTATCTAGCTTATAGCGATGTAAATCCAAATGACCTTATGTGCGGCTTTTTAGTTAAATATCTCGATATTTTAGGGTATCGTCCAACTCTTACTAACTGTGCTGTGTGTCACAAAGATGTTTGGAATGATGATGTACTGTTCTATTCTCCATCTGCAGGTGGTACGGTTTGCGTTTCTTGTCCGCATGGAGGAAGCCCTGTTAATAAAACCGCTTTGGAAGCGATTAGAAGGATGACCCTTCTTTCTGATCAAGATATAAAAAGAATCAAAATGCCTGAATCATTACAAAAAGATGTTCTGACATTATTGAATTCCTCTTTAGAAGAAATCTTAGGCGCTGACGATAAAAGTGTACAGTATTTATATCAACTCATAGATTGATAATATGATATATCCTTATTTTTTATCGTTAAGGGTTGAATATTCGAGCAATATTTGATAAAATTAATTGTTCAAAAAAGAATTGGAGGTTTTGTATGGCAAAAAAGTATGTTTACTTGTTCAGTGAAGGCAATGCACAGATGCGCAACCTTCTCGGCGGCAAAGGTGCGAACCTGGCGGAAATGACAAATCTTGGCATGCCAGTTCCGCAGGGATTCACGATCACGACCGAAGCTTGCACGCAGTATTATGAAGATGGTCGTCAGATTAATCCTGAAATTCAGGCGGAAATCATGGAGTACATTGAAAAGATGGAAGCTATCACCGGAAAGAAATTCGGTGATAAGGAAAATCCGCTCCTTGTTTCTGTCCGTTCGGGCGCACGTGCTTCCATGCCGGGAATGATGGATACAATTCTGAACCTTGGATTAAACGAAGAAGTCGTTGAAGTCATTGCAAAGAAATCAAATAATCCTCGCTGGGCATGGGACTGCTATCGTAGGTTCATCCAGATGTTCTCCGACGTCGTTATGGAAGTTGGCAAGAAATACTTTGAAGTATTGATTGACAAGATGAAAGAGGAAAAGGGTGTTAAGCAGGACGTTGAACTTAACGCAGATGATCTGAAAGAACTTGCAAATCAATTTAAAGCAGAATATAAAGAAAAGATCGGTGAAGATTTCCCGTCAGATCCGAAAGTACAGCTTTTTGAAGCAATTAAGGCTGTTTTCCGTTCCTGGGATAATCCGAGAGCGAATGTATACCGCCGTGACAATGATATCCCGTATTCCTGGGGTACTGCAGTTAATGTTCAGATGATGGCATTCGGCAATATGGGCGATACATCCGGTACAGGTGTTGCCTTTACGCGTGATCCTGCTACAGGCGAGAAGAAGCTTATGGGCGAATTCTTAATGAACGCTCAGGGCGAGGATGTTGTTGCGGGTATCCGCACGCCAATGCCTATCGCAAAAATGGCAGAAGTTATGCCGGAGGTTTTTGAACAATTTAAAGATATTTGCTCAAGACTTGAAAACCATTATCATGACATGCAGGATATGGAATTCACGATTGAAGATCGCCATCTTTATATGCTTCAGACCCGTAACGGTAAACGTACGGCAAAAGCAGCATTGAAGATTGCATGCGATCTTGTTGATGAAGGCATGATTTCAGAGCAGGAAGCTTTAATGAAGATTGAACCCCGTAACCTTGACACTCTGCTTCATCCGCAGTTTGATGCCAACGCCATTAAAGCTGCTAAACCGGTTGCACGCGCACTTGGCGCATCTCCGGGTGCTGCCTGCGGTAAGGTCGTTTTCACTGCTGAAGAAGCAAAAGAATGGGCCGCTCGCGGTGAGAAAGTTGTTCTTGTTCGCCTTGAAACCTCTCCTGAAGATATCGAAGGCATGAAAGCTGCGCAGGGCATTCTGACAGGTCGCGGCGGCATGACTTCTCATGCAGCTGTTGTTGCACGCGGAATGGGTTCCTGCTGCGTTTCCGGTTGTTCTGCAATGATTATGGATGAGGAGAATAAGCGGTTTACTCTGAATGGAAAAGAATACCATGAAGGTGACTGGATTTCAATCGACGGCTCTACCGGATGTATTTATGATGGAATCATTCCTACGGTTGATGCTGCTATCGTTGATGAATTCGCTCGCATCATGTCCTGGGCAGATAAATATCGCAAACTTCAGGTTCGCACGAATGCTGATACTCCTCGCGATGCAAAGAAAGCCCGTGAACTTGGTGCACAGGGCATCGGCCTTTGCCGTACCGAGCATATGTTCTTCGAAGGTGAACGTATTGAAGCAATTCGCGAAATGATTTGCTCCGATACAGTTGAAGAACGTGAAGTTGCACTTGCCAAGTTGCTTCCGATGCAGCAGGGTGACTTTGAAAAACTGTATGAAGCAATGGAAGGTGATCCGGTTGTTATCCGCTTCCTCGATCCTCCGCTTCATGAGTTTGTACCGACAGAAGAAGCTGATATTGAAGCGCTTGCAAAAGCACAGAATAAGAGCGTTGAGCAGATCAAAGCGATTATTGCCGGTTTACATGAATTCAACCCGATGATGGGTCATCGTGGATGCCGTCTGACTGTAACGTATCCTGAAATTGCAAAGATGCAGACCCGTGCTGTTATCCGTGCTGCAATTAACATGAAGAAGGCACATCCGGATTGGAAACTTGTTCCTGAAATCATGATTCCGCTCGTAGGTGAAGCAAAAGAATTTAACTTTGTCCGCAATATCGTAGTTGAAGTTGCTGATGAAGAAATCAAGGCTGCCGGTTCAGATCTGAAATATGAAGTAGGTACAATGATTGAGATCCCGCGCGCTGCATTGACAGCTGATGAGATCGCAAAGACTGCTGAATTCTTCTGCTTCGGAACGAACGACCTTACTCAGATGACCTTCGGATTCAGCCGTGACGATGCAGGTAAATTCCTGAATTCTTACTATGATACGAAGATTTATGAATCTGACCCGTTCGCCCGTCTTGATCAGACCGGTGTTGGTAAGTTGATGGAAATGGCTTGTGAACTTGGACGTAAAACCCGTCCGGATATCACACTTGGTATTTGCGGAGAACATGGTGGAGATCCTTCCTCCGTTGAGTTCTGCCATAAGATCGGCCTGACATATGTTTCCTGCTCACCTTACCGTGTGCCGATTGCACGTCTTGCTGCTGCACAGGCTGCTATTAGAAGTAAAGGGGAATAAGTGTCACCTCGTTTTTATGGTCGATTATACCCTACAAAAGCTTTTCGAATCTAAAATGCCTGTAATCAGGCTCTAAATACTGTAAAGACATACGTTTTTAGGTCTTCAAACAGTAAAATGAACCCGGTAGATAGAAAATCTGCCGGGTTTTTCTTTTTAGGCATAGTTTTTTTGTAGACTGTATAAATATCAATAGGTAGAGGATATAGCCCAACTTTGGTCC
>JAEEGL012701994.1_pt1 | contig 13235 bp, 11 predicted proteins | sample 9134231 | NCBI WGS metagenome assembly JAEEGL01 (sample SAMN16246548, study PRJNA631951) | gut metagenome | biome: gut microbiome; feature: rumen; material: fiber-attached | host: Bos | place: Iran: Karaj | collected 2018-10
GATTTGTCAAGCTCATCGCCTGGTACGACAACGAAAGCGGCTATGCCGCCAAGTGCCTGGAGCTGATGCGCCATATGCATGATGCGGAGCAGGCGTAAAGCGCCGCTCTCCGCGCGGGATATAGCCGCCCCAGCTGCGGCAGACCGAGGCAGGCGTCAAGCCTGCCTTTTTCATCGCAGCCTCAACTGACGGTTGAGGCCGCTAAACAAAACAAGAGTTGACGCGCCGCATATGCTTCCGTTATGCTGAAAGAAAACAGACGGGTGAAAGGGGGCGGAAGGCGTGACGAGCTTCGGAGAGCGGCTGCGGGAGCTGCGGAGCCTGCACGGGCTTTCCCAGGAGGCAGTGGCGAAGAAGCTGGGGGTCTCTCCCCAGGCGGTGAGCAAATGGGAGAAGGGCCGGAGTCTCCCGGACCTGTCCGTGCTCCCGCCCCTGGCCGAGCTTTTCCGGGTCAGCGCCGACGAGCTGCTCGGCAGCGCTCCCCCCGCGGAAAAATGGGAGGCAGAGTGGCACCGTGCCGTCAGGGAGGAGGACCCCGCCCGGGCGGTGGTCACTGCCCTCCAGGCCCTGGAGCAATTCCCCGGCGACACCCGTTTTCTCTGCCGCCTGGCCGAGGCGGAGTTCATGGCGGGGGTGCGGGCGGAGACGGAGGAGGATGCCAGGCGGTTCCTCCTGGCCTCGGAGAAGCATCACCGGGCCATCCTGCGGCAGTTCCCTGATTATGAGGAGGCCTCCCTTCGCCTGGCCCGGACGCTGCTTCTCCTGGGCCGGAAGCAGGAGGCCCAGACCATCGCCGGCAGGCTGAAAAGCGGCGACGACGTCCTGCTGGAAATTATGGAGGGGGAGGCCCGGGAAGCGCAGTACTGCCGGATGTGCGCCAAGCGGGCCAAGGAGTTTTTCAGCATGCTGATGCGCCGGCCCAGCCACCTTCGCATGGACCTCACGGAAAAGCTGCTGACGGAGTTCCCCTGGGACCCCCGGGACCGTCTGAATCTCCTGTCCTATGTCTGCTGCCGCAGGGCGGCACTGTACTGCCGGGAGGGGAAGCCGGACGAGGCCATGACCACTCTTGGGCGCGTCGGGGAGCTGTCCCGGCAGTGGGACGCTCTGCCCCAGGCGGGGGAGGGCACGGAGGAATTCCGTTTCGGCCGGGTCACCGGGAGCGGCTCGGAGAATGACTGGCTCATGGCATTCAGCATGCTCCACGACCCTGAGCTGAAGCCCATCTTCGATAGGGAGGAATACAAGGAGCTGATTCGTCTGAGGGACCGGGTCCTGGGGCCCCTGGCGCCGGTAAAGGAGGAATGACTGTGTTCTGCAGCGTGCTTTTCCCCACGGAGGAGAGCGCCGCTCTGCCCCGGCGGAGGACTGCGCCGGAGAGTTTTGAGGACCTGCAGCTGGACGTCGTCATGAAGCGCGCCCTGCAGGAATACCGGGACAGCGGCCTGGAGGAGATCTTCTACACCCCGGTGACGGACCCGGAGGTGATCTCCTACCGGCAGGAGGTCCTGCAGGAGCTGGAGGACCCGGCGGTCCGGGAGGCCCTGAAGGCCGTTGTGGAGCGCTTCGGCTCCCTGCGGGAGGTCATGGACGGTCTGCGGGACAAGCTGGAAAAGGACCCGGTGAAGCAGGCGTCGGAATTTATCATGAGCACTGCCCGCGACCGGATCATCATCCCCGGCTTCTCCGCGTCGAAGACGAAGGACTGGCTGAACATGGGCCGGGTGCTGGAGGAGATCGGCCGGTTCACCGATTCCCTGGCGGAATTCGCCGGGAGTGTGGAGCGTCTGACCCTCCGTTCCAGGGGCCTGCGCGGCTTTGCGGAATACACCGCCGCCTTCTGCCGCTCGGAGTTCTTCCGGGAGATGGAGGCGGAGGCCCGGCGGCTGCGGGCGGCCTTCGGCGAGATACGCTACTCTCTCTGGTTCAAGGCCAACGGCAGCGCCGTGAAGGTCCTTCCCTTCGAGGAGCAGGAGGACTATGTTTCCCGCATCGAGGCGCTGTTCCAGCGCTTCCGCGGGGGAGCCGTCCAGGATTTCCGCAAGCATCTGGAGGAGACGCCGGTTTCCGAAAAGGCGGAGAACGAGATCCTGCAGCTTCTCTCCCGCCGCTTCCCGAAGGAATTCCGGGACCTGGACAGCTTCTGCGGGAAATACCTGCAGTTTGACGACGAAGGGATCCTCCGCGCCGCCCGGGAGCTGCGCTTCTATCTGGGCTGGGTGGAGATGACGGGGCACCTGAAGGAAGCGGGGCTTCCCTTCTGCCGTCCCATCCCCGAGGATGGAGGGAAGGAGAGCTATGCCCAGGACTGCTTCGACCTGGCCCTGGCCCTGCGCAAGCCCGGGGTCATCGTAACCAACAGCTTTTCCCTCACCCGGCCGGAGCAGATTCTCGTGGTCACCGGCCCCAACCAGGGGGGAAAGAGCACCTTCGCCCGTGCCTTCGGCCAGGTCCACTACCTGGCATCCCTGGGACTCACGGTGCCGGGGAAGGCGGCCCGGCTTCCTCTCTGCGATGGGGTGCTGACTCATTTCGAGCGGGAGGAGAAGGTGAAGGATCTGAACGGAAAGCTGCGCGACGACCTCCTGCGGCTGAAGAAGCTCCTGGACGCCGCCACCCCCCGCTCCGTTTTCGTCATCAACGAGATCTTCGCTTCCACCACCGCCTGGGACGCCCGGGTGCTTTGCGGGCACATGCTGGAGGCCATCACCGCCAAGGGCGGCAGCGCCGTGGTGGTCACCTTCCTGGAGGAGCTGGCGGACTTCGGCCCCCAGACGGTGAGCATGGCGGCGGAGGCTCCGGAGAAGGGGAACGCCAGCTTCCGCATCCTGCGGAAGAAGCCCGGCGGCTTGAGCTACGCCATGCGTCTGGCGGAGCGTCACGCTCTGGGCTATGAGGACGTGAAAAGGAGGGTGGGAGGATGAAGGTCGCGCTGCTGCTGCCGGAGGGCTGCCCGAAGCCCGAAAGCGTCCCGAGCTTCGCCAGAGACGCCCTGAAGAGAGATTTGGAGCTGGATACCATCCTGAACGCCGTGTCCATCGGTGACGATTTCATCCTGGAGGCCATGACGGAGGCTCTCCTGAGTCCCCTGACGAAGCCGGAGCTGATCGAATACCGGCATGAGGTCCTGCGGGACGCGGAGGCCCACACGGAGGAGGTCCGGGCCATCTATGAGCTCTGCCAGGGAGCCGACCGGCGGCGCCTGGGCAGCATGGGCACCATGAACTGGATGAACAACTATGACCTGAACAGCACCTTCCACGGGGCCATCGAATCCCTCTCCGGTCTGGTGGAGATCCTCCGGCAGCTGCGCAAGCTGGCGGAGAGATTCGGAGACCGATTCCGCTCCGAGGGCTTCCGCACCCTCTTCCGCTCGCTCCGTGAGGAGCTGGACGACGGCTATCTGGACGAGGTGAAGCGGCAGACGGCGGAGCTGCGCTATCCGGACAGCTACCTGGTGAGCGTCCGTCTGGGCAGCTACCTCCAGGGCACGGACTACGTGCTCCTGCGCAGGACCAAAAAGCAGCTGCTGGAGCTGGCCGTCGCCCCCTCCTACCACCTGGGGGAAAAGGACGTCGGTGCCGGCGACATCTCCGCCAGGGAGGCCCGGGCGGTGAACGGCGTCACCAACGCCCTGGCCCAGTCCGCCGTCTGTCTCTATGATTTCTTCGACCGTCTGCGCAGCGAGCTGGCCTTTTACATGGGCTGTCTCATTCTCATGGAGGGGATGCAAAGCAAGGGGATGCCCACCTGCTATCCCCAGCTGCACGCCGGTGCTTCGGACGAGCGGAGCTGGGAGAATCTCTATGATATCTCCCTGGTGGTGGTCAAGCGCACCGCCGTCACCGGGAATGACCTTTCTCCCGGCCATAGGCGCATCACCCTGATCACCGGGGCCAACCAGGGGGGCAAGTCCACCTTCCTGCGGAGCCTGGGCCAGGCACAGCTCATGGCCCAGTGCGGCATGCCCGTGGGGGCCGGGAGCTTCACCGCCCCCCTCCGGGGCGCGGTCTATTCCCACTTCAAGCGGGAGGAGGACCGATGGCTCAGCAGCGGCAAGCTGGACGAGGAGCTGGAAAGGATGCGCAGGATCACAGACCATATCCGCCCCGGCGACCTGCTGCTGCTCAATGAATCCTTCTCCTCCACCAGCGAGCGGGAGGGGAGCGAGCTGCTGCGGCAGGTGACCCTGGCTCTGGCGGAAAGCGGGGTGGAGGTCTTCTCCGTCACCCATCTTCATACCTATGCCGCGGCCTTCGCCGGGCGGGAGGATGTGCGCTTTCTCCGGGCCCAGCGCCGGGAGAATGGGGAGCGGACATTTAAGATCGTTCCCGGAGAACCCCGGGAGACGGCCTACGGGGAGGACCTGTATAAAGTAGTGTTCGGCTGAATGAAGCAGGCGGCGAGGCGCAAAAGCGCCTCGCCGCCTGTATTCCTCTGTTCCCGCTCAGATCGCCTTGATGCTGCGGATGGAGTAGGGCGTCTCCTGATAGACAAAGTAGTTGAGCCAGTTGCAGTAGAGGAGATTCGCCCCGCTGCGCCAGGTGCAGATGGGCTCCTTCGTATCGTCGTCCCCGGGGAAATAGTTCACAGGGATCTCCGGCTCAAGACCGGCGGCCTTGTCCCGGAGGTATTCGTTTTTCAGGGTGTCTGTGTCGTATTCCGAATGGCCGGTGATGAAGATCTGCCGGCCGCCGTCGTTGGACACGGCGTAGACCCCCGCCTCCTCGCTCTCCGCCAGGATCTTCAGCCGCTTCTCCGCCGCGATGTCCTCCCGGCGGACGGTGGTGTTCCGGGAGTGTGGCGCAAGGAACACGTCGTCGAAGCCCCGGAAGAGAATGGAGCCCTTGTGGGTCACCCGGTGGCGGAAAACGCCGGAGAGCTTCTTCGGCAGGGGCACCTTGTCGATGCCGTAGTGGTAGTACAGCCCCGCCTGTGCCCCCCAGCAGATGTGGAAGGTGCTGTGAACATGGGACTTGCTCCACTCCATGATCCGGCACAGCTCCGGCCAATAGTCCACCTCCGTGAAGGGGAGGGTCTCCACCGGCGCGCCGGTGATGACCATGCCGTCGAAGTAATCCTCCTTCACCTCGTCGAAGGACTTGTAGAAGCTCAGCATATGCTCCCGGGAGGTGTGCTTCGGCACGCGGCCCACGGCCATGAGGTGCATCTCGATCTGCAGGGGCGTATTGCCCAGGAGGCGGGCCAGCTGGGTTTCGGTGACGATCTTGGTGGGCATCAGGTTCAGCACCAGGATCTGAAGGGGGCGGATATCCTGGGTCTCGGCCCGGCTGATATCCATGGTGAAGATGTTCTCCTCCCGCAGGGTCTGAACGGCGGGAAGGTCGGAAGGAATCCGGATGGGCATGCTGCTGACTCCTTTCTGAGAGAAAAACCGGGAGGTCGTCGACCTCCCGGCAATCGTTTGTGTTAGCTCGCTTACAGGGGAGACCGCGGCAGAAGGGCAGAGAACGCCCGGCACATGCCCATGGGCATGTACATCCGGCACATGCGGGAGAAACCCCTTGCGCTCATTGCCGCGCTCCTTTCGTGCTTGTTATATAAATGATATCAGAGGCGAAGAGGCCTGTCAAGGTCCTGAGGGAAAATCTGCCTAGCAGTTCAGTCGGTGATTGTGCCGGAGCCGAAGCCGCCCCGGAGATACCAGGCCAGGAGCAGGTCCACCACAGCCCCGTAGCTCTGCACGCCCATGCTCTGCCCATAGGATTTCAGCATGGTATCGTACACCTTGTCGGAGACCTCAGCGGCTTTGGTTTCGAACTGCGCCCAGTATTCCCGGTTGGCGTTCAGGTCCGCCCACACCTCCGGGGGCAGCAGGGCGGCCGCGGCGTAGTATGTATCCGGGTCCCTGCTGTAGAGAGCGTTGCCCAGATGGACGAAGCCGAAGAGCCAGCCGGAGTATTCGTAAGCGGCGATGCCGCTCTCCGTACAAGCCAGGACGGCAACGAAATTCGCCTCCTGCTCCGAGGAGACGCCCCGCTGGTGGGCCATCTCATGGGCGATGGTGGCGGGCAGAAGGTTGTCCGGCGGGTCCACGTTCAGCGTGGCCTCCCCGGTATAGGGGAAGTAGAAGCCGGTGTAGTTGAAGGCGCTCATGAGCCGGGAGAAGAGGGCCTCCTTGGGCCGCACGTCCTTCAGCGTCAGCAGGGGGAAGCGCGCCTCGGCGCCCCGGTAGACGTTCACGGCCTCGCCGAAGATCTCCTCCCTGGGGACGGCGAAGGTCCCGTCCGCATTCCGGGGGACCGTCAGGGCCGCCTCCGCCAGCCTCCGGGCGAAGAATTCCGTGACCTCACCCAGGGTCTCCACGCTCTGGGGCGTCCCCCGCAGGCCGCTGCGGTCCTGGAAGCTGTCCGCCCGGTAGGAGGCGCCCAGGAGGAGGCACAGCAGAAGATAGAGGATGAGGGCAACGGTCAGCAGGAGGCTGAGTCGCTTCCACAGCGTCAGCAGACGGGGTCCACGCCGGGCGACGCTGACGACGGTCCACACCAGCCAGGCGGCCAGGAGCAGAACGCCCAGGGTGCACAGGGCCTCCGCCGCAGAAAAGGGGAAAACGCTGCAGAGTCGGCTCAGCCCCTGCCGCAGAGGAAGGGTCCCCGACGCCAGGGCATTCATGAGCTTTTTCTGCCCGGAAAGCAGGTGAAAGAGCAAAATCAGGGCCGCCGCAAAAAAAATTATTACATGTCGTTTTCGTAATTTGCGCATAATTGCCCCCCACTAGATATTGAACTCAGTATAGCGATTTTGGAAAGAAACTGCAATCCCTTGTTTTTTCCGACATTGGAAGGGGTTTCCTGAAACAAAGGTTACAAAGGGTTACGAGAGCCTTCGTGAAAAATTACAGATTGACAACAGAAATTAAAAGGTGTATTGTGTGGACGCCAATAAAGACAGAGTGCGAGGTATAACAACATGTTTCGAAAATCTGCGAAACGGCTGAGATTCCTGGTGGCCCTGCTGCTGGCGGTGTGCATGTTTATCCTTCCTGTATTCGCCAGGTTCTCTGCCATCACGGTCTACATCCGCGGCCGGGAGCTGATCACGAATCCCGTGGTCCGCCGAATCGATGATCTGACTTACGTACCCCTGCGGGGCTTCGTGACAGCCCTGGACGAAAGCGCCGAATTCAGCTGGAGCGACGAGACCCAGTGCGCCCTGGTCTATTCCGGCGGGATGGAAATCAAGGTGCGGCAGGACGCCTCATACATCGTGGCCAACGGGAGATATCTGTATCTCGGCGGCGGCACGGTCCGCAACGAGGACGGGAGCCTGATGCTCCCCATCCGCCCCCTGGCGAAGGCTTTCGGCGTGGAGGTGGAATGGGACAGCTCCCGGGATTGCGTCCTGGTGACGGGGCAGGTGAAGCCCATCGCCCCCGGCTGGTCCTTCTACAATGAAGAGAGCGTTTACTGGCTCTCCCGCATTGTCTTCGCCGAGGCGGGCTGCGAGCCCCTGGAGGGGAAGATCGCCGTGGCCCAGGTGGTGCTCAACCGCAAGGCCTGCTCCCAGTGGCCCAACACGATCTACGGCGTGATCTTCGACGACCGGGCCGGCGTCCAGTTCTCTCCCACTGCCAACGGCAGCATCTATCAGGAACCCTCCGAGGAATCCATCATCGCCGCGAAGATGGCCCTGGACGGGGCAGACGTGGTGGGAGACTGCTGCTACTTCCTGAATCCCGACATCTCCAGCGACCGATGGTTCGAGCGCAACTGCAATTACTACACCACCATCGGCAGTCACAAGTTCTATAACGGCGGCCTCTGGTAATAACCGGAGAAACGCCTGAAGGAAAACCGGGGAGGAGCGAAAGCTCCTCCCCGGTTTTCCTTCCCGTCGAGACCAGCGCAGCAGGTTCGGGCAGAATCATTCAAACAGCTCCGCCGCTTTCTTGAGGTGCTGCGTGATACGCAGATGCTGGGGGCAGTGCTCCTCGCAGCTGCGGCAGCCGATACAGTCGGAGGCCTTGCCGCCCTGGCCCGTGAGCCGTCCGTAGGTCCGGCGGATGCCGGCGGCGTTGCGGTATTTCGTATAGTCGTTCAGGGCGTTCATGATGGCGGGGATGTTGATTTTCTGGGGACAGTCGGGGGCGCAGTAACGGCAGCCGGTGCAGGGGATGAGGGGGATGTCGTTGAATTTCGCCACGGCCTTGCTGATGACTTTCCGCTCCTCGGGGGTGATGGGGCGGAAGGACAGCAGCGTGTTCGTATTGTCCTCCACCTGCTCCAGGGTGCTCATGCCGCTGAGGACGGTGATGATCCCGTCCAGGGAGGCGGCGAATCGGATGGCCCAGGAAGCGATGCTGGCCTTCGGGTCGGCCTCCCGGAAGATGGCGGCCACATCGGGGTGGGGGTCGGCCAGGCTGCCGCCCTTCACCGGCTCCATGACGGTGACGCCCACGCCGTGACGGCGGCAGGCCTCGTAGCAGGCGTGGGACTGCACATCGGGGCTCTCCCAGTCCAGATAGTTCAGCTGCAGCTGCACCACCTCGATTTCCGGGTGCTTGTCCAGGATCTGCTCCAGCGTCTCGGCCTGGGAGTGGAAGCTGAAGCCGATGTGCTTCGTGAGTCCCCGTTCCTTGGCGGATTTGAGGAAATCCCAGCCCCGGGTGTCGTCGATTTGCTGGATCGACCCGGCGCCGATGCCATGAAGGAACAGAACGTCCAGATACTCCAGGCCGGTGCGCTCCAGCTGGGTGCGCAGGATGGGCTCGTAGTCCTCATAGGAGCGGATGCCCCACAGGGGGATCTTGTCCACGATCTGAAAGCTGTCCCGGGGGTACTTGGGCAGCAGGCACTTTTTGACGACCTCCTCGCTGTGCCCCTCATGGTAGACGTAGGCGGTGTCAAAGTAGCTGAAGCCCCGGGCCATGAAGAGGTCGACCATTTCCTGGACCTTGTCAAAGTCGATGTCCTTCTGTCCGCCGTCGGGGAGGGTGGGCAGGCGCATGAGGCCGAAGCCCAGCTTGGGGATGGATGCATACCAGGGTTGTGACATAGAAGCATTCCTCCGTTCCGTATTCCGTTTATTCCATGTCCAGGGCCAGATTGACCACCGGAAGCTTTTTCTGAAGGGCGTAGCGGACCGTGGAGGCGGTGCCCCCCCGGTCCGAGATGAGATAGCAGATCAGCCTGTCCGCATGCTCCACCAGGTAGCGGTTGCGCAGCATCATGCAGTACCGATGATACCGGGGCGAGACCATGACGGTCTCATCCGCTGCCTCCAGAATGCGCCGGAACCTCCGGCGCGCCTCTTCCGGCCAGGACCTGTCCTGGTCCGGGCAGGGAAGCGCCAGCGTCAGGGTCAGCTCCGGGCGTCGGCTGCGTTCGAGCAGCACCGCCTCCGCCGCCAGCGTATCGAAGCCCACGGCGCCGCCGCAGAGGAAGCCGGTACAGCCCTCCTCCGCCAGCGCGGCGATCCTTCGCCGCAGCAGCCGCGGCAGCTGTTCCTCCGCCTCCGGCGGCAGCATCCGGTGGCCGGTGAAAGCGCAGAAAATAGTTTCCATACTTCGTATTATAGCCCCTTGCTCCGGTCCTGTCAACGCAGTACAATGGACTGACGAGGGTCTGCGGACCCGAAGAAAGGGGGAGAAGCGCATGGCGAAATCCGGCAATCAGAAGCAGAAGCTGCTTTATTTGCTGCGTTACCTGGAGGAGAACAGCGACGAAGCGCATCCCGTGCGCCTTCAGGACATCCAGGCGGAGCTGAAGCGCTTCGGCATCAGCGCAGAGCGCAAGACCGTCTACAGCGACGTGGAGACTCTGCGGGAGTGCGGCTATGAGGTGATGCAGGAGAACGGGGCCTACTGGCTGGCGGAGCGTCGTTTCGAGCTGGCGGAGCTGAAGCTGCTGGTGGACAGCGTGCAGGCCAGCCGCTTCATCACCCGGAAGAAGAGCGGGGAGCTCATCAGAAAGCTGGAGAGTCTCACCAGCGCCGGGGAAGCCAGGCAGCTCCAGCGCCAGGTCTTCGTCCTGAACCGCGTGAAAACCATGAACGAGAGCATCTACTACAATGTGGACGGCATTCACGGGGCCATCGCCCGACGACGGCAGATCTGCTTCCGCTATTTCGACTATGATATTCGCAAGCAGAAGGTCTACCGCCGGGGCGGCGGGGAATACCGAGTCAGCCCCTTCGCGCTCACCTGGGCGGAGGAGAACTACTACCTGCTGGCCTACAGCCCCGAAGCAAAGGAGCTGCATCACTACCGGGTGGACCGGATGAGCGACCTGCGGGAGACGGAGGAGCCGGTGGAGGGCGAAGAGACCTTCCGCACTGAGGAGATCGCCCGCTATACCAGCCGCGTCTTCGGTATGTTCCGGGGCGTTGAGCGGGAGCTGCGTCTGCGCTTCCCACGCCATCTGGCAAACGCGGTGCTGGACCGCTTCGGCCAGGAACAGATCCTGGTGCCGGACGGGGAGGAGCACTTCACCATCACCGTGCTGGTGGCCGTGAGTCCCCAGTTCTATGGCTGGCTTTGCGGTTTCGGCGGCGAGGCCGTCATCCTGGACCCGCCCGACGCTGCGGAGGACTTCCGGAAGTACCTGCGGGGCATCCTGGAAGCGTCTCAGTAACCCGCGTCGAAGTCGATCCTTCCCGGCAGGGGCTCGCCCCTCAGGAAAAGGTCCAGGTTGCGCAGGAAGGTGTCATAGCGCCGTTTGTCCGTGGCGTCGGACCAGGCGGAGCAGTGCGGGGTGATGATGACGTTGGGCGCCTTCCACAGGGGGTGTCCCTCCGGAAGGGGCTCCGGCTCCGTCACGTCCAGGCCCGCCCCGGCCAGACGCCCGTCCGCCAGGGCCTCCAGCAGGGCCTCGTGGTCGATGGTGCCGCCCCGGCCGATGTTCACCAGGATGGCCCCCGGCTTCAGGGCGGCGAAGGCGGCCCGGTCCAGCATATGCCGGGTCTTTTCCGTGAAGGGCAGGGTGCTGAAGATATAGTCCGCCTGCCCCAGAGCCTCATGGAGCTTTTCGGGGGGCAGCATCCGGTCGAAATTCGGGGGCAGGGGCTTGCCCGTGTCCCGGCGGATGCCGGTGATGCGGCAGCCGAAGGCCTTCACCAGGGGGGTGATGGCGGCGGCCAGGTAGCCGGTGCCCAGCATCAGAACGTCGGCGTCGTGGAGCTCCTTCCGGGCGTGGACGGGCTTCCAGGTCCCCGCCTGCTGGTTCTGATACAGCTCCGGCAGCTTCCGGGTGAGGCTGAGGGCCATGCCCAGGGCGTGCTCCGCCATGGCCGGGGCGTGGACCCCCGCAGCCCGGGTCACGATCACATCCTCCCGGGCATAGGTCGCCCGGTTCTCATAGCCGTTGACCCCGGCGGACTGCAGGTGCAGCCAGCGGAGCTTTTCCGCCTTTTTCAGCCACTGGGCCCTGGGGTGGCCGGTGATCACGTCGGCGTCCAGAACGTCGGCTTCCGTGCAGTCGAGGAAAGACTTGAAGCGCCAGTCCATATCGGGGAAGCGTTCCCGGCAGACGGCAGCTCCGGCGCCGTCTCCGTTCAGGGCGTCTGTCACCGGGCTGGAGAGTACGAGGATCTTCAAAGTTTCCATTTGCGCGCCTCCTTCAGATTCCATGTATTCATGCTCCCAGCATAGCAGAAAGTGACAGGGAATGCAATTCCGCTGCGGTTTGCCATTGCGGTTTTCGGCCGTTGGTGGTACTATACTGCCAAATCAAGTTTCTTTTTCAGGAGGTGCGAAGGCATGTCGGTGCTTGAACGCCTTTTCGGTTCCCAGAGCGGCGGCGGCCAAGGCTCGGAGCATCCCTGCTCCAACTGCCCGGGAGACTGCCCCATCGCCGGGGATGCGTGCGGGATCTGCAGGCCCTACAAGGAAAAACTTGTGGACGCTCTGTATAACGTGGAACACGCCGAGGAGCTGCGTGCGCGGTATGTGGTGGCGCCTGCCGGAGCCCCGGCAGGGACCGTGACCTGTCCCTTCTGCGGCGCGCCCTCCGCCGATCGGGCGACCTGTGAGTACTGCGGGATGCAGATCGGCGAAGCCGACGGGAAGATCTACGTCGCGGGCGCTGCGGAGATCCCCAATCCCATCCTCATCGCACGGGATATCATCTATGAGCGCTATGCGGCTCTGGGCAGCCGCTATACGGGCAGGAGCGCCTATCTCTCTCAAATCGGCATACAGAAGAGCGGCGGTATCCTCAGCGGGCTGCTGGAGCTGCTGAGCGGCGGAAATTCCGAGGGGTTGGGCACCAAAATGACCGAGGCGGAGATCCTGGAAGCCGCCAGGCTGTACGGGGTGTCGGCCGCCCAGTATCTGGGAGGGCTGGACAACGGGAGCTATCTGCCCCTCAGCGAGAAGCTGAAGGCGGACCGGCAGCAGGTGAACGCCGCCGGAGCGGCTTCGGTTTCAGACCTCGGCTATGCCGGCCGCAGACCCGACCCCGCGCCGCGGATGCCCCGACGTCCCCCGCATTCACCCCCGCCTCCCCGCCGCCCTGCAGGGGACGAGCGCCGCTTCGACGCTCCGGGCCGCGGCGGGGCCCCGAAGCGCCCGCCGGCGGATTTCCCCGAACCGCGGCGGAATGAGCGCGGCGGGATTCGTCCGGCGCAGCCGCAGCCTCCGGCGCGAAAAGCGGATGCCGGGCGCAGCGGCGGACCTGTCCGCCGTCCGGAGGGGCCGGCTATGCAGCAGGGGGGAAACAGGCGCAGCGGCGGCACCCGGCGGCTGGAACCGCCGAAGAGACCGGGAAGCGGCGACCGCGGCGGCCGCAGGCGCTGAAATAGAGAAGGAACACGAAATGACCGCGGGAGCGCCGGGAGCAAAGGCGTTCCCGCAGACGGAGCGGAAAGGAAGGAATCCCATGAAACTGCCTCCCATTGAGAATATGTCCGGCGTCTTTGACGTGCGGGGAATGAACGTGGTGGTCACCGGCGGCAACCGGGGCATCGGCTACGGAATCAGCAAGGCCTTTGCCCAGAGCGGCTGCAACGTGGCCATCCTCTGCCGGAATGTTTCCTCCGGCGAAGAAACGGCGAAGGAGCTGAGCGCCTTCGGGACGGAGGTCTTCGCCGTGGGCTGCGACACCTCCTCCCTGGACAGCGTGAAGTCCGCAGCGGAGCAGGTCTTCCGCCGCTTCGACAGCCTGGAGGTGCTGGTGAACAACGCCGGTGTCTCCACCGTGGTCCACTTCCTGGACGACAAGGACCTGGGGGAGTGGAACCGGGTGCTGAACACCAATCTCCACGGCCCGGCCAACTGC
>JAEEGL013105423.1_pt1 | contig 13235 bp, 28 predicted proteins | sample 9134231 | NCBI WGS metagenome assembly JAEEGL01 (sample SAMN16246548, study PRJNA631951) | gut metagenome | biome: gut microbiome; feature: rumen; material: fiber-attached | host: Bos | place: Iran: Karaj | collected 2018-10
CGCTCTCATTGTCAAAGAAAAGATAATCCGTCAGCATTTGTTAATCCTCCTTGTTAAAATAATCAAATTGACGCAGGCACTCTTCATTCTCTTCAAGCGCGAATTTCAGCATCACATAGGCGCTATCATAGGCGATTGCGCGACCGATGAGGTTTTCGTGCATACCTGTCTTTTTTGAGGCTTCGTTAAAATAATGCTCGCTTCGCTCTTGAAACATCCGCAAGCACATTTCAAGTAATTCATTACGCATTTTGTTTTTCCCCTTTCGTTTTTGTACTTTAATTATAGCACAAAAAGGTATTGCTGTCAATACCTTTTTTTATGTTTATTTTTTGTCAATCGCCCGGGCGGTTAGTCAAGACTAACCGTGGGAATTTTCATATAATCGCACTCCATGCCATAATCTTCCATCTGGAGCATTTCTTGATACAGATTTTTCCAGTCGGGGTGCTTACCTGCGCCAGTCTCACGTGCTAATTTCCCACGAGCGCAAATAAAAGTGCGCTCGCAGGTTCGGCAGGTTTGTGACAGCTTATCCATGAGAATCGCCCCAAAAGGGGTCGCAGAATAAATTTCATCATTCATTGTCAATTTCCTCCTTGGGCTTCCAAAGTCTGCCATCAATTTCGGGATTTTTAGCAAGACAGTATTTGAAAATTTCTGTTTCAATTTTGACATCTTCCAAACCCGTGTGCGATTCGGTGAAGTCGTTGTCACCTGTGATGTACCGATAGACAATCTCGGCAGTTAGGCGGGGCTGATTGTTTGCGGTCATGTAGCCATGCTCCACGCACCACGGCTTGTAATTTTCGTCTTTCTTGAAAATTTCACGGCACATTTTCAGCGTGTCCCACCACTCCAAACCCCACGGCGTAAACCAACGCCAACGGCTTGTCGTGATGTATCTCTGCGTGAGGTTCAAACTGCGATAGTCAAAGCGAGCGTTGTGTGCCGAAATAATTTCAACACCGTGTCGCTTACACGCATCAAACACCCGCCATTTGATTTTCGCCCACGTCAGCAACTCCCGCTTCTTTTCCCAAATGTCGCGCCAATAGTCGGGGATTTTCTCGATGTAGTATGCGCTCTCCATGTGGGCGGGGTCGAGAAAAATGTCAGCATTTACCATGCTTGCTTCCTCGTAAATGTTCCCCGCAAGGTCAAATATTCGGAAGCCCACGTCATAGCAGATAGGGTCTTCAAGGCTGTTTGTGGTTTCCGTGTCAATCATCATAATGCGAGTGGTTTCCATAATCAATGTTTATCAACTCCTTACAATGAATAGTATACCACAAACGCGGGATTATGTCAAGGGGTTTTTCTCTCAAAAATGACAACTTCATTTCCGTCATCATCGGTGTCACTCCACCAGAAACGACCAAGGGGCTCGATGACCGTTTCCAGCACCTCACCGCCGAGAATATCGCCGTTGTCATCAATGTCAATTAAATCACAAGTGACGCCCATCCAGTCTTCACTTTTGGCAACAAAAGTATGACCCTTATAGTGCTGACGAAGATAGTCGAGGGCTTCCTCTGCGGTGGAAAAATATTCCTCAGTAGGGCAGATAAACTGGGTGCCGAAATAGTAGAAGGGGGAATAAGCCTTTCTGTTAGTCATTGTTTTTTGCTCCTTTGCTTTTTCTTTTATTATATCACAAGGTAAAGAAAAAGTCAAGGGGGAACATGCGGCAAAATATTTAAAAATTTTGTAGTAATGCGCCCGGGCAAATCCTACCCATGGGGTAGGATTAATACCAATCCATCCAGACTTCATTCCAAAGATAAGACCAAAATGGCGCAGGCTCAAGCCCTCTAAAAGTATACCGTTCATCAAAATTAAAAAGAGAAAAAGTATCTTTGATATTCTGTGTTACTTCGGGCGAATCGGGTCGAATGAGAGGACGCAAAAGTCTTGATGAAAAAATATGCGGAGGGGTAGAGGATGGCTCATCTTTAAAGTTTACCATAACATGGTAAGGGCGTGCGCCCATAAGATAAACAATGCAGACGAACACAACCGCGGGGAAGTTCTTAAAAAATCTTCCGACATAACAGAAAAAATTTGACATTTTTTTACTCCTCCTCTGTTTCTATCATTTGGACTTTTGCTTCTTTGATGATGGCGGTAACATTACGCCAATACTGCTTTTTTAATTTTTTGACAAAAGATTCAGCATGGGCTTTTTTGCCAAAAAATTCCGTAGTAGGAATGAGGTCATGATCAATCCAGTATTCTACATAGTAAATCTTCATTGATGAAACGCCCCCTTACTTTTTCTTCGGGGGGCGCTTCTCAACGAGGGTCAGTTCAAACCGCTTATCACCAACGGCGAAAGCAATCTGACGACTGACATTCGTAATGTCAACGCTCTCGTAGACCTGCCCCTGTGCGTCCTCACGCAGAAATTCGGCAAGCTCTTTGATGATGGCTTCTTTCAGCTCGTTCGGCTTGCGCTCACGCTTCACGTTGCCGATTTTCGCGTGGTCGGTTTTCCGCATCATCTTCTTGACGTTCTCCTGCTGTTCGGCAGACAGGTCGTACTCGGTTTCCTCGTCACTCTCCACCGCAATATCATACTTGATAAGGTCGATGGCGTCATCACGGTCGCACTTATTGCGCTTCATATAGTCAGCAATCGTGCGCTCATTCAGAATCGGTTTTGCCATTTGTGTTTGCTCCTTTCTGTTGATTACATCTTAATTATAGCATACTCTCCCTGCTTTGTCAAGCCCCATTTGTAAAAAGTTTCACCAGTTTCAGGGTTAATCTGGACAAAACAAGAAGCCAATCCAAAATCTTCTAGTCTTACCATTTCCGCAATAAACATTGCATCATAAGGACTGACGCCCAGCGCATGGGCGATTTCTCGTTGAGCACAAGCGGGATGGTCGTGAATGTATGTCAAAATTTTGTCAGTCACTTCTTACCTCCTGTAAATCTCTTGTGTCGGCAAGCTTGTAAATTTCTTCCCATGTGTATTTGCGCTGACAATGAGGGTTAGGGCAAGAGCCCTTAACGACGCAAATAAAGTCGTTATCTTCCTCATAGTCGTCAGCATAACAATTGATTTGGAGTAACCACCCGCAATGCGGGCAAAGTGGATAGCGCATTTTTAATTCTCCTTTTGGTTTAGTCATGCACTACAAAGTCGCTGTATTTGTCGAACTTGTAGTGGGTTTTGTAGGTGATGGACGCCCCGCAATCATCGCAGGTGGCGGACACTTTGGCAATGAGTTTGTTCTGTTCCCATGAGTATTCAAGGTCAAAGATATCATCATCAAAGATGTTGGGGCTTCCACACTTCGGGCAATAACGATTATACATAGTATCAATCCTTTCTTTATTTCTTTGATTATAGTATAGCACACATCTATGTAAATGTCAAGAGTTTTTTACTTAAAATTTTTAAATCTTTCCGCCCGGGCGAACTTCACCACATTAAAGCGGTGAAGCCCACAGAGAAAGGAGAAAGAAAGGAGTTCTACCAACGCACCCATACTAAATTCTTACGTTGATAGGGGGAGACAGAAAACCCTTGCTTGCGGGGCGTATGGGGGCTTGAGAGGGAAATGGTGAGGGTGGCGGGGCTTGAACCCGCGACTCCCTGCTTAAAAGGCAGGTGCTCTACCTACTGAGCTACACCATCATAGGGGTGGGGGCGAAGTTATCGCCCCCGTAGGGGATAGGCGTTACCCTATCACGCAAGGCTGTAAAAAGCCTTACGCTTCTCCACCGTCTTGGTGAGAGAGCCAGCATCGACGAGCTGACCGAGCAGAGCGGACACACGCTGAGGCGACAGGTCAGCCTCAACGCAGGCAGGACAGCCCTTGGTCACATCGGCACAGGAGTACAGAACATCGGGCTCGAAGTAGGCAAGGATAGCCTCCTTGTAGCCAGCGTTCTCCACCTGCTTAGCGGTGGGCTTCCGCTCGGCGGTGTTCTTGCGGTTGAGCAGGTCAAGCTCATGCTCGATGAACTCGACGAGGGCAGGATTGGACGCAACCTCATTGATAGCCAGCAGGGCATTGAAGTGGTCACGCTTGGTGGGCTTACGGGAAGTGTTAGTCATAGTATCGACCTCTTTCTGTTTTTTATTTTTAAGAGCTTCCCAACTCTTAATTACATATTCATTATACCACGTTTGGTGGTACTTGTCAAGAGGGTTTTTTGAGAATTTTTAGATAGCCTCTGGGCATTTCCAAATATCTCTTGCCCTCTTGACTGTATTCATTATACCACATTCAGCGGCAGTCGTCAAGAGGTTTTTCAAATTTTTTGAAAAATTTTTTCGACGGCGTTGTTGTGGTACTGTTCTTTACCTCTATGAGGTTTCTGTTGGCACTCTGTCACATCGCCTCTTGACTGTATTTATTATACCACACTTTGAAGTGGTTGTCAAGAGGGTTTTCAAAATTTCTTTTGAATTTCTTATTGCGCCGAAGTCTAACCGCCAGTGGACTTACAGCCTCTGCGACTTACAGCCTCTTGACAATTATTATTATATGCTCATTCTCCCCAAAAGTCAAGAGTTTTTTTGAAAAAATCAAAAGAAAAATATTATGTAAACCGCTCGCCCGGGCGATTTACCAAGAAATACCGTACCCTCCATAGGTATCGCCCTCTTTATAAGTAACGCGAAAGCCATAGCTTTTTAAGGTCGTAACTAAACGGTCAATATCTTCTTTGGAAAAACTATTAAAAGTCTTTCGGGGAAGATGATCGAGCCCCAGTTTAGCACTTTTTTTGATTTGGTCAGAGATACGATTCAATTCTATCTCTATCTGCTCAGACAGATAAGTGTCAGTGAGCTTGCGGGCTTCTTCTGCTGTAATCATTGCCATTACCATTCACTCCCATATCCATCACAGTATTCTTCGGGGTAGTCTTCGGGTTCGTAATCCCCGCACCAATAGTCGCAATCATGACCATACATAGCATCGTAGGGGCATTCGCCCCAATCACAAGGTGTTTCACAGCGCAGACTCATTTTTATTCCTCCCATGTACCTTCTTCATACCACCACCAACCAACGCCATCTGCAAAGTCCCGCTCTGCATCGGCAATCTCTTTGGCAAAGAAATTGCGGAAGTTAGGCTGATTGAAAGCCCAAGCAACAATGCGATCAACGTCCATGACGTATTCCAGATGGCGGACGTAATCAAATACGTCCATGTGTTGAATATTTTTGGCAATAATTTCCGCTTCTGTGCTTGCAGTTTCGCCCCAATCGTTTCTATACTCTGTCATAGGTATCTCCTTTCTTAGACGTGATAAATTTTACCATCAACGACATAAGTGATGGATTCCATACCATCATACTCATTCATTTCCCAGTCAGTAGCTTCATCGGGAATTTCCACAACGCGTAGGATAACACCGTCACCCTTATATTCACCGCCGTGAGCCTGAACGAAATCAATCAAGCCCATGTGAGTACGTTCAATGTCATCGTAGCGGTTATGCCAATACTGTTCACAGAACTCTTTAGGGAGAGCAAAGCCATTCCAATCTTTACTGAGAACCATAACCATTTTTGTTTTCCCCTTTCGTTTTTGTACCTTAATTATATCACGCTTTTGGAAAGATGTCAATACCTTTTTCAAAAAAATTTTTCTTTTTTATTTTTATAATAATATTATAACATTTTTTTTAAAAAAAATCAAGTGTGCGACCGGGCGGTTAAGGCGATGAATAAATATTCACCGCCTCTCCGTTTTACTTGTCAGCCCACAGCCGACCGTCAATGTCAGGGGCAACAGACAGCAGATATTTGAAAATCTCTCGCTCAATCCGTACATCCTCAAGCCCCGTGTGAGACTCCTCAAAATCGACCTCACCAATTAGCCAACGGTAAATAATTTCCGCCGTGTAGCGTCGGCAACCTCTCGCCGTGAGAAAATCATTCTCATAGCAGAAAGCCCCGTAGTTGTCATCGTTTTTGAGAATCTGTCGAGCCATTTTCAGAGTATCCCACCACTCAACGCCGTAGGGCAGAAAGTATCTCTGCTTACTGGTAGTCTGATAACGCTGAGTAGTATTCAACGCTCTGTTGTCAAACATGGCATTGTGAGCACAAGCAATCTTGACGCCGAATTTTTTACAATCCTGTGCGATTTCTCGCTTGATGTTGTACCACTTTTTCAGCGTCCTTGCTCCGCATTTAATGTCCTTCCAATAATCGGGAATCTTGTCAGCGAAGAAGGCCGATGCCATCAGCTCTTTGTCAAGGAAAATGTCAGCATTGACAAAAGACTTCTCGCAGAGAACACCGTCCGCGAGGGTGAAAATCTGATAACCAACATCGTAGACAAACGGACAATCGAGGTCATTAGTGGTCTCGGTGTCAATCATCAGAATCGGGGTATGTGCGTCAATCATTTTTATCATTCCTTTCTGTTAATGGGGCTTAACTTCTTTTCCCTCATCAACAATTTAATTATAGCACATTATGTTGAGTAAGTCAACCCTTTTAGCTAATTAATTTTTTAACAAAGTCCGTCCGGGCGACTAAGGGATTAGTCGAAATAACTAAATCCCTTAGAGCACATTTCAAAGTAGGTATCGCGGGAGACAAGGAACCATTCATCATTGTGGTTACAAGAAGCAAGAGCAATTTTGTTCAGCATCCGATGATACTGTTTTTCAGCGATACGAGACTGCTCACCATAGGCAGTATTAAAACCGATTCTCCACAGCATAGGACAATCAGTATTATAGTTTCTCATGCGGTCTTTCAGCATGGAAGAATAACCAATTTTTACCCAATAGTAAAGGTCACCCGTATGAGGGTTGGCATTTACCATGCCGATGAAGTACAGCCCTTCATCTTCGGGAGCATCATAGTTGATACCATCTTCAAAAGGCATCAGCTTCGGGGCTTCCCATTTACGCTGATAAAACTTGTCAATATATTTGATAGCTTTATCATCGTAGACCCATTCCTGCTGGATGAACTCAAAAGTTTTATACAGCAGGATAGCGTTATCAAGGTAAGCACGGCGGGTCTTATACCGATAATGCGTATCCATCGCAGTTTCCAGACTATCAAGGAAAATATCCTTAATATCGGAATCACGGGAAGTACCAAAGTGCTCTTTGATAGCTTTCTGCCCTTCGGCAAGATTGCTTTCGCAGACCATGATAACGACCTTAGCCAGATAATCACTAATAGGACAATAATCAATCATTTTTGTAAGTCTCCTTTTCTTTTTTTATTTTGTTGTTTCTGTTCCTTACATTTATTATTATACACTATTGGATACGTGAAGTCAATACTTTTTTCAAAAAAATTATTTTTTTTTATCGCCCGGGCGGTTAGTCTTGACTAACTCGCACAAAGAAAGGCGGGGTGCGGTGAACATCATAACCGCACCCCATGGAGAAAAGAGAAAGGAGAGAAAGGGTAAAAGTGGTGGGAATGGCAGGATTCGAACCTACATCGCACGTCTGCCACTGGGTCTTCTGGTCTTCTGACGCTCATTTGCCATCATGGGACATTCCCAAATCGGGGGGCGATTAACGGCTCGCCCCTTGCCGTTTAGAGAGGAAAGGGATTACGCAAGAGAGTAAAACTTCTTACGCTTCTCCTCGGTGACGGACAGGACACCCGCCTTGCCCATCTGCGAGAGCAGAGCGGACACCTTCTGCGGGGACAGACCCTCACAGGCGGGGCAGGTCTTAGCAACATCAGCGGAAGCGTAGACAACGCCCTGCTCCATCCACTCGGCGATAGCATCCTTGATGCCCTCGTTCTCGACCTGCTTCGCAGTCGGCTTACGCTCGGCGGAGTTCTTCTTCGCCACCTGCTCGATACGTCCGTCGAAGAACGCCACCATCTCGGCGTCGCCCATCTCAGCGAACACCTCACGAGCACGCTCGAAACCTTCACGAATGGTCATCTTCTTGTCAGTCATAGTACACAACTCCTTAGCGTCGGTCGCCACCCAAATTTTTTATTTCAAGGGGAGTGGGTTAACTCCCTCTTGCTTACATCCTTATTATAGCATACTTGACTTCAAAAGTCAAGAGGTTTTTTATTTTTTTTTTTTTTTTTTTTGAGGGGGAGATGGGAACAAAGGCAAGCCCCAATTTTTATCTTGCGTTCTCCACCGCTCTTTACATTCTTATTATATCATACTTTGAATCAGTTGTCAAGGGGTTTTTTCTTGTTTCAGAAATTTTTTTTACCGAGCGTCGCAGGCTTCCTTTCGGTTGCCACCCAAGCGACCATTTATTTTTTCGGGGGGCTCTCCCCTTGACACTTATTATTATACGCTCATTTGCGGGAAAAGTCAAGACCTTTTTTAAAAGTTATTTATTTAACAATCTCAGCGCCCGGGCGGTTAGCCAAGACTTACGCCTTGGCTTCACCATTGAAGACTGCTTCCTTGCGGGCAATCTCTTCGAGCCACCCCTGCTTCCAGAAGCTAAACTCAACCCAGCAAGTGCCGTCATCCCAGAACCAACGACCGCTGTGTGGGGCGCAGTTTTCCGCACTGCCCCACGAACCATCCCACGGGGTCAGCGTCTGGTCACGCTCAGACAATTTCGCAAAGACTTCTGCGCTTGCATCTGTCTCGCAGTAGAGATAGCACGCGCGTTCAGTGCTCTTCTCTTTCAAATTAAGGGGCTTGCCCTCATGGTCATAGACGTGGAGTCCCGTAAAGTCAAGGCATTCGCGTTCATACTTTTCGCACTCCCACTGGGTATCAAACTTGGTGCCATCATCGGCAAGATAGTATTCAACTCTTTTCATTTGGTACGCTCCTTTTCTTATTTTCTATATTTATTTTACCATATTTTTTCCAAAAAGTCAAGCATTATTTTTGCTCGACGCCTTTGAGAAAATATTTCATGTCAAAAATATCTGCCCATTCATTAAGAGACAGCAAGCGTGATACGCTAATGAAATTGTAGCAACTACTAACCACCATTAGCGAATGCGGAATGGCAAGGCATTCGTCGGGACTAACAACAACAACAACTTTTTTCTGTGCGATAGCCCACGCAATTTCCCACGCTGTACCACAATCGCCATACAGACCCCAATCTATGGCGACTACAACATCAGCTTCTTCAATACTGTCAACATCTTTCTTGAAAACCTCGGAAGCCCATTCGGCATTATGCTGTTCCCAACTCATGGGATTGTTACTGTTTTGCGGATCACATACCTTTGTATCAGGCAGGGTCAGCAGATGCTTTTTTACAATCGCCTTGATGGCACGTTCTTTATCATTGAAAAACGGACTTGCAAGATAAACTTTCATTTGTATTTTCTCCTTTTCTCTTAGTAATTATATTATAACATACATTCATTCAAATGTCAATAGGCAAAATCAAAAAAGAGCCAGACGCACACTGGCTCTTTTTCTATCGTGTCCCGTTTCTCACGTTAAGCTCTTTGAACGCCAGACTTGACACGCAAAGCAGAGATAAGTCACCGATTCGGGTTTAGTTTTTAGGGTATAAACAGAACCAGAAATCAAAAACACCCGCCAGTTTTCTTGAAAAAACTTTTAGAATCACTCGTCAGCAATCCTCGAAATTTCTTCATTCGGGTTTGAGGTGCGTCCCTTGCCCTCCTGACATTTATAGTATACCAAAATCTTAGCCAAAAGTCAAGAGGCTTTTGCTAATTAAAATTTTAACAATGTGCCCGGGCACGTTAGCAGTGGCTAACTCACGATTAAAAAAATCCTGCCCTTACAGTGACGCCCCGATGGCACTACACTACAAACAAGAGCGGCTTGTAGTTTCATGGCTCTTCCACCTTGACGCCTTTGTAAAGGCAGGATTTTAGTGGGGGCGATTTCTCGCCCCCGTGGGGGGAGTGGCTTAGCCCTCGACAGCGAGAGCGTAGACCACCTTGCCCTTGACCTTGTCCTCGGTCAGACGACCCGCATCACGCAGACGGCGCATAATCGGACCGACCTTCTGCGGGGTAGCACCCTCAAGGGCGGGAACGAGAGCGGACACATCAGCGATGGTGTAGACCTGACCCGCAACCATCGCGGAGGCAACAGCCTCGCCAATCTCGGCGTTGGCAATCTGCGTCTTGGTGGGCTTGCCAGACTTGGAAGCGGAACGCTTCGCCAGACTGCCACGCAGAGCGGTCAGACGCTCGGCAACCTCACCCTCGACAGGGGCGCCAGACAGGACAGCATCAATCGCGGAAACATAGGACATCTTCTTCATAGGTATCAACCCTTTCTCGTGGTAGGTCACGACCCAAATTTTTTTATTTCAAGGAGGTTTCCCTCTCTTGCTTACATTCTTATTATAGCATACTTGACAATGAATGTCAAGTGGTTTTTTTATTTTTTTTAAGTGGAGTAGGTTCGCTTTACAGGTTCGTTTTTAGTTCCCACACCCACCAAGCGGAGTCTGTCGATTTATAAGCAAGATTATTCCCTTGCTCTCCCTAATTGGTAATGATTTAATAATCATTTTGTGGTGTCCTACTGCACTTAAATTGTTTGCTTCTCATTTCGACTTGGCGCTGTGAGATACATTAGAGATCACGCAGGGACAACTCCCCCTTGTTAAGTTCATCACCTACTTGGCAATTCATTAGCAGAGTGTTGTTGCTTCTACTAAATCGCGTTATCGCTTTCCTTAACTTACATTCTTATTATACCACAAGTTTTGTGGTATGTCAAGGGGTTTTTTATTTTTTTTTGAGTTGACCGCAGACCCGTTCAGTTAATAACTTACTTGGCGTTACTGTTATCTCTCCCCTTGACATTTATAGTATATCAAAAATTTAATCAAAAGTCAATAGGTTTTTCAAAAGTTATTTTTTTAACGAACGCCCGGGCGGTTAGCCGAGACTTACGCTTCGGCAGGCATCCGCTCTTTCAAGAGTTCCCTTGCCACATCAGACAAGGCATCCCATGACATGTTGAGGTTACCGCATACCTTGCGGATTTCTTCCTCGCTGTCAAGGTAGGTTTCAGTGCCATCAATCCAACTCCAAAAGTCAGACTTGCTCATCTTGAAAATTGCACCGAGTGTCAAATCAAGATTAAGATGTTCCTCATTAGGGAAGCCGAGAAACACACGGGGATAAGAATATCCAATGCTACTGGATTCATCATTGATAATGTAATGAACCCAACCAACACGGAAATGATAGGTTTTAACCATTTTTATTCTCCTTTTCTTTTGGTAGTTTTATTATACCATAGATTAAAGGACTTGTCAAGATGTTTCTTTCCAAACAATCCAAAGTTTTTTTACCTTGTTACCATAGGTAACTTTGTATCCATTACTTTCCAGATGTTTACAGAGAGCAGAGATAGATTCTTCATCCAGTCTCCATACATCAACAACGGTTTCTGTAGAACCGTACTGTGAAGCAGTCCATTCAATGTCCTCATACACAGCTTTAAGCGTTTTTTCATATTCAGCTTCGTAATACTTCTCTGCCATGTTGCGGGCAGTAGTAGCGGTAAAAAAGGTAAATTCTTTTTCTTTTGTCTTTGTCTTTTTTCTCATAGTATTAATTCCTTTTCTTTTGATAGTTTTATTATAACATACCTTCAACCAAAAGTCAATAGATTTGGCGGGATTTTTTTATCCCGCCAGAATGTGGAGAATGTAAGCAAACGCAATCAGCTCAACTGCATACTCCACCATGAGGAAGATGTTGTGGTTATCCATCTTGTAATTGAAGCACTCCACAAAGCGGTAGCACATCATACCACAGACAAACACGAAGCAGAGCCAGAACAGAATAGACATTGTTTGTACCTCCTTGTTTTTGTACTTTAATTATAGCATACTATTGGTGTTATGTCAAGCATTTTTTTATTTGTTTTTTATTTAACAATCACCCGGGCGGTTAGCCAAGGCTTACGCCTCGGCTTCACCACAGAGTTCAGCAATCTTGTCAAGGTCTTGCTGTTCGATTTTGGTAAGATTTACATAGTCTGTCAGAGCTTTCCAACACCACTCTACACGGTCGGTCGCCCAACAGGTGCTGTCAATACATTTATACTGCGGAATTTCTTTGCCTCTTTTGATCTTAGGGGGCAGAATCTTATACACCCCAGCCCAAGTCCACTCAGCAATATTAGATTCCGTCCAGAAGCGAAACTCATAGATTTCACCCTCATACTCAACCTGCGCGGACTGGACATTTTCTTGCGGGCGTCCGTCGTATTTGATACAGGCGACGGCAAAGACAATCACGACGATTGCCATAGGAACAAAAATCACGAGCGTAGCAATCAAATCTTTCATTTGTTAAGGTCAGCTCCTTTTCTTTTGATGGTTTTATTATACCATACTTTAGGCGGTTTGTCAAGTCCTCTTTATGAGAACTTGACAGACGCCTTGAACGGATGAAAAATGAAACTTACCATGAAGCCGATAAGGCAACACAGCCAGAAAGAGATGGGCTGAATCGTATGAACGATGCGCACAAGAATAACATCCCATGCAATCCACACAATGAAGCCATTGATTGCCGTGTTCACTACTGCCACAAGAAGCAGGAGCAGAATCGAAAGGAAAATTGCGGTTCCTTTACTCATTAGTTTTCACCCCCATTCGGAATGACATGACCGCCATCAAACTCGGATTTCCAGTGATGATAACCCCCACTAGGGTCAAGGAATTCAACGTCATAGTTGCCGTTGTAGTAGTCCTGATAGATAACATAGGCTACTGCGTAGGTATAGCCCAGAGCCGTGATTTTATCACCAACACAAATATGCATTAGTCTTCACCCCCAAACATTTTATCCCAACAAGTGGAGCAGATACCGCTGATAAGCATTTCGCGGTCATTGACGGAAAGATAAGGGAAAGCGTCCTGTGCGTGCTTTCCATTCTGCCAATCGAGAAAGTCATTCTCGTTGACCTCAATGACATGGGTCTCGTGGCAGATAACGCAGGTAACATCAAGTTTCATCATTTTTTGTTCGCTCCTTTTCTCAATTTCTATATTTATTATATCACATGACGGATGCTTTGTCAAGACTTTTTTTGAAATTTATTTGGTCGATTAATCGTTCTGCCTCCCAAGTGAAAATGTTGAGCAGGACACTAAGGGCTTCAACGCACTCTTCACGGCTATCGGTTTGATTCATAACTAGCTGTGCCCAAAATTCCCATGTTGTCATAATATCAGTTCATTTCTCTTGGTACTTCTAGTATAACACATTTGAATTAACTTGTCAATAGATTTTTTAGGGTTCCTCCAACATTTCGGTTTCTCTCTTGGAA
>JAEEGL013944312.1_pt1 | contig 13235 bp, 11 predicted proteins | sample 9134231 | NCBI WGS metagenome assembly JAEEGL01 (sample SAMN16246548, study PRJNA631951) | gut metagenome | biome: gut microbiome; feature: rumen; material: fiber-attached | host: Bos | place: Iran: Karaj | collected 2018-10
CAGGCTTGCTCGACTATGATGCAATTGAAAAGCAGGCAATGGAAGTTAAGCCTTTGATTTTGCTCACAGGCTTTAGTGCTTACCCACGCAAGATCAACTTTAAACGTTTCCGCGAAATTGCAGACAAGTGCGGAGCAGTATTAATGGTAGATATGGCACACTTTGCAGGTCTTGTTGCAGGTAAAGTTTTGACCGGCGACTATGATCCTGTAAAATGGGCAGACATTGTTACAACTACAACTCATAAAACCTTGCGTGGTCCTCGTGGTGCCTTGATTTTGTGTAAACAGGAATTTGCTGATTACGTAAACAAGGGTTGCCCTATGGTACTTGGTGGACCTCTTGGTCATATTATGGCTGCAAAGGCAATTGCTCTGAAAGAAGCCAACACACCTGAATACCGCGCATGGGCAGCCCAGATGGTAAAAAATGCACAGGCTCTGGCAGAAGGTTGTAAGAGTCACAACATTCCATTACAGACAGGCGGAACAGACAACCACCTTATGCTCTGCGACGTAACTGTTTACGGATTGACAGGTAAGCAGGCAGAAGCAGCTTTGTTTAAGTGCGGTGTTACTGCAAATGCCAACGCTCTTCCTTACGACAAGAACGGTGCCTGGTGGACAAGTGGTATTCGTATTGGTACACCTGGTCTTACAACTTTGGGCATGAACGAAGCAGACATGAAAGAAGTTGCAGACATCATTGACTTTGTTCTTAAGAATACAAAACCTGGCCTTACAAAAGAAGGCAAGCCGGCCAAGGGTAAGATTGAGATTTCTGATGACACAGTTGCAGCAGCCCGCGAGCGCGTAAACAAGCTGCTTGGAGCTCACGTACTTTATCCGGAACTTGACCTGGACTTCTTGAAGAAGGAATTTGTTAAATAATAAACTTTCTTATACATGGATTGCTTCGGCTTTGCCTCGCAATGACGAAGCAATTATATCAGACGAAGTGCTAACATTGTAATATCGTCGAATTGTTCCGCGCCGCCGACAAAAAGGTCTATGGTGGCGCGGACTTTTTTTATTAACAAAGGGGTATCCAGGTCATTGCAGTTTCTTACTGCTTCTATAAGACGGCTTTCGCCAAAAAGCTGCTGGCGGGTATCTGTTGCTTCGGTAACGCCGTCGGTGTATACAAGCAGGCTGTCACCTTTTTTAAGTTTTATGCTATGTTCCTCATAAGGAATGCCGTCCATTCCGGCCAGCATGAGATTTGGTTTTGATTCGACAAGACTTGCATTGCCATCCCTCAAAAGAACCGGGCAAGGATGACCCGCATTTACATAACATAACTCTCCGGTAGAAAGGGTCAGGATTCCAAGCCAGCAGGTTACAAACATATCCATTACATTATTTCTGCAAAGCTGACTGTTTGTAGTTTGAAAAATCTGCGAAGGAGATAAACCTGATTTTGCGTGAGTTGCAAGCAGGGTTTTTACAATCATCATAAAAAGAGCTGCGGGAACTCCTTTGCCGCTTACGTCTCCAACGGTAATCATAAGGTGGTCATCGTCGAGCAGGTGGTAATCGTAGAGGTCTCCCCCAACCTCTTTAGCAGGATCCATCGAAGCAAATAAATCAAAGCTCTTGCAGTCCGGAAAAGCGGGATAACCTTTTGGAAGAACGCCCCTCTGGATTTTTGTAGCAAGATCAAGCTCGGTTGCAAGACGTTGTTTTTCCTGGGTCATCTGGGTAATCTGTTTTATATTGCGGTTTACATCACATTCCATCTGATGAACAGAATGGGCAAGAACCCCAAGCTCATCCTTTGGGTGAATTTTCATAAGTTCTTCCGAAGGTTCTCCGCCATAAGAAGCAAAGTGGTCTGTCTCACGGGTGATGGTTACAACAGGCTTAATAAAATGAAGATTAAAAAAGCCTGAGAAGAATATTACAAAAAGAATTGCAAAAACTAATTCTACAACAATAACTACATTTATATATTTGTGTCTGGCTGCAACAAATTCCTGAATGTCTTTCTGGGCCCCAAGCACTGCAACAATCTTCCCCTGAGAGTTACGCACAGGAAGCATTGCCGTAATATGAGAGCCGCTTCTTGTTTTTAAGGTATGACGGACAACGGTTTCGCCATTTTCAAAAACACGCTTTGCCGAAGAATTATAATCCGGCTCCTCGTACACTTCAAAAAATCCCAGCGGAAAGGGCGAATGCTTTCCACCTTTTTTTACAGGATTATAAATATAGGTAATGCGGGTATAATCCGGGGGCTCAACACTTGAAACATAAATAAGATTCAGTTCAAACTGTTCTATAAAATATTGAAGGATATTGTTAATTTCATCATAGCGGGCGTCGGTGGTTTTTGTCTGAAGATAAGCATCAAAATCATCGGGATTAAGACATTCAAGAACAGTGGCGGCAACAGAGCGGATGTTCTTATCATACTGGGTACGGAACTGCCGAGAATAAGCAATAAAGCCGGCTGCAAAAATCATAGTGCAGAGAATACAACCGGCAACAACAATATTAAAGACTATCTTTTTTGTAAGAACGGGTAGCCGTCTTCTTTTCATAATTATATTGTAACATACAATTATGCAATCGTTAAGCGTTCAAAAAAGCTTTTATTTCTTCAAGTCTGGACTGGGCGGTTTTTCTTCCTTCTTCGTAAACACGTTTTAATTCTTCTGTGTTTTTTTCGGTACGACTTATTCCAAGTGGTTTTTCAGGGCAAATGACCAGAAGCTCGCCACGGTCTGCTTTTTCAAAAACATAATCTGTCTGTTCATTATAATTTTGAGAACGTTCTTCCATGGCTTTAACAATAGCAGGGTATTTATGTAAAAGCAGCTTCATACCACCCATAAGTGATGATTTTTCTTTTTTAAAACCACGCGGTTGAGTAAGAACAACAACATTGCGGTTATAGCCTATGCTTTCAAAATATTTTACAGGAATTGAATCTGTCATGCCTCCATCAAGCAGAGAATATCCATCAACCTTAACAACTTTGCTTACAAGCGGCATAGAAGCACTTGCCCGCATCCACAACAAGTCTTTTTCATCACAGGTTTCCAACTTTTTATAAAGAGGCTTTCCGCTTTTGCAGTCAGAAACAACACAGTAAAATTCCAGCGGATTATTACGGTAGGTTTCAAAATCCATTTTATCTAGTTTATTTGGAAGTGTATCATAACAAAATTTTGCTCCATACATATCGCCGGTAAGAAGCAGAGAAAGGAAGGAACAATAACGCCAGTCATGTGCAAAACGCAGATTATATCTGATTGCACGACCAATCTGTCTGGACTTAAAATTGCAGCCAAAGGTTGCACCTGCAGAAACTCCAATGGCTCCGTCAAAATTTATATTGTTTTCTAATAAAACATCAAGAATACCGCTGGTAAACATACCGCGCATTGCTCCGCCTTCAAGAACAAGACCTTTTTTAATATTATTATCACTCATACAAAAGAATATATCATAAAATGTGCAATTTATGATATACTACGCCTATGAGATTAATTTTTATCCGCCACGGAGATCCTGATTATAAAAACGATGGTCTTACAGAAAAAGGAATGCGCGAAGCAGAACTTGTAGCAAAAAGAGTTGCTTCCTGGAAAAATATAACCCAAATTTACCAGTCTCCTCTTGGACGTGCCAAAGCAACAGCAGCGCCTGCACTTAAACTTCTTGAACGAGAGGCAATTACCTGCGACTGGCTGCAGGAATTTCATAATATTCAAAATCAAATCTGCTGGGACTTACTGCCCCAGGACTTTTTTAGCGACAAAAAACATTTTGACAAGGACAAATGGCCAAAGGGGCGTTTTATTAAAGCCGGCAAGGTAAAAAAATATTACAAAGAAGTCTGCCAGGGCTTTGACAGCATTCTTGAAAAATACGGCTACATCCGGAACAAACAGGGCTTTTACAACGTTGCGTCTCCTGTTCCCAACCACAACTGGAGTGAACCGATTTTTAAGTATCACTTAAAATCAATTAAAGATGATTACCCGGAAGAAACAACACTTGTCTTTTTCTGTCATCTGGGAGTTATGTTTACAATAATTGCACACCTTGTCGGAATGTCTCCTATGCAGCTGTGGCAGGGCTTTTATGTTGCTCCAACTTCCATTACAATTTTAAATAGCGAAGAACGCATTGCCGGCCAGGCCTCTTTCCGCGTAGAACGGTTAGGAGACACTAACCATTTGACAAACGGTGGAGAACCAATAAGCTCAAGCGGTTATTTTGCAAATGTATTTGAAGACTGACCCATGTCTGAACATAAAAAACACAAAAACTCACACTTTATTTTTTACTTAAAATATATTAAAATTACTTTATGAAACAGAAAAAAGAAGTACGACTTTCTGACATTGCTGCAAAGCTTAACATAAGCACAGTAACAGTTTCCAAGGCTCTTTCTGACAAGGAAGGTGTTGGAGATGACCTTAGGGCTCAGATAAAAGAGCTGGCTCTTGAGATGGGCTACAAGCTTAAGACAGGAGCTGCTGCCAGCCACGGAACCACCGGCAATATCGGAATTGTAATTCCTTCCAGATTTTTTTCTCCTGATGCTTCTTTTTACTGGTATTTGTTTAACCATCTTTCCAAGGCTTTGCTGGACAGGGGCTGGTATTCTATTATGGAGCTTGTTTCTGACGAAGATGAAAAAAAACTTACCCCTCCACGCCTGCTTACTGATAAAAAAACTGACGGAATAATTTTTCTGGGCCAGTTAGACGAGACTTACATAAAAAAAATTGCTGTCACATATTCTTCTTTTATTTTGATGGATTCCTATACCGCCGACCCTGACATTGACTGTATTGTAAATGATGATTTTTATAATTCTTATCTGATTACTTCTTATTTGATTTCTCAAGGACATAAAAAGATTCGCTTTGTGGGAACTTTTGCTGCCACAACTTCTATTCAAGACAGATACCTTGGTTTTGAAAAGGCAATGCTGCAGAATGGACTTGCCTGCTCTTTTGAAAAAATTATTGATGACCGCGATGAAAAAGGCATGCTCATAAAATGCCGTCTGCCTGCCAAAACAGATATGCCAACCGCCTTTGTATGCAACAGCGATCTTACGGCTTCTCATCTTATTCAGGAACTGACCCATGCAGGCTACAAGGTTCCTCAGGATATTTCTGTTACCGGCTACGATAACTTTCTTTCGGAAGAAGAAAAAACTGTTCCGCTAACAACGGTTGGAGTTGAAGCCCAGAGTCTTTGTGCAATGGCCTCTGAAGTGATAATTAATAAAATTACCGGCAAGCCTTATATTAAAGGAAGGCACCTGGCAACGGGGAAGATTATTGTGAGGGAGTCGGTAAAAAGTATTTAATTGATTGCTTCGCCTGCGGCTCGCAATGACGGGACGCGCTTGTCATTGCGAGGAGCGTCAGCGACGCGGCAATCCAATTCTACCATTCGACAAATCCATAAGTTTACCAGCAAACTCCTCATACTGGTCGGCGCGGATTTTGCCGCTAATTGTAACGCCTTCGGCAAAGCTCTCGTCCACATCGTACAAGGCAAACTGTTCCATATTAAGCTTTATTAATTTATGCAGGCTGTAGTCGCAGGTAAAGGAAAAACTGTGTTTTTCAACAAGCTCTTCAAAAAGGCCTTCGGTCTGGGCCTTCTGCAGCACCTGCTTTGCCCCACCGGAATATGCTTTTACAAGGCCGCCGGTTCCAAGCAGGGTGCCGCCAAACCAGCGGGTAATTGTTACGAGTGTGTTTGTGCAACCAAAGCCTTTGAGCACGTCTAAGGTTGGACGGCCTGCAGTTCCGGAAGGTTCGCCGTCGTCGCTCATGCCAAGAATTTCGGCAGCGGGACCAATTACAAAAGCATGGACAACATGAGTGGCATCGGCGTATTTAGTTTTCTGAGCCTTTACAAGGTCGCGGGCAGCAGACTGACTTTCGCAGGGAAAAAGTTCGCTTAAGAAACGGGAGCCTTTGATGGTTTCTTCGAAAGATATGCTGGATTTTAAGACTTGCATTGATACTCCAAATTGTGGATTGCCACGTCGCCTTCGGCTCCTCGCAATGACGAAGTAATGACGTCCTACTCTACAACAATATCCTTTACTTCTTTAGAAACTACGCGCACACCCTTGGCCTTGAGAGACTTTTCTTCGTAGTTACCGGCTTTAAAGGTTTCGGTAAGTTTTTTGATGCGGCCCTTTGGAACGTAGTTGAGCTTAAACTCAAAGGTTTTTCGGGTATCTACGTGAAGAACTTCCATTCCGTCCGGAGCAAAGAAGTAGTCGCGGTTCATGATGTAGCCTGCAATTTTACAGCGCTTGATGTAAACATACTGGGTTGCAGGGTCTCGGTACAAGACTGTAAACAATACCTTAGAAAGACTTTCTTTGTCTGCAAGTCCACAGTAACGCATTTCCGGGCCGACAAAGATTTTTTTAGGACATTCAGAAACAGAGTAAATTCCACTCTTGCGCACATACAAAACCTTGTCGAACGGTGTAACCTTAAGAACCTCTTCTCCACCGCTGACATCAACTCCAAGGTTACCTGATTTTTCATCATACTTGAGCGGCATGTCGCGCTTGGAAACGGCCTTAACGTCAACTGTATTGATATTTGTAATTTTTGTACGGCGTGCAGGAGCAATATCCTTGAGCTTTGCTTCTATTCCATCCAGCCAGGAAATTGCATAATCTACAAGATGCTTGAGCAGGCGGTTAATTTCTTTGATGCGGTCGTTGATTGCTTGAACTTCCTGCTTGTTTTTGTTCATATCATAAAGAGAGATTCTGCGGATTGGAATTTTGAGCAGGTGGTCTACGTCATCAACTGTAATCGGGCGGATGAGTTCGGCTTTGAACGGTTTAAAACCATCCATAACAGCTTTGATTACGCCTTCTTCTGTTTTCTGATTTTCGATTTTCTTATAGATGCGCTCTTCTACAAAGATTCGTTCAAGGGTTCGCAGGTGGAGTTTTTCAAGAAGGGAAGCTTTTTCAAGCTCCAGCTCCTGTTTTAAAATGCCAACCAGCTGCTTTGAATGATACTGAATAATCTGTGTACAGGTCATCTGCACTGGCATGTTGTCTTTTATTACTAAAAGATTACAGTAAATTGTCTGTTCACAGTCTGTAAAGGCATAAAGGGCATCTACAACATCCTTTGTGTAAACACCGCGTTGAAGACGGATTTCAATATTTACCTTGTCGCTTGTATAATCCTGAATAGAAGTTGCTTTAATTTTCCCGTTCTTTACAGCCTTTTCGATTGAATCACAAAGGCTTTCTGTAGTTGAACCATAAGGAAGTTCTGTAATTATAATCTTTTTGTCATCACTCGTATCCATTTTAGCACGGGTAACAATTTTTCCAAGTCCATCTTCGTAGCCGGAAACGTCAATTAAACCGCCTGTAGGAAAATCAGGGAAAAGCTGAAACTTTTCGCCGCGCAGGCATTTGCGTTCTGCATCAATAACTTCGTGAATATTATGACTTAAGATTTTTGTACTCATACCAACGGCAATTCCTTCGGCACCCATTATGAGTACGAGCGGAAGCTTTGCCTGGAATGCAAGAGGTTCTGTATCACGGCTGTCGTAGGTATCTACATACTGTGTGATTTTTGGATTTGTATTTAATATGTCTTTTGTAATTGGACGCAGACGACATTCAATATAACGGGGAGCAGATGCACCGTCGCCTGTGTACATATTACCAAAGTTTCCCTGCTTGTCTATAAAAAGCTCTTTGTTTGCAAGATTTACAAGCGCTGTATAAATGGAAGCATCTCCGTGCGGATGATATGCCATTACCTTGCCACAGAGATTTGCAACCTTTGTAAAACGTCCGTCATCAGTTTTTATAAGTGTATGAATAATTCGACGTTGTACAGGCTTAAAACCATCTGTAATTTCTGGAATTGCACGATCGCGGATAACGTAACTTGCGTACTGAATAAAGTTTGAATCGAATAAGTTTTTTACGTATGCCATTTTTCCCCTTCCCTTTTATTTCCCTATCCTATAATTATAAATGAACTATAAAAACTCTGCAAGACTTTTTAACGAAGGACAGATTTTCCAGCAAAGTGACTCAAGCTCCGGAGTTGGCGCAATTTTATCGGGCACCATAATCACGGGGATTCCGGCAGCATGTGCACTCCTAATTCCGTTTGGACTGTCTTCTACTGCAACACATTCTGAAGGCTCGAGTCCAAGAGACTTGCAGGCAATAAGATAAATTTCCGGGTCCGGTTTACTGTGAACCACCTGCTCTCCTGTTGTACGGGTTTTAAAATAATCTATTACACCGGCATTTGTCAGCTGACGTTTTACAGTCTGGCCGTTTGTAGAAGAAGCAAGAGCAATTGTATACCGGGGTTTTAGATAGTCCAGAGTTTGGCGTACATAAGGCATGAGCGGAATTCCTTCTGTTTGTTCTATCTGATGAAAAAGCTCTATGCTTCTGTTAAGAAATTTTTGTGCGTCAAAGTCTGCCCCAAAAACTGTCCGCAGAATCTGCAGGGTGTCGTTGTGATTTGTTCCACGGCACATATTAAGATAATCCTTGTCGGTTGTTACACCCATTTCTTTTTGTGTAATTGCCCAGGTTTTATCGCTTATTGTTTCTGAATCAAGGATAACTCCGTCCATATCAAAGATTATTGCTTTAATTTGCTGCATATTTCCTTCCATTTTATGGCATTATTGATTCGGCCCTTCGACAGGCTCAGGGACCCCATGTATAATTTTGTGGTCCCTGAGCTTGTCGAAGGGTGGCTTAACAATTTTATCATCTCTTAGGTTTCAATTCCGAGCTTATGAACAGCCTGTCCTGATACCAGTCTATAAGCAGAGAAAAAATTTCATCTTCATAGCCGGGACAGGAAACCTTTATCTTCCAAACTGTTCCGGATTTTAATTCCTCCTGAGGAACCTCTGAAATCTGTTTCCAGTTATTTTTATAAAAAATTTGTATTACAGCTTTTTCACTTATATTTTTACCGGTAAGGCCATCGTAAACATAAGGTGTAATTTCAAGCTTGCGGGAAGCTCCCTTTAGAAAATCGCATTCCAGAAGTACAGGCTTGCCGTCTATGTTAAAGGATTTCCACCATACATAAGGGCCCACAACCACCTTAACCCTGTAATCTCCTTTTTTAAGATAGACCGGCGAAACATCATAAACCTTATTTTTTGAAGCCAGTCTTACAACCTCTACCGTTGTTTGAACGGTAAAAAGCTTTTCAAAAAGCCGTGAGCCTTTTACCGCAAAAACCCTGCGCGCAGATTTTACCTCAGGAATATCTTTTCCGTCATTTTCAAAGAAAAAGGCTTTTATAGGCAAATCCAGATCTGCAGAAAGAGAACGTGGTACTTCCATTTCTATGGCAACCGGTGTGTAGATTTTTTTCAAAAGAAATTTGTGAATAAAACCCATCTTCCAGCAGAACACAAACGCACACACAACAGCAGCAACGCTTAATGTAATTTTTTGAACCCGTCGTTTAAGCTTGTCCTTTGGATTAAAAAATGGATAAGGATAAAGCCCAGGCAACCCAACAGAACGCGCAACCTGAACACGAATTGAATGAGGATCATAATGGCGCAGATATTTTCTTACAGCCTTGAGTACAGCATCCACAGACTGAAACCTTTTTTTAGGATTAGGCCGTATCATTCTGTGAATCAGCTTTGAAATTTCCGGCGGAATTTTCTTATCAATTTTGCGGGCATGAATATACCTTCCCCTTTTAACGATTTTAAAGGTTTCCATATTGAATTCACTTGGATAAGGTTTTGTGCCTGTTACCATTTCATAAAGCATTATACCAAGTGAATATATATCTGCCCTTTCGTCTACCTTTGAACTGTCTTCAAACTGTTCCGGTGACATATAAGCCGGAGTACCCAGACTTGAACCTGAAATTGTAATTCCATTTTCGCGATCAGAGGCATCACTGGCAATTCCAAAATCTGCAAGTTTGATTTCTCCACGCTTCGAAATAAGTATATTGCCTGGTTTTATATCACGATGAATAATATTTTTTGCATGTGCAGCTTTTAATCCGTGACAGGAATCCTGCAAAATAAGCATTGCAACAGGAGGCGGCAGCACGGTTTGTTTTTTGAGCAGCTTGTCCAGTGCAAGACCGTCTACAAATTCTTCTACCATGTAACGGAATCCGCCCTCTGTAAAATAATCAAACAGATGAACAATATACGGAGTATTTAAATCAAGCAGAATCTGAGCTTCTTTTTTAAAACGTTCTGCATTAAGAGAATTACCTCGTGCCGTCATTTTTTTTATTACAACATGACGCTTGAGCTGCGGATGAAATGCCTTGTAAACAACACCCATTCCGCCCTTTGCAATTACGCCTTCTATTTTGTATTTGCCGATCATAGGTGGAAAATCATTGATCATTTTCTGCTGCCTCCTGATTATTTACAACCATGTTTTTTGTATTTAAAATATCAGAAACAGTAAATTGTTTGTCCTGTCTGACAAGAAATATATTCTGATTATGCGGATTATGAATTTGTAAAAAAACTCCGTCCTGCCTGAAATTCAGCAAGCCCTTTACAGGTCTATGCCCCGCAAAATAAAGGGATTTTTTTGCCTGCCTTTTTCCAAGCAGATTAGTCATTATAGCAAAAGCGGTTGGTTTATTCACCTGACCGTTTCTGGTCCAGATAAGCCCCGCAACAACGTCTTCATCAAACTTTGCGTTTATAAGCTGCTCACGGGTATAGGAATCTGCAGGCTCTGCATGTGATACAACGTAATTTTTTCCATAGGCAGCAAGCGGCAAAAGATTTTCGTACCTGGCAATTTTTTCCAGGATCTTTTCGCCGTAATGCTCTGTTATAAAGGTTTTGACCATTTCTCCTTCATCGGCATATTTATAAAATGCAAAGTCTCCGCCATAATTACTGTTTAAAATATTTTCATGGTTACCTTTTAAAAAATGAAAATTTTCCGGGAACTTTGTTTTAAGCTTCATAAGTGAGCACAGGGTTGCAAAATTCAAAATCATTTCTTCTGTCATAAAAAAGCCCCGGTGGTCACCTTTTTTAAACTCCTCTGAAATAAGACTCCATCTGGCACCATATAATTCTGTATGAACGGCATCACCAACACAAATAACATTAACAAGGTTTTGTTTAAGGGCTTCTAAAACAGTAAGCTTTTTTTCCTGTGCATTGCCTTCAGGAAAATACTCCGGCAAAGGGCAATTTAAAAGATTTTTTATAAAATCTGGGCGGGCATGAATATCAGGCACTAAAATTGTCGGATGAGAAAAAGCTTCTGAAAGATTTAAAAGGCTGCCCGGTTCTTCAACGCAATTTAAGGGCCTGTAAGCTTCGTTTTCATTTTTTAAAACTGAACAGACCTTGTCAGCAAGAGAAGAAAGCAGTTTTGCAGAAGGAAGCTCCGTCATATTAAGACAGAACTCCAGAGTGCACTTTGATTCCGTCATAGATTTAATTACTCAAACTACGAAATCACAAGGCTCATATTGCCAATTGTTATTTTATCACCAGGATTAAGCTTAACATACTTATCAGCAGGAATTTTTACACCATTCAGATAAGTTCCGTTAGTACTGTTTTCGTCTTTGATAAAATAAGCATTTTGAACTTTCTGAATTACGGCATGATGGCGGCTTGCAAGCTTATTGTCTACAATCACATCATTATCAGTTTCGCGGCCGATAGTAATTTTTGCTACAAGACTTACCTTTTTATTGTTGAACATGAGGTAAGAAGCCGGTTTTGTTTCCCCGTAGGATTTAAGCTGTTTACCTACAGGCGACATTGTCTGAATTGTTTCGTTACTCATAGTTATAGTATACACCAATCCCGGTTATTTGTCATTTTTTTATATCCCGGCAATTGATCAGTTTTTTTTCCGCAATTTGTCATTTACCGCAATATGTCATTTTTTTATAATTTGACTTAAACAATTTCCTACCGTATAATTAGTGTAATGAAAAAAAAGTTGGGTAAACTTAAAATCTTTATGATCTGTTTTTCTACCTCAATGGCTATCTGGATTCTTTTAGGCTTATTTTTAATCTATAAAACCTATAAATCCAATAAACAGGTAACCACCTTTACCCAAATTTCAACAAAACCTCCCGTAGACAAGTTCAACCGAATCTTTTTTGCAATTACCAAGACAAACGAATGGACCGAAAGCAATGATATAAACCTTTGTTCTTATGACGGACTCATTGCAAACACCACCGCAAAGGATTTTAAGGACTGGTGCATAAAGCTCAAGGTTCCTGACGCCACCACAGTCGAAAACACCTGGAACTGCAGCTGTTATATAGATAATAATTATCTTTATATTACCCCAATGGAATCTACACGGGTTGCGGTCAATTCAAACAGAGAAGAGCTTTTTGGCTTTCTTCTTACTTCAGAAAATGACTTAGTCTTTCGTTCTGCAACAATTACAGGAAGACTATGTCAAAAGCTTAGGACAAATGCTCTGTTTATCTTTTTCTGGGTAATGGCAGTTTTATCGGGAATAGCAGTACTTTATGGCATTATTCTTGAAAAAATTATTACAAATCATAAAAACATTACAAAAACAAGACAGGAGCACGACAACCAGATTATTGAACAGACAATGATGACGTTCTCCAACTTTATTGATAACAAAGATACCTACACCCAGGGACATTCTACCAGAGTTGCCGCCTATGTACGGGAAATGGCAAAACGCATGGGAATGGACGAACAGGAGCAGCTGAATATTTACTACGCAGGGCTCATGCATGACATTGGCAAGCTTACAATTGCAGATGACGTTCTAAACAAAACAAGCAGGCTTTCTACCGATGAATGGAATTTGATTCAGCAGCATACAACAAACGGAGCGGCCCTTCTTAAAAACTTTACCATTCTGCCACAAATTAACGATGCAGTTTTGTACCACCACGAACGCTACGACGGAACAGGTTATATGAATCGTCTTTGCGGCAAGGATATTCCGCTGGTTGCCCGCATGGTTGGTATTGCCGATGCCTACGATGCAATGAATACCAACCGCTGCTACAGGCTCAAGTTTTCGGAAGAACGCATTATTTCGGAGCTGGAGCGTTGCCGCGGCAAGCAGTTTGACCCGGATTTAGTTCCCTACCTTATTTCAATGATTAAGGACGGGACAATATATAAATTATAAACACACAGGAGTAAACAAAATGGATTTGATTTACGGAATCAAAGACAAGCCAAAGG
>JAEEGL014367768.1_pt1 | contig 13235 bp, 6 predicted proteins | sample 9134231 | NCBI WGS metagenome assembly JAEEGL01 (sample SAMN16246548, study PRJNA631951) | gut metagenome | biome: gut microbiome; feature: rumen; material: fiber-attached | host: Bos | place: Iran: Karaj | collected 2018-10
AAATTCTTACGCTTACGTTTACAAAAAAAGCTGCCGCAGAAATGTACAGCCGCATTTATTCAACATTAAAGTTTTTTGCACGGCATAAAGATGTTCCGTCTTTAGAACGGAGCAGGGCTGAAACAGCAATTGCAGATTTTTCACAGGTTCATATTCAGACGCTTGATTCATACTGCGCTTCAATTGCACGTCAGGCGGCAAACCGCTATGGAATAAACCCGGACTTTGGCGGTAATGAAAAAGCTGATGATATTGAACTTGATGCTTTAAGGTTTACGCTTAAAAACAGAAAGAATCCTGCGGTTATTTTTTATTCAGAAGATGATTTAAATCTTCAGGCATTTTCAAAGAAAATGTTTGCCGATAACGTAAAGCGTTATGCTTTTGTTTCTGACAGTAGTGATTATTTTTACAGAAACTTTCTTTTACAGCGCAGAGAAATAGTTTCAGCATGGAATAAAAAAGTTTCTGCAATAAATGATTTTATAAAAGAAGTAAACGGTATTATTAACGAGGTCGGTGACGAAGCTTCAAATGAGTTTTTTGTCAGCCTTTCAAAAGCTGTGAATCAAAACGTGCCGGAGCTTTTTTTAATTGAAGATGAAGCGCAGATTGAACGCGACGATTTTCCTCTTGAGCAGTTTCAGCAGATTTCTGCATGGAAAAAATCTCTGGAAGCAATAAAAACGACAAAGAGAAAAACTGTTTATTCACAGGCAAAAGACGTACTTAATGAATTTATTTCAGATGAAGAAATTGATGCAGTTGTTGGTTTTATTACTGAATATAAATACTTAAAAGAAATGATGCTTCTGCTTGATGAGTTTGCAGAATCTTATAGAAGTCAGAAGCGCGCATCAGGAAATCTTTCTGTTGCAGATATTTCTTCGCTTGCATTAAAAATTCTTGTTGAACAGGAAGATATTCGTACTCAGGAAAAAAATGCATTCAGCAAAATAATGATTGATGAGTTTCAGGATAACAATAGAAGAAACCGTGACCTGCTTTTTCTTTTAAGTGAAGACTATGGCACTTTTACGCCAATACCTGATTATGCGGAAGATGCTTCTGCAATTCAAAAAGCACTTGTAAATCATCTTGAAAAAGAAAAGCTGTTTTTTGTAGGTGATGAAAAACAGTCTATCTATAAGTTCAGGGGTGCTGATGTTTCTGTTTTTAATCAGTTAAAGGATGACTTAAAAACTGAGCCGCTTCAGATGGTATACAATTATCGCTCAAGCGGAGAACTCCTTTCCAGCTTTAATCTTTTGTTCGGAGGATGGAGCTGGAATAAAGATTTTCACACGGATAAATCTCTTTTTCCTCATGAAGCTCAGGAAAAATACGAAGCATCTTATCCTGAAAAAGCATCTGCAAAAAAAGTTGATGTAAAAACTTATGAGGAGCTTTCTCCTTCCGAGTTAAATGAACAGAGCATAAAATCTCACCTGTGTTTTTTTAATACGGACAGTATAGAAAAAAGCGAAAAGGATTTGTACCTTGATAATAAAAATCAGGAAGCATTTTTTACTGCAAAAAAAATACATGAGCTTTATTATTCACTTCCGGAGGAAAAACGCCGCTGGAAAGATTTTGCAATTTTAGACGCAAGTACAACTAACAGAAATCTTATAATAAACTGGCTTAACAGATTCGGTGTTCCGTTCAGTCTTGATTCGCAGCGTGATATTTTTCAGGAAGCACCTGTAAACGATATTTATAATTATCTGCGTCTCTGCGTTTTTCCTGCTGATTCAAAATCTTTTTCTGCGGTTCTTGCTTCTCCTTTAGCTGGACTTTCAGAAACTTCAGTTTTAAATATTCTTGCAATTCAAACTTCATCAGCTGTTGAAAAATTTTCTGCATTCAATCCTGAATGTGATAAAAAAATTCAGGAATCTCTATCTGATTCAGAGTGGAAAAAATACCACGACGCAGAAACTCTTTTTTCTGAACTGCGCCCAAAAATTTTAAGTCAGCCGCTTACTTCGACTCTTGATTTTTTATGGAATGACACGGGCTATCACTATGAAACACTTTTGAACATAAATGTAAATCTTCTTTCTGAACAGTTTGATCTTCTTTTTGAACTTGCGCGTCAGACTGATGAACAGGGAAAAAACTGTGCATGGTTTGTAGAACAACTCGAACTTGCGCGTAATAAAAATTCGTCGTTCTTTGGAATCGATTCAGATGATGAATTAAATTTAAAAGATTTGTCGTATCCGATTGAAAAAGGAGACGGCGTTCAGATAATGACGATTCATAAGAGTAAGGGGCTTCAGTTTAAATATGTTTTTATCTTTGGTTCGCTTACATTAAAAACTTTACGTGAAAGTGCCGGCGGATATTATTGTGACAGCTTTGGTTTTTCTCTTACGCAGAAAAACGGTTACAATTATTTTCGTATTCATGAAAAAGAAGAAGAATTAAAAAAACTGCGCGCGGAATACAACCGCCTTATTTATGTTGCGGCGACCCGTGCAGAAAACGAGTTTTACTTTGTAGGAAGCTGGGGCCCTCTTTCTGATAACAGCAAAAAACAGTTCTCTGATTTTGAAGTAATTGTTTCATCATATTATGACGAGCTGCGTTCAAATGATTTTGCAAAAGAAAATCCGCACTTCTTTAAGTCTGGCGCTCCCTTTGACTTTACAACGATTGAACCGGTTTTAAAAAATAAAGCGTTTGCTGCCTGCGGAAAGAACACTGTTACATCTCCGGATGTTCTTATAAAAAATGCAGAAAAGAATTTCTCTGCAAAGGAATCTCTTAAATTTGAAAGTCCTGTTTCAAACAGGCGCCTTCCGAGTATGCTCGAAACTGAAGGCAAAAAAGAAGAAACAGACGCTTCTGATTTATATCCTGAATTGAATACGCTTATAAAAAATAAAAATGATTCTGATAATGAAGAAGAAGCTTCTGATGATTTTGAATCTGATGAACTTAAGGATGAACTTTTTTCAAGCAGCTCGTTTGGAACTCTTGCGCATGAATATTTATGTGCAATGTTGAGTAATGTTCCGCCTGAAAAATTTTCTGCGCCGGTAAAACTTTATAAAAATCTGTCTGATTCAGATAAAGAAAAAACTTCAGAAATCTGCCGTAAGATGTGCATTCAGTTTTCAAAAACTAAAGAAGGAATGCGCGCTCTTAATAATTTAGAGAATCACGAATTTGTAAAGCCTGAATGGGGCTATTATTATTACAAAGACGGATATCTTTACCACGGATTTATAGATTTGATTTTTAAAGATGATGACGGAAAATATATGATTATCGATTACAAATCAAATGACAGAATCAACAGTGAAAAATATATTGAACAGCAGCGGTGCTATAGGGATGCTGCAGCTAAAATGCTTGGTGTTTCGCCAAAAGATGTAAAATGCAAATTGTACTTTCTGCGGTATGACAGATTCTGTGAATTAGATTTTGGCGACTGACAGATGTTAAAGAAAATGCGTTTTTATGCCGATAATCAAAAGTGGAGGACTTTTTATTTATGCCGTACCTTATAGCCGGAATTATTATTCTCGTATTTGTTACTCTTTTGCTGACTGTTTTTGGGCGCAAAAAAGGTACCGGTACTGGAAATGCTGAAAGTGCAAAGTCTCAGAATCAGATAATCAGGGCTGCAAATAAAAGGCTTGCAAAAGATCCTCACGACCCTGCAGGTCTTATTCCCATGAGCAACGTTTATTTTTTAAGGCAGTTGTGGGAAAAAGCACTTCCTATGTATAAAGATCTTTCAAAAATGGCTCCTGATAACAGCAGTATAGATCCGTTTGAAGTAAATCTTCGTGCAGGTATATGCTGCATCAGAATGGAAAATTTTCAGGAATCACTTGCTTATCTTTCTGCAGCATATAACATAGATTCTCACAGTTATGAAGTTAACTTTAATCTTGGATATTCGTGCTTTAAACTTCAGCAGTACGAAAAAGCAATTCCTTGTTTTAAGAAAGCTCTTGTTTCTAAAAGTGATGCAGAAGGCGTTTATATTCTTTTAGGTCAGTGTTATTACAACACGCACAAGTACCGCGACAGTCTTCCTTGTTTTAAGAAAGCTCTTGATGAAGATCCTCAGAATAAGGAAGCACTTTTTGACATGGCAGATGCAATGACACAGGAAGGCCATGGCGATAAGGCAATAAAAGTTTTTATGCACCTGAGGCCGGATCCGGTTTACGGTGCAAAGTCGTGTCTTGAAGCAGGTTTATTCCACAAAAAAATAAATGACATTGAGTCTGCAATTCAGGATTTTGAAATCGGACTTAAACATGAAAACGCAGATCCTGACGTTCTTCTTGAAATAAAGTATCATCTTGCTTCGTGTCACTTTGCAAGAAATCAGATTTCAAAAGGACTTGTTCTTTTAAAGGTAATCCGTAACGTTAATTCAAACTATAAAGACGTTAATGCGCTCATAAATCGTTACCAGGAATTAAGTCAGAACTCAAATCTTCAGATTTATCTTTCTGCCGGAAGCAGTGATTTTGTTACGCTCTGCCGGAAATTTATTGCGGCAAAATATAAAAATGCACATGTAAAAATTCAGGATATAAACGTAGGGCCTGTGTTTACTGATATTCTTGCAGAAATCAGTACGCTTAAATGGGATAACGTAGACATATTCAGATTCTTCAGAACGTCGGGAACAACCGGTGAGATTTACGTAAGGGATTTCCACGGACACATGCAGGACATTAAGGCAGACCGCGGTTACTGTATAACGGCCGGAACTTTTTCAGAGGACTGTCATAAATACACAGAAAGCCGTCCTATAGACCTTATTGAAAAAATGGAACTCATAAAAGTTCTTAAGGTTATTTCAATCTGATACACTGCCCGATTTGATCACTGCAGTAACTTATAAGTTTTATGCGCGCTTTTTTAATTTACGTTTGCATTAAGAAATTTTATTCGCACGCTTTGAATTTTTCTTGCGCTCTGATCTTCTACAATAAAGAGACAGTTTTCATTTTTAAATACAGAACCAATCGGCGGAAGTTCGTCGAGCTTTTCTAAAAGCCAGCCACCGAGAGTTTCAAAAGTGTCACTTTCCAGATGAAGGTTTAAGACTTCGTTTACATCATCAAGGCGCATGTCGCCGGGAACAATAAACTCATTTGATGCAACAACGCTGATTCTTGTTTCAGGAGGAAGATCTGCTTTTCCGCTTTCATCAGTCATGCGGCCGAACACTCCGCGGAGAATGTCGTCCATGGTTACAATGCCTGCCATACTTCCGTATTCATTAAGTGCAACTGCAAAATGTGTCTGTTCTTTTTTAAAGTGCTGCAAAAGTTCAAGTACGCTGAACGTTTCTGGAACAAACATTACCTGCCGCATGCATATTTTTACAAAGTCGGGACTCTGCGTGATTGCAGGGTCTGCAAAAAGTACGGCTTTATAATGAAGGACACCTACAATGTTTTCAGGCGAATCTTCATAAACAGGAATGCGTGAATATCCTGAATCTGAAAAAGCTTTTATTACTGTTTCAAGAGAATCTTTTACGTTTACATATTTTACGAGAGAACGGTGCCGCATTATTGAATGAACCGTTACGTCAGAAAATTCAAAAATGCGGTCAAGCATGCGGCGTTCATCTTGTTCAAGAGTTCCTTCTGTTTCTCCTACTTCGAGCAGGGTTTTAAATTCTTCGTCCGTAATAAGCTGATGTTTTTTATGGCCGAAAATCTTATCTATAAAATCGATGAATCGTGAAAGCCACGAAAAAATCCATACAACCGGGAAAAATATTTTCTGCAGAATCAGTATTGGAAGTGCGCTTTGAACGGCTGCTTTTTTTGTGCGGACTCCTGCATAAGTTTTAGGAATTATTTCCATAAAAATGATTATAAAAAAACTTACGACTGCAGTTGTGTAAGTAACGTACTTAGCTCCAAAGTGTTTCATGCTGAAGGCTGTTGCAAGTGAAGAACATAAAACGGTTACAAAGTTAGTTCCGATTAAAACAGTTGAAATAAGAACATCAAGTGTGTTTTTAAGTGATGCAACTATGTTGGCATTTTTTTCTTTGTCTTTCTGCATCTGTCTGATTGTAATGCGCGAAAGAGAAGTAAAGGCTGTTTCTGTTGAAGCAAAAAATGCTCCGCAGAACAAAAGCAGTATTTCTATGAGTACAGGAAGGATTGTTTCAAGTGCTGCGTAAAAATCTTTCATTCTTCAGAAACCTCCGCAGGCAGAAGGTTTTGAACAAGAACAGAAGCAACTCTTTTGTCGTCCATTTGTGTAACTGTAAATTTAAATCCGTTGACTATTATGCTGCTTCCTTCCTGAGGAATACGTCCGAGAAGTTCACATAAAAATCCGCCCAGAGTTTCGCATTCAGTTGAAATAAAATTGGTAGAAAGCTGTTCGCTTAAATCTGTAAGACGTGTAAGTCCTGAAAGCTCAAAAGTTTTTTTATCACCGATTTGAACTTCCGGAGCCTTTTCGTAAGTTTTGTATTCATCAGTAATATGCCCGAAAATTTCGCGCGTAATGTCTTCGTTTGTAAGAACACCGCTTGTGCCGGAATATTCGTCAATTACTACAGCCATGCTCTGCCGGTTTTCGTGAAGCATCTGCTGTATGGAAGACATCTTTTTTGTTTCAAGAATAAAAAGTGGCGGACGCATTATTTTTTCAATAGAAAATCCTGCGGCATTTTTTTCTGCAGAGTTTTTGTAATTAAGTAAATCTTTTATGTAAAGCGTGCCCACAATATCATCAATGTCTTTTTTATAAACAGGGAATCTTGAAACGCGCAGTCGTTCAGAAAGTTCAATTATGTTTGAATACGAAGTTGTTACTGGAATTGCCTTAATGTTTTTTCGCGGTGTCATTATGTTCTTTGCTTCAAGATCCGAAAACTTAAAGACTTTGCGCATCATGTTTTTTTCGTTGCCGGTAACGATTCCCTGCTCGCCGCTTACATCAATAAAAGTTTTTATTTCGTCTTCTGTAAAAGAAATATTTTTATCCTGAGTTTTAATTCCGAATATTTTTAAAATGAATCTTGAAATTGATGTAAAAATAATTACAAAAGGAAAAAGAAGTTTTTCAAGAATAAAAATAAAACCGCTGAATAAAAACGCAATTCGTTCAGGATGATGTGTGGCAATTGTCTTAGGAGAAATTTCACCAAAAACAAGAAGAAGTATAGTTGCCGTAAAAGTTGCAATTCCAACGCCAGATGAACCAAAAAGTTTTATTGCAAGATATGCAAGTATTGAAGACAGTGTAATGTTTACAATATCGTTTGCAACAAGGAGCGTGTTTATAAGACGCTCCCTGTCATTTAAAAGATTCCACACTCTTGCAGCCCTTTTGTCTTTCTGATTTTTAAGAACGCGCACTCTCAGTTTGTTTACTGAAAGGAATGCGCTTTCTGTTGCAGAAAAAATCATGGAAAGAATAATAAGGATGATTGCAGTTATAAAGGGAACAAGAAGTTCGGCAAATCTTTCTTTAAATATCATTTTCCAGAATTGTTTTAGTTACCTCAATCTGCTGTAATAATTTTTCACTTCCTGCTGAATCAGGATCTGCTTCGTATGCTTTTTGAAGATCTTTAAGAATGCGGTCGTAATCGTATTCATCTTCAACTTTTCCTTTTTGTAGCAGCATGTATGCTGCCATTGAATAAAGGTTCTGTTTGTCTTCTGCAGCTGGAACAAGTTCATCATCTTTTGCCGCTTGTTCAAAAACAAGCGCAGCATCTTCATTTGCACGCAGCGCATCGTAAGCTTTAAAATAGATTTTGTTCATTCTATATGAATTTAAAAGTCCTGTTTCATCTTCGGGATCAAGGGATTCAAATTCATAAATTAAATCGCGCAAAGGAGAAGCAAAAACAGGTTCCGTTGATTCAAACAGTTCGTTTATAGCGCGTGCTTTTTCGATGTCTTTTGATTCGCGGATGCGGACTATGATTTCTTTTACAGATTTGATTTTTTCGTGATGCACTCTGGAATCAAATTCATTCCAGTCTGTCATTTCAGGATCGTAAGGCACTGCGTCGAGAACGTATCCTTCTTTTGAAAGAAAGTAAACTGCCGGGAATTTTTTTACGGAATATGTTTTGTAAAGTTCAACTTTTTTATCAAAGTCAGCCATGTTTTTTTCGGCTTCAGCTTTCTGCTCTTCAGTTGCATCATCATCAATATAAGAACCAAGCAGAACGTTCTGTGAAAAATCAAGGTTTACAAAAACATATTCTTCATTAAAAGCTTCACGGAATTCTTTAGTGTTGATTACGGCTGTCTTAAAAGAATCCGTACAGTCATCCCAGTCAGAACCGGTGAACAAAAGAAGAATGTCTTTTTCTTCTTCATTTGCCTGCAGCTTTGCATTTTCTAAAGAATCAATCCATTTGATTTCTTTTTTGCACGAAGCAAGTAAAACTGCTGCGCAAAAAAGAATCAGAATCGGCTTAAAAAACTTCTTCATTATGAGCGGAACTCCCCGTTAGTTAAAGTAACGTACGCCTGCACGGAAAATGTTCTGGCATGAACATTCGTTTGTTTTGTCCCAGGTGATGTTCTTTATTAAGTCATCACTTGAACCGTCTGCATTGCTTCCAACTGTTCGTTCGTTGTGTCCCATCTTACCGAGTACGTGACCGTCAGGGCTTGTAAGACCTTCAATAGCAAAGAGGCTTCCGTTCGGATTGTCCGGTTCAGAAATTGAAGGAATGCCGTTTTCATCAACATACCGAGTAAATACCTGGCCGTTTGCAAACAGCTGTTTTGCAGTTGCTTCATCAATATAAATGCGGCCTTCACCGTGGCTTACCGGAATAAGGTGCATCTTTGGAGCAATGATTGTGTTGTCTTGAGCCCACGGAGAAGCAGCACTTACCATGCGGGTGCGTACAACGCGGCTTATGTGGCGGCCGATTTTGTTGAACGTAAGTGTCGGCATTTCTTCTGAAGGTTCACGGATTTCTCCGTAAGGAACAAGACCTGTTTTAATAAGAGCCTGGAATCCGTTGCAGATACCAAGAACAAGTCCGTCGCGCTTTTTAAGAAGATTCATGATGCTTTCTGAAATGCGGCCTTCGCGGATAACGTTTGCAATAAACTTGCCCGAACCGTCCGGTTCATCACCTGCACTGAATCCGCCTGCAAAAGCAAGAATTTGTGCATTGTCAATTTCGCGCTTAAAGGAATCGAGACTTTCTGCAAGATCCTGCGGAGTGCGGTTTTTGAATACGAGAATCTTTGTTTCTGCACCGTTAAGGTTGAATGCGCGTGCCATGTCGTATTCGCAGTTTGTTCCCGGGAATACAGGAATGATTACGCGCGGTTTTGTTTTTGTAGTAATTATTTCCGGAACTTTAGAAGCACGAACTTCTTTTAAAGACTTGTGTTCATCAAGTGCCCACTGTGGAAGAGCCGGCTGTTCTTTTGCACCGCTTACCGGCGGGAACACTTTGCTGAGTTTTTCTTCCCATGCTGATTCAATTTCGCAGAGAGGAATTTCAACTTCATCAATTACAATTTTTGCATCGCTTAAAGTAACGCCGATTTTTGAAACCGTTCCTTCTGCAAAAGAAGAATCTGCTTCGAGGTCTGCATCTGTTTCGACAATAATCGAACCGTAAAGCGGAGTAAAGAGATCTTCTGCACCGGCAGCTTTTCCTGTGTTAAGGGCAGTTGCGCTGAGTGGCACTTCATCAAGTTCAGCACCGATTCTGTTTCCGAGCGCCATCTTTGTTACTGCTTCTGCAATACCGCCGGCCTGAACCGGATACATTGCGTTTATTTTTCCAGCGCTGTTTAACTCGTAAAGATGAGCGGCATTTTTCTTAAACACATCCCAGTCTGGAGCAAGAACGTCGCTGTAAGGAACTGTTACAATGTAAATGCCTGAGCCTGCTTTTTTAAATGAACCGCTTGTTACATTTTTAACGTCATCAGTTGTAACTGCAAATGAAACAAGTGTGTGAGGAACGTTAAGGTTTTCAAAAGTTCCAGACATTGAATCCTTACCGCCGATTGAACCGGTTCCCATGGAAATCTGTGCATCAATTGAACCGAGAAGTGCGGCTGCAGGATATCCCCATGTTTTTTCGCTTACTGCGCGGCCAAAGAATTCCTGGAAGGTAAGGCGCGAACTTTCCGGTTTTCCGCCGAGACACGCAATCTTTGCAAGAGAAGAAAGAACTGCTGTCTGTGCTCCGTGCCACGGTGACCACTGCGCAACACGCGGGTCGTATCCGTAAGTCATAAGGCTTACTGTAGAAGTTTCTTTTGGTGAAACAACCGGAATCTTTGCTGCCATACCGGCTTCCGGTGTTCCCTGATATTTTCCGCCGTAAGGCATAAGAACAGAGCTTGCTCCGATTGAACCGTCAAAGCGTTCACCAAGTCCGCGCTGAGAACAGCAGGCAAGGTCGCTTATGTTTTTAAGCCATGCTTCTTTTAAATCAGGTGAGTTTTTATCTTTATCAAGAATTTTCTTTACTGAATCAAGCGGATTTACAAGCGGTGAATTTTCTGGAGAAGCAGGCGATTCAATTACAGCTTCTGCGTGATGAACTGCACCTGCTGCGTCAAGGAATGCGCGGTCAAGTTCAACAATAGTTTTTCCGCGCCACTTCATTACAAGCTTTTCTGTGTCTGTAACGGATGCAACAACTACTGCGTTAAGGTTTTCGTCATTACATGCCTTTATGAATTTTTCTACGTCAGTTTTGCGCACAACAACTGCCATGCGTTCCTGGCTTTCTGAAATTGCAAGTTCCGTTCCGTCAAGGCCGTCGTACTTTTTAGGAACATTATCAAGATTGATGTCGAGTCCAGGTGCAAGTTCTCCGACTGCAACAGAAACTCCTCCTGCTCCAAAATCATTTGAACGGCGGATCATGCGGCACACGTCTTTATTTCTAAAGAGGCGCTGAATCTTGCGCTCTTCTACTGCGTTTCCTTTTTGAACTTCGGCAGCAGCTGTTGTAACTGATTTTATATCGTGAACTTTTGAAGAACCTGTTGCACCACCGATTCCGTCACGGCCTGTACCGCCGCCTAAAAGAATTACAACGTCACCGGTTTCCGGTTCTTCGCGCATAACCTGATCACAGGGAGCGGCCGCAATTACTGCACCAAGTTCCATACGCTTTGCAAGGAAGCCCGGATGATAGATTTCTGCAACCTGACCTGTAGTAAGACCAATCTGGTTTCCGTAAGAAGAGAATCCCTGTGCTGCTTCGCGGGTAAGCTTCATCTGAGGAAGCTTTCCTTTTAATGTTTCGCTGAGCGGAACTGTCGGGTCTCCTGCACCTGTTACGCGGAGAGCCTGATAAACCCACGAACGTCCCGAAAGCGGATCGCGGATTGCACCACCGATACAGGTTGCGGCTCCACCAAAAGGTTCGATTTCTGTAGGATGATTGTGTGTTTCGTTTTTAAACTGAAGAAGCCAGCGCTCTGTTGAAGCCTTGCCTGATTCATCAGAAACGTGAACATCAATATAAACAGAGCAGGCGTTGATTTCTGCACTTACTTCAAGATCGTCAAGCTTTCCGTGCTTGCGCAGATACTTTGCACCGATGCAGGCCATGTCCATAAGTGTAACCGGCTTGTCTTTGCGGTCTGCATACAAATCCGTGCGGAGCGTTGTGTAATTGTCGAGCGACTTTTTGAAAAGTGAAGAATAAGCGCCGTCTTCAATCTTAACGCTGTCGAGCTGAGTAAGGAAGGTTGTGTGGCGGCAGTGGTCACTCCAGTAAGTGTCGAGTACGCGGATTTCGGTAAGGGTAGGATCGCGGTTAATTGACTTAAAGTAATCCTGAAGGAACTTGATGTCTGCAAAATCCATTGCAAGCGAAAGTTCCTTACGGTATTTTTCGAGATCTGTATCATTTAAAGAAATAAAGCCCGAAACAGTCGGAATGTCGGCAGGATTAACGGCTTTCATTTCCAGGGTTTCAGGCTTTTTGTCGTCAGTAAGACGCGAATCAACCGGGTTTATAAGATAGTGCTGGATTTTTTCTACATCAGAGGCAGAAACGCTTCCTTCGAGGAAAACGATTTTTGCACAGCGTACTTTTGGAGGAAGAGTTCCGACTTTTGTAGAAGACTTCATTCCTTCGCGCAGAAGAGTAAGACACTGTTCTGCACTGTCGGCGCGCTGATCGTACTGACCGGGCAGATATTCCCAGATTATTTCTGTTGTTCCCGAAGGAATATCGAGTGTTTCGTAAACAACGCTGTCGCTCTGGGGTTCAGAAAAAATGCGCGAGGCTGCGGCTTTTGCAACTTCATCTGCAACATTTTCGATGTCATAGCGGTTAAAATAACGCACGCCGGTAACTCCGGCAATGCCCAGGAATCCTGTGATTTCAGAGAAGATTCTGTTAGCTTCGTTCTGGAATCCGACCTTTCTTTCTACGTAAATGCGGTACATTTTTCAATTATATTGATTCTTTTGATTACTGTAAACACGTTTATTGTTTTGAGTTTTGTGCGTTATGAAGGATAGGGCACCGGAAAATGCGCGCAGTGCCGGAAAATGTACGAAGTGTCGGGTAATGTGCGTCGGTGTAAGCCGGGCCGGGGATGTGATACGATGCTTAACGATTGAAATCAAAATATCCAAAAGTCAAAAAAATCTTATAGAACTCGAAAAATGGAAATTCTGCAATGAACAAAAACTCTTTTTTATGTTACAATTAACCGAGGCAATAAAATGATTACATCAAAAAAATGTTATTCTATAAAGCAAAGTATTATTTATATAAAACCATTTGATATCTATCTTGTAATTGGAGGAAATTATTCTATTTTTCACGGAATTTTTTTTTCAGGCGGAACGATTAAATGCAATGAAACTATAGATTACACAATTGTTTTACAAGATTTTGATTTAACAGAGGAATGCTTTATTACCAAAGAAAATGAACCAATTAAAAAATCTTTTTTCGTGAAAATGAATCCAGAAATGGGAACTCTTTTTTTGTTAGGCAAAAAATTGATAGAGGAGCCAATCTAAATGCAGAACCTGAACCTATTAATAAAAGAACTAACTTCTATTCCAACTGAAACAGAATGGGTTGAGTTCAAGCACAACAACTTTGATCCGACAATGATTGGTTCAGACATCAGTGCATTGGCAAATTCTGCGGCTTATCGCGGAAAAGACAAAGCCTATATGATTTGGGGTGTGCATAACGAAACTCATGAGATTCTGGGAACGGACTACAACCGCTTTTCAAAGCT
>JAEEGL015214758.1_pt1 | contig 13235 bp, 17 predicted proteins | sample 9134231 | NCBI WGS metagenome assembly JAEEGL01 (sample SAMN16246548, study PRJNA631951) | gut metagenome | biome: gut microbiome; feature: rumen; material: fiber-attached | host: Bos | place: Iran: Karaj | collected 2018-10
GTGAGGGCGGATTTGAAATCCGTATAGACCATGAAGATCTGGTCCACCGTACCGTCCAGATAAAGCTCCATCAGGATCTTCGCCAGTTCCTGCGCTTGCCCAAAGGTGGGACTGTCGCCAATGTTGGTGTAGCTTTCCCGCATTTCGTAGTTGCGATGGCGGAAATAATCGCGTGCCTTGATGCCCAGCGTCAAAAGCTCATAAGGATGGGTTTCTTCCTTGAGCGCGTTTTCAGCCAGACGCAGCACCTGGGTGTTATAGCCGCCGCAAAGACCACGGTCGCCGGCAAAGACCACATAGGCAACATTCTTGATCTCCCGCTTTTCCAGCAATGGATGCGCATCGGCGTTACCAACGGCAGCCGCCAAGTCCGCCAGAACTTCGTTCAGCTTGTTGGCATAAGGACGGGAAGCGACGACCTTTGTCTGGGCCCGGCGCAGCTTGGCTGCGGAGACCATCTTCATCGCCTTCGTGATCTGCTGTGTGCTTTTAACGCTTTTGATCCGTCGCCGGATATCACGCATACTTGCCAATTATATCACCACTTTCTGACTTGCCGAAGATTAAGCGACAGCGATCATGCTTTTGTAGTCTTCGATCGCTTTCTTCATCTTGTCCATCAGCTCGTCGTCGAGTTTCTTCTTGTCGGCGATCTCCTTGAGCAGGCCGGCGCAGTTGGCGCGGGCATATTCCAGGAAACCATTTTCGAAGGAACCGATCTGATTCAATTCAATGTCGTCAAGCAGGCCGTTGGTCGCAGCATAGATGATGATGACCTGTTCCTGGACCGGCATCGGCGCATACTGCTTCTGCTTGAGGATCTCCATCAAACGTTCACCGCGGGAGAGCGTCGCCTTGGTAACGGCGTCCAGGTCGGAACCGAACTGCGAGAAGGCAGCCAGTTCACGATACTGCGCCAGGTCCAGGCGGAGACGGCCGGCGACCTGTTTCATGGCCTTGATCTGGGCCGAGCCGCCAACACGGGAAACAGAAAGACCGACGTTGATGGCCGGACGGAAACCGCTGTTGAACAAGTCGGTTTCCAGGAAGATCTGGCCGTCGGTAATGGAGATGACGTTCGTCGGGATGTAGGCAGACAAGTCGCCCGCCTGGGTTTCGATGATCGGCAGAGCCGTCATCGAACCGCCGCCGTATTTATCGTCCAGCTTCGCCGCACGTTCCAGCAGACGGGAATGCAGATAGAAAACGTCGCCAGGATAAGCTTCACGTCCCGGCGGACGGCGGAGCAGCAGGGAAAGTTCACGATAAGCAGCAGCCTGCTTGGTGAGATCGTCATAGATGATCAGCACGTGGCCGCCCTTATACATGAAATATTCACCCATGGAAGCGCCGGCATAAGGCGCGATATAAAGCAGCGGCGCAGGTTCGCTGGCCGCAGCGGAGACCACGATGGTATAATCCATGGCGCCGTGGCTCTTCAGACGTTCCACCACGCTGGCGACCGTAGAGGCTTTCTGACCGATCGCAACGTAGATGCAGATGACGTCCTGCCCCTTCTGGTTGATGATGGTGTCGATGGCGATGGCCGTTTTACCGGTCTGGCGGTCGCCGATGATCAGTTCGCGCTGGCCGCGGCCGATCGGGACCATGGAGTCGATGGATTTGAGGCCGGTCTGGAGCGGCTGATGCACGCCCTTACGGGAAATGACGCCCGGGGCCTTGGATTCCAGTTCACGGAATTCATTCGTTTCGATGGGGCCTTTGCCGTCCAGCGGCTGGCCGAGCGGATTCACAACACGGCCCACCAGCGCTTCGCCGACGGGAACGGCAATAACGCGGCCGGTACGTTTGACGACGTCGCCTTCCTGGATCCCGGTGAAGGGACCAAGGATAACGCAGCCGATATTATCTTCTTCCAGGTTGAGGACCATCCCCTGAACGCCGTTGGGGAATTCCAGCAGTTCGCCGGCCATGGCGTTTTCCATACCGTAGATACGGCAGATACCGTCACTGACGGAAATGACCGTACCGACTTCGGAGATATCAATCTCAGCGCTGAAGTTTTCGATCTGTTGTTTCAGGACAGAACTGATTTCTTCCGGTCTGATACTCAAAATTGATTCACCCCTATCTTCCCAACTGCTCTTTGAGCGCTTTCAATTTGGTGGTGACGCTGCCGTCATAGACACGGTCGCCGACTTTGGCCACGACACCCCCGCGTATTTCTTTATTCACCTGAACGCTCAGGCGTATATTTTGCCCGGTGAGCTGAGAAAGAGACTTCTGAAGCTCGGCTTCCTGCTCTGCAGAGAGAGGCGCCGCCACCTGCACTTCCGCTTCCCGGACATTATTTTTCTCATCGATCAATTGAAGAAAGGCTTTGCGCATTTCTTCTATATAAGATTCGCGGGACTTCTGCAGCACCACGAAAAGGAAATTAAGCGTTATGTCGTCAACATGGCCGGCAAAGACAGAGCGGATGATTTCCTTTTTTGCACTGACCGTCAACATCTGACCATAAATGGCTTCCGCAAGCTCTTTGTTTTCCGAAAGCGTGGAAGAGACCAAGTCCAGATCGGCCGCATATTTATCGATGCAGCCACGTTCGCTCCCGATATCGAAAAGCGCTTGTGCATAACGCCGGGCCAAAGAAATATTGATCATTGCAACCCGCCTACCTCTTGAATATATTTGTCAGCCAACTGCTGGTGCTCGGCATCATTGATGCTTTCGTCCAGCACTTTGCCGGCCGCCAAAACAACCAGATTGGCCACTTCGCCCTTGATGGCGGCAATGGCTTCATCCTGTTCACGCTGGATATTTTTCTTTGCCTGCAGCGTGAGTTCTTCCGCAGCGGCTTTTGCCTGATTGATGATATCTTCCTTGGCTTTCTCGCCAAGCTTTTTCGCTTCATTCACAATGTCCTGTGCTTCAGCTCTGGCCTTGGCGGTTTCCGCTGCGATCACAGCGTTCATCTCGTCGGCAGCTTTCTGTGCTTCCGCCGCACGGTCCAGGCTTTCATTGATTGCCCGTTCCCGATTATCCATCATCTTCATCAGCGGCTTGTAAGCGAACTTGGCCAGCAGGCCGACCAGAATGAGAAAGTTAATGATCGAAAAGATTAAATCACTAAAACTGATTTCCACTTATTTACCCCCTCTCGGCCAGAAAATCCCGGCCCGGGGAAACCCCGGGCACGGGCTTTAGATCATAATTTTGATTAGAATTTACCAAGCAGCATAAACGCAATCAGCAGACCGTAGATGGTGAGCGCTTCGATGAAGGCCAAACCAAGAATCATCGCAGTCTGGATCTTACCAGCAGCTTCCGGCTGACGGGCCATACCGTCCATGGCTTTCGAACCGAGGAGACCCTGACCAAGAGCGCTCCCGATAGCAGGAATACCGATCGCCAGCGCAGTGGCGATAGCAATAGCACCAGTTCCCATAAGAATGTCCTCCTTTCCCGGAATCTTTCTTTGTATAAAAACTGCAAAACATTTATTTCTCTGTCATCAAGCCACCGGCTTGCTTTCCAGCGCTTCTTCCTCTTCCTCTTCGCTTTCCGTCGCTTCACTGATGTAGATGCAGGAAAGCAGCGTGAAGACCATGGCCTGCACAAAGCCCATCAACAGGGAGAGCGCCTGCATGACGATGGGGACGAGCAGCGGCACCAGGCCGAAGAACTGCGCCGTGACGCTTTCTTCCCCATAGATGTTACCGTAAAGTCGGAGGGAGAGAGAAAGCGGACGAATGAAGGCTTCCAGGATCATCAGCGGCAAGAGCGGCGCCACCGGCTGCAGGAAGGTCTTGAAATATTTCAGGCCGTGCGTTTTGATGCCCAGGATGTGCGTGGCGAAGAAAACGACGATGGCAAGGCCCGCCGTCACGCCCAGCGAAGAGGAGGGCGCCTTCAGCCCCGGCAGATGGCCGGAGAGCGGCAGAAGACCGCTGTAGTTGCTGAGCAGGATAACGATGAAGAGCGTGGCCAGCAGCGGAAAATACTGACGGGCACGCTTCGGCCCCATGATGCCGCTGACAAAGTTCATCAGCATTTCAATGATCTTTTCCAGCGCATTCTGCAGACCGTGCGGCCGCATCTTGGGATTGCGCGCCCCGACGATGAAAACGATGAGAATGATCGCCATGATCCCCCACATCGTTACGATGGTGCTGTTCAGCGTCAGCTCCTGACCGAAAAGCTGGATCTTTGGCCAGCTGATCAGCGGCAAAAACTCTTCCATGACTAAGCCCCCTTATTTGAAAAGCCCTTCACCAGCGAGAGCACCATCCCCGGCACGATCAGCCCGACCGCGCCGCCGACCAGCGCAAACTCCGCAGAAAAAGGGTAAAGATTCCGTAAGAGAAAGATGACGACCATCGTCAGCACGTCCAGCAGATAGCGGACGGCCAGCGCCCCATACAGGCGCGTCGTAGACCTCTGCACGTCGGCAGGATCTTCCGGCTTTGTTGCACGATGGATCAGCCAGAAATTGAACAGGCTGACCGCACTGCCGATGACAAGACCAAAGAGCAGTCCGAAAACGATATGCGAAATATCCACGCCGTGCATCAGCCCTTATCGTTCTTACGCTTCTCTTCCATCTGCTCCAGCAGCTTAAGCTGCCGCAAAAGCGACCAAAAGGAAAGACCGATGCCGAGCATGATACCCAGAAGCATCAGCCAAGGTTCTGTCCCCCAACGTGCATCCAGACGACGTCCCAGGAAGAGCCCCAGGAACCAGATATAAACGCCGACCGTGACGCCAAAGGACATCCCCACGCCCACAAAACGGAGCACGGAAGCAGCTTTTTTTTCGTTTGACATGAAATCCCCCACCAAATCTCCGGTTCTGGGTATTTCTTGACTTTGCTTATTTCTCCCTTTTCAGCGGAATTCCTTTTCGGAAAAAAGGCCCAAAAGCAGGTATTCGCAGGAAAAACCGCCCGTTTTTGCGATAAGAGCCGTTTTAACAGGCGGTTTTCAGAAGATGTCTGCATTTTCAAACTTCTTCTTTTTATGAAGTTTCGCTATTCAAATCAGCAAAGCCGCTTTCAACGCCGCCACGATGCGCGAACTGGCTTTGCCGTCGCCGTAGGGGTTGACCGCCTGGGCCATTTTTTTATAGAGCGCTTCATCGTCCAAAAGACGGCTGAGATTGGCCTTGACGCTTTCCTTCGTCACGCCGGCCAGCATAGCCGTGCCGGCAGCGATGCCTTCCGGCCGCTCCGTTACCTCACGCAGCACCAGGACCGGCTTGCCCAGCGCCGGCGCTTCTTCCTGCAGGCCGCCGGAATCGGTCAGCACCAAAGCCGAGCGCTGCATGGCCCGCACCATGGGCAGGTATTCAAATGGCTCCGCCAGGTGCGCGTTGGGCAGCGGCGCCAGAACAGAGGCCGCCTCCCGCACCAGCGGGTTCGGGTGCACCGGGAAGACGAGCTCCAGCTCCGGCCGCTCGATGAGCAGCTCCCGCACCGCGGCAAAGATCTCCGCCATGGGCGCGCCCCAGTTCTCCCGGCGATGACAGGTCATAAGGATGACGCGGGAATCCGCATCCAGCTCATCCAGCTCCGGGATCTCCGGCTGGACCGGGGACTCGGCCGCCAGAAAGAGCGCGTCGATCACCGTATTGCCGGTCACCACGATCTTTTCGTCTTTCACACCGCAGGCCAGCAGGTTTTCCCGCGCGCCGGCCGTGGGGGCGAAATGCCACTCGGCCAGCTGCCCCGTCAGGCAGCGGTTCATCTCTTCCGGCCAGGGGGCGTATTTGTTGCCGGTGCGCAGGCCCGCTTCTACGTGCCCCACCGGGATCTTGCGGTAAAAGGCCGCCAGAGCCGCCGCAAAGGTGGTCGTGGTATCGCCGTGCACCAGGACGGCATCTGGCTGGAATTCATCCAGCACCCCGCCCAGGCCCTCCAACACGGCGCTGGTGATGCCCGTGAGCGTCTGCCCCGGCTTCATCAGGTCCAGGTCGTAGTCCGGCCGGATGGAAAAGCATTCCAGCACCTGGTCGAGCATTTCCCGGTGCTGCGCCGTCACGCAGACACGGCTCTCCAGCTCCGGCTCCGCTGCCAGGGCCCGCACCAGCGGCGCCATTTTGATCGCTTCCGGCCGCGTGCCGAAGACAGATAAAACTTTCCGCATAAAAATCTCCTTTGTCGGGCACGGTCCGCGCCCGTCCGATCGCTATTCTTCCGCCGCTCTGTCGCTTTTTCCCGACAGGTCCGCATAGCGGACAAATTCCAGACCGGCCTCCGCCGCCAGCTGGCAGGAAAGCTCGTCCGGATAATCGGCATCAAAAACCACCCGCCGGATGCCGCTGGTGATCATGGCCTTCAGACAGGTGGCACAGGGCTGCGTGGTGACATACATGGTGGCGCCGTCCAGCGCCGTGCCGTAGCGGGCAGCAAAATTGCAGACGTTCGCTTCCGCATGCTGCGCGCGGCAGATCTCCTGGCGCTGGCCGGAAGGCACGCCCAGCTTTTCGCGCAGGCAGCCCAGCTCTCCGCAATGACGCAGGCCGGGCAGGGCGCCGTTATAGCCCGTGCCCAGGATGCGGTTATCGGCAGAAACGGCCACCGCGCCCACCTGCCTGCGCAGGCAGGTGGAGCGGCTGGCCACGTCACGGGCAATGGTCATGAAATATTCATCCCAGCCGGGACGGGAAAAGCTCATTTTGATTCTCCTCTTCTCAGAAAACTACCAGGCGTAAAGCGGGAAGCGTTCCGTCAGGCTGCGGACGATGGCGGCAGCCTGCGCTTTCTTTTCTTCCGAGCGGTCGGCGGAAAGCGCGAGGTCGATCGCTTCCGCCACCTGCACCGCTTCCGCTTCCTTGAAGCCGCGGCTGGTCATGGCCGGAGAGCCCAGACGCAGGCCGCTGGTGATGAAGGGGCTCTGCGTATCGAAGGGGATGGCGTTCTTGTTGGCGGTGATGCCCACTTCGTCCAGCGTCTTTTCCGCTTCCTTGCCGGTCATTTCCCGCGTGCGGACGTCCACCAGCATCAGGTGATTGTCCGTGCCGCCGGAGACCAGACGGAAACCGCGTTCGACCAGCGTCTTGGCCATAGCCTGCGCATTGTCGACGATCTGCTGCTGATAGGCCTTGAATTCCGGCTGCATAGCTTCCTTGAGCGCCACGGCTTTGGCAGAGATGACGTGCATCAGCGGGCCGCCCTGCGTGCCCGGGAAAACGGCCTTGTCGATGGCCTTGGCATATTCTTCTTTGCAGAGGATGAGGCCGCCGCGCGGACCGCGCAGCGTTTTATGCGTGGTGGTGGTGACGATATCCGCATAGGGGACCGGCGAAGGATGCAGGCCGGTGGCCACCAGGCCGGCGATGTGCGCCATGTCCACCATCAGCAACGCGCCGACTTCTTTGGCGATCCCGGCCATGGCCGGGAAATCGATGATGCGCGGATAAGCGGAAGCGCCGGCAACGATGAGCTTCGGCTTCACTTCACGGGCGATGTCGCGCACACGGTCGTAATCGATGACTTCGCTGACCGGATCCACGCCGTAATCGTGGAACTCATAATATTTGCCGCTGATGTTGACCGGGCTGCCATGAGAAAGATGGCCGCCGTGAGCCAGATTCATGCCCAGCACCTTGTCGCCAGGCTGCAGGAAAGCGAAATACACCGCGCAGTTGGCGTTGGCGCCGGAATGCGGCTGCACGTTGGCATGATCCGCACCGAAGATGGCGCAGGCGCGCTGGCGAGCCAGGTCTTCCACGATATCCATATTTTCACAGCCGCCGTAATAGCGTTTGCCCGGATAGCCTTCCGCGTATTTGTTGGTCATCACGGAGCCCTGCGCCGCCATGACGGCCTCGCTGACGAAGTTTTCCGAAGCGATCAGTTCGATGTGGCTCTGCTGACGGCCGCGTTCCAGTTCCAGCGCTTCCGCCACTTCCGGATCAACAGCTTTGATGTAAGAGATATAGTCCATAACACTCATCCTTCCTCTATACGATATACCATAATGGTTTGCGATCTTGATCTATTTTTTGTTCAGCACGCGGCCGGCCACGTCCTTAAGGAAATCGCTGGCTTTTTCCAGCGCTTCCCCGGCTTCATCCGCCAGCTCTTTGCCTTTTTTGCTGACGTAATCCACACCCAGGCCCTTGGCACGTTCCATCGTCTGCTTGTCTTCAAAGTCCGCGATCTTCTGCACCCGGCGTTTGTGCCGTTCTTCTTCGGAGAAATCGGTCTCCAGGAAGGTCTGCATGATGGTCAGCCCGCGGCCTTCCGGCAAAAAACGGGCGCCCAGCGCCAGGACATTGGCATCGTTGTGCAGCCGGGCAAGACGTGCTTCCTCCGGCTCCCGGCAAAGCGCCGCCCGAATGCGCGCCACCTTGTTGGCGCAGATGCTGACGCCGATGCCGCTGCCGCAGATCAAGATACCTCGTTCACAGCGACCGTCCGCGACCACCGTCGCCACCTTGAAGGCATAGTCCGGATAATCCACGCTGTCTTCGCTGAAAGGGCCGACGTCATAAACATTGTGCCCCTGATCTTCCAGCCATTCCCGCAGCTCCGCCTTGAGCGCAAAGCCGGCGTGATCGCTGCCGATTGCGATTTTCATGCCGAAGTCCTCCTTTTCCGTTTAAACTAATAAGATTCTATATCTTTTCCCGTTTCCCTTTATTCTGCTGCAAGTTTTCCAAAAGACGCGGCAGCGCCTTTTCCAGCTGATCCGCACAATCCCGATAAGCGCCCATGCCCAGGCCGTAAGGATCGCTGACGTCCGCGGAAAGGCCCGCCAGCTCGCGCAGGGTAAAGATCTTTTCCGCCATTTCCGGGCATAGCGCCTGCGCGGCCTGCTTGTGCCCGGGCGTCATGCCCAGGACGAGGTCCGCCTCCGCCAGCAATTCCGGCGAGAGCGGGCAGGAAAGATGTCCGGAAAGATCGACGCCGCGCTCCGCCAGCACATCTATCGCCTCCGGCGAGGCCGGCTGCCCCGGCCAGGCCGCAACGCCGGCCGAACCGATGAGATATTCACCGGCCAGGCCGTGCTCCTGCAAAAGCCGGCGGAAAAGCGCCGCCGCCATAGCGCTGCGGCAGGTATTGCCTGTGCAGACGAACAGGATCTTCTGCATATCTCTTTCCCTCCTCCTGCTTCCTCTATGCCTTCACTTGGCGCAGGCCGCCTTGCGCAGGCGGTTCATCACCGCCAGACCGATGCCGTTTTCCGGGAAGCTTTCCACCACCACGGCGCTCGCCTCGATCTGATCGCAGCTGCGCAGGCTCTCAAAGAGCGTTTGCGCCACGCCCTCCAGATCTTCCCGGCTGCCCAGGATCAGCACGGAGATGTCCGGATGCACGTCCCAGATATTGTCCGCCGTTTCTTCCGAAAGCAGCAGTGCCACCTTTTCCCCTGCCTGGCGCAGGCTCTCCGCTTTGGCGATGGCCTCCGCCGGCTCAGCCAGATAGACCTTGCCGGCCGGCGCATAATGGGGATATTTCATGCCCGGGGCCAACGGTTTTTCTTCCGGCAGCAACGCCGCCGCCAGTTCCACCTCGCCCAGGACCATCCGCAGCTCTTCCAGCGTGATGCCGCCCGGCCGCAGCAGGCGTACCGGCTCCTGTGTGCAGTCCACCACGGTGGACTCCAGGCCGATCTCGCAGCAGCCGGCGTCCAGGATGGCCGCCACCCGGCCGGAGAGATCCTGACGGGCATGCTCGCCGATGGTGGGGCTGGGTTTGCCGGAGCGGTTGGCAGAAGGCGCCGCGATGGGCACGCCCGCCGCCCGGATGAAGGCCGCCGCCACCGGGTGCGAAGGCATGCGCACCGCCACCGTAGGGAGCCCCGCCGTCACAGACGGCGCGATATCCGGATGCTTGGGCAGGATCACCGTCAAGGGACCGGGCCAGAAACGGCGGATGAGTTTTTCCGCCGCCGGGGTCAGCTCCGCCGCCACCTGCTTCAGCGCTTCTTTTTCCGCGATATGCACGATGAGGGGATTATCGCCGGGGCGGCCTTTGGCCGCGAAGATGGCGCGCACCGCCGTCTCGTTGCCGGCGTCAGCGCCCAGGCCATAGACCGTTTCCGTGGGGAAAACGACCAGCTCTCCCGCCCGGATCAGCGCCGCCGCTTCCGCGATGGCCGCCATATCCGGAGCATCCGCCTCCATGTGCCAATACTTTGTTTCCATATCCACAGCACCTCTTTATCGAATTGCGGACAGCCAACGGTCCCGTCCGCCCCAATCTTTCCCTGCTTCGATCTGCCGCCAGCCGCCTGCGGCCAGGATCTCCGTCACCGCCGCTTTCTGCTGCCAGCCGATCTCCAGGAGCATGCGGCCGCCGGCGGCAAGCACCCGCGGCGCCTCACGCGCCAAACGACGGTAAAAGCCCAGGCCGTCGCCTTCGTCCGTCAGCGCGATGCGCGGCTCGTGATCCAGCACCTCCCGGGAGAGCGTCTGAAGCTCCGCCAGGGAGATATACGGCGGATTGGCCAAAAGCAGCTGCACGGAAGCATCCGCCAGCGGCGCGCAGAGATCGCCGGCCAGAAAACGCACCCGGGAAGAGAGCCCCAGCGCCGCCGCGTTCTTCTCCGCCCCGGCCAGCGCTGTTTCGCTGATGTCCGTGGCCAGCGCTTCCGCCAGCGGCCGCTCCGCCAGCAGCGTCAGCGCATAGGCGCCGCTGCCGCAGCAAACGTCCGCAAAGCGGCAGGGCTTGTCCGGCGGCAGATAAGAGAGCGCCTGCTCCACCACACACTCGCTGTCGTTGCGGGGGATGAGCATGCCCGGGCCGACAAAAAAGCGCCGCCCGTAAAACTGGGTCTCGCCCAGGACATAAGCAAGCGGCTCGCCGCCGGCACGCCGCTCGGTCAGCGCCAGGCAGCGCGCTGCCGTTTCCTCCGGCACCGCATCGGCAAAGGGACGCAGTCTACAATACTCCAGCAGCCAGCGCGCTTCCCGCGCCGCCGTCTCCGCGTCAAAGGACGCCTGCAAACGATCCCGGCAAAGCTGCCAAAGCTCACGCCCGTCCATGCCGTTTCTCTCCTTTTTCATAATAATTTATCGTAGCATGACATGGGCGGATTGTCAAACCGGCGGACGGCAAAAAGCCACCTTGCGCAAACAAAAAAAGCCCCGCCGGCCGTTCTGCCCGCAAAGAAAAGACCGCCTGCACGGCAAGCGGTCTTCCCCTGAACATGATCAAAACAGCAAGTACAGCACCGAGCGGCAAGCACCCGTGGCGCCTCCGCCCGGCCTTCCGCTAAAAGCTGTTCTCATAGATATCGAAAAACTTTGAAACGAAACTGGCCTGCTCGCGCTCCGCATCCGTGCCGCCGGCAAGCTGCCAGCCATAGATCTTGTAATCGAGATAATTCTCCTGCGACAGCGCGTCCAGGCCGAACTCTTCCCGGATGCGCGCGATCCCATCCGCATAGTTTTCCAGCAGGGCTTCATAGGCCTGCTTCGGGTCTTTGAAGACCGCATACCCTTCACGATCGGCGCCGATCTCAAAGCGCTCGTCCAGTGCCCGGAAATACTCCGCATCCACGTTTCCCTTGCAATTTCCCTCTCCGGCGACATACTCCTGCACATAGGGGTTCTTGATCTTGTTTGCCGAAGCACAGCCGCCGGCAAAGATCATCAGCAAACAGACAGACAACAGGGCGGCGATCCACTTTCTCATTGTTCGTCCTCCAAACATATCGTGCTTCTAAGTCAATTATAGCAAAAACTTCTCCCATATGGGGCTTTTATTCTATTTTTTCCAGTGTAACGGAATCGTTTTCCACAACATACACCAGATATCCCTCTGGGATCGTTACCGTTGCACTTTCTCCTTTTTTAAGTAATATCGGGTCCAAGCCCTCCGGGCAATGCTGTTCGTCATTGCCGTCAACAACGGTTATTTCTTTTGAATAAACGTTAAACTGGATCCAGGGAGAACAATCCGGATTGCTGACGAGATAGGTGCCGGCAGGGATATCAAACTCCAGTTTTGTGTATACTGTTCCATCAGAGGCATTCAAACGGACTTCGGTCCCGTATTCCCCCGGCACGCCTCCCTCCAGGACAATACGCTCCTGGCTCTTATCCGCTCTAGCCTCAACAAGACCTGCTGCCTGCTCATTTCCCGCATCTTGCGCATCGATATCAGAAGAATATCCACTCAATACGAGCAAAAGACAAGCAAGCCAGGCAATGGCAATGACGCCGTATTTCAGCACAGGATTCATATCCTTTTTCCGCAGCATCAAGATCGTAAGCGGAATGGGGAAGAAACAAATCCATCCCAGGACCCAAAGCCAGGTGTTTCCTTTCTTTTCCGCCTGCACAGTACCGGCAGTCTGCCAGGTGTAACCACAGTCCCCGCAAAGACCAACGGTTGATCTTATCACTGTCGAGCCATTCTTCCCTCTGTGTTCTCCCAGCTTTTCACGGGAAAATTTCACATTGAGACTCCCACATCTGGGACAGCCTCTTTCAAAAACCTGTTCCCGCTCTTTTTGCCCACCCGCAGCAAGCTGCAACCCGCAAAGCGAACAAACCTTATCATTCCCCATTTCAGCCCCACAGTTTGGACATTTCATCTTTGCATCCCTCCTTGGATCAAAACGATTGATCATTCCCCCACCACAGCAAGAACTGCAAAAATATCTTACCATAATTCAATTTTATACGCAAGTGCGTACACGCAATCGCGTAGTTTTATCTATGATAAAGCTGCGTGAGGTGGTGAAATGAACGTAAAAGACTGCGTTATATTTCGATTCAAACAAATATGTGCTGAACGGAATATGAAAATGAATGAATTGGCCAATGTTTCCGGCGTGACCCCATCTACCGTTTACAGCATGCTCGATCCCAAAAGACGAGAGATATCCATAACGACCATAAAAAAGCTCTGCGACGGATTGGATATCACACTTCGGGAATTCTTTTCATCACCTGAATTTGATGCTCTCGAACAAGAAATCAAATAACCCCCTTTTGTCCAGATCGACAAAAGGGGGTTTTTGCTGGCAAAAACAAAAACCGCTTGCTGAGCAAGCGGTTTTTGATGGAGCGGGCAAAGGGATTCGGACCCTCGACTTTCACCTTGGCAAGGTGACACTCTGCCACTGAGTTATACCCGCACATGGTGCCGCGGGGCGGAATCGCACCACCGACACGGAGCTTTTCAGTCTCCTGCTCTACCGACTGAGCTACCGAGGCACAATGGCGACGCAGATGGGACTTGAACCCACGACATCCAGCGTGACAGGCTGGCACTCTAACCAACTGAGCTACTGCGCCACAAGCTATCGAAACAGACA
>JAEEGL016075983.1_pt1 | contig 13235 bp, 12 predicted proteins | sample 9134231 | NCBI WGS metagenome assembly JAEEGL01 (sample SAMN16246548, study PRJNA631951) | gut metagenome | biome: gut microbiome; feature: rumen; material: fiber-attached | host: Bos | place: Iran: Karaj | collected 2018-10
AAAGTTCTCCATCATCGCTGTAAAAAAATCAATGATACAGAATAAGAGGAGTTATAGAATGGGTGTAGCAACATCTTCCATCTTCCTTCTTACATCTAACATCTTTCGTTCGATACTGCCAGACAGAACGACAAAATAAATTTAAATAAAAATATTAGCAACAATGATTAACGTTGGAATTATTGGATGTGGCTTCGTAGGCGGAGCCCTTAAAGATTGGTTGGAGCATAATAATCCAGAGTGCAAACTGTTCATCAGCGACCCTCCCAAGGGGTATAATGATGACCTGAGCGGTATCGATATTGCCTTCCTGCAGATCCACGTACCCACTGAGGACGATGGCACGCAGGATCTTACGCTGATGAAAGAACTCATCACCAACCTGCCCGATGTGCCCGTGTTCGTGCGCACTACCATCCTCCCCGGCACCAGTGAGCGCCTCTCCAAGGAGACCGGTCATCAGGTGTGCTATATGCCTGAGTTCCTCACTGAGCGTACCTTCATCGAGGACTTCCGCAAGCAGACAATGGTGTTCACTGGTGCACACGAACTGCTTACCAAGATTTTTGTGGGTAAGAAGTTCACTGTTATGTCGCCCCTGGAGGCAGAACTGACCAAGTACATGCACAATGTCTTTGGCGCTTACAAGGTAACTTACTTCAATGCCTGCCGTGAGTATTGCGAGCAGATGGGTGGCGACTGGCGTAAAGTCCATACTGGTATGCTCCTGTCTGGATATATCAACGACACCCACACTTACGTTCCTGGTCCTGACGGTAAGTTCGGTTATGGTGGCAAGTGCTTCCCTAAGGATGTCAATGCCTTTGCTAAGATGACTGCAGGCACACCCCTTGGAACCCTGCTGGAGCACCTGCACGAGTTAAATGTTCATTTCAGAGGCTTTGAGGAGCACATCTAAGTGTGCATGCGCAACTATTGTTTCAGTTTTCAAGTCTCATAGTTTTTTTCAAGCAATGGCCGCAAGGCCTATGAGGCTTGGAACCTGAACAATGAATTACGCCCCGTAGGAATATCATTAGATACGAAAGGGTAACATTACATATACTAAGGAGTCGACTATTTAAGAGCAGTAGTAATTATTATATGCCGACAAGGAAGGAAGAAATACGAGCGATGATGAACTCTGACTTGGAGAAACTTTTACTCCAAGTTGGTGATTATGACAAATTCCTTGAAGGGGAATTGCATTGTTATGCATGTGGGAAAGTGCTTAATGCAGACAATATTGCTATGGTGCTGCCTGTGCGTGAGGATGGAAAGATTGTCTTGAGGTATTTTTGTGACAACTCGGATTGTATGAAAACTATCAAATAGGTCGTCATGAGTATTATTGGCATAATAGTTTCTATTATCATTGTTGTTCTCATTGCGTTGATTCCTATTTACAACAATGTGAGGTCTTTTCTTAAAGATGTTTTCTCATTCTTCGGAGGGATAGGGCCTTGGTTGAAGCGTAACAGGATAAAAAATGATGTGGAAAGTAATTGCAGGGGAACTATTGAGGAACTTAATCAAATAACCCCCGAATTGAATCTGCCGGAGTTATCTTTGCAATGGGTGAAAAAAGATGATGACGGAAAGGTACTGCTTGAAGAAGGTAAGGCCATAGTCCTGTTGAGCTACGACCGCGACAATATCAGGAATATCATCAACACGACATCTGCCTACGTAAGAAAAGCCTTATTGCCATCTGCCCGTAATTTCCTTTCCACGCCGGTTAGGAAGGCTATTGACTATACTGTGATACATAAGTTCATTCGTAAAAGCCCGTCTCATAATGTCGCCTCTACAGCGTTTGTGGCAGAAAATCTGGATGATATCAACCAATATCAAGACACATTCAATAAAGTTAGCGTAGTCGATGAACAAGGAATGCTCAACAGAATGTTATTGCGCGAATATTCTTTGTGGGGCGCTAGGATTGCAACCCACCTACCATCACCAGAGTATGCAACAGAGGCAACAGACTTCCTTATCTTCCTCTATGACTTGCTGACTCGTGAACCGGAAGAGCAGTCAAAGCTTCAATTTGTAGGAAAAGACATAAAGGTTGGCGTTTTGCTTGTAGCGAAGATTGAAACTTACACAGAGCATGGATTATATCCTTATCTTCGTAGGATTCGTGAAGGCTTTGCAAGTGGTATTCGTACATTCTATCTGCTGGCCAGGAATGATAAAATAGAAATATTGGAGCAAGTTTATTCTGAACTTGTAGCGACTGGCAATTTTGTCCTTCAGAACGGACCCAAAGTATTCAAAGATGCCAAACTCCGTGATAGTATTTGCTACTGCATAGAAGTAGATGCTCAAGGCAGTATTGCCAAGGATTACAAGGCGATGAGCAGCTTCATTGACAATGGTCAACAGATAGAAGTGATTGTTGAGCGGGTCAGACAGAATGAGTTAAATTGTTTGTATAACCTTATACCTGTTATTATACCAATCGAGGAAATATCATCTATGCCCAATATCCGCCTGTTTAATTACTATACGGAGGGAATGAGCATAACGGCTATACCGCTTGAATATGCCACCCAAGGTAGGGTGAAAGCCTCAGTCCTCAATACCTCCAGCAACCCGCAGAAAATGATTGACCTCAATTATTCAGTTGGTGCTGTGGTTACAGGTGTTGTTCAGGAGGCAGACGATATGTTTATAAACCTCTTGATTAAGGATTCCAGCCAGAAGGCGGAGGCATATAGAAGAGACCTCACTTATAGCAGACACCAATTTCTCCATCACCTGTTTCCTGTTGGGAGTGAGCATGAGTTTGTTATTATAGGTGCCGACTACATCCATAATAAACTAAGGCTTCAACTTAAGGATTTGGTTGACCCTTGGCTTGACTTAAATTACAAAACGGGTAACAAAGTTACTTTTACCATTTATCGTGAGGATGAAGGTTGTTTTGTTACAGAGTTGGATGGCGGTATAGATGCAATTTTGCCATTCTCTAACCTCAGTTGGATTCAGGATGAGATAGATGAGAAGAAAAAGAAGTATAAGCGTAACCAAGTAGTCGAAGGATATGTGCAGAAGGTGGATTCTGTTAATAGAGTCGTAATCCTCGCTTTGCGAGATAAGAAATCACCTTACGAGGACTATTTCTTATCCCTTTCATCTGTCAATAACGAGGTAAATGTGCTTCTTGAATATACCAATGGCTATGGTATCATAGGCAAAGCAGACGGTAAATATCGCGTGTTTATTCCTTCCTCGGAGACACATATTGACGATTGTTTGTACCCATATCAGATTGGCGCTGTACATAAGGTCAAGATTAAGGAATTGGCAATCGATGCTATGTCGCTCATAGGTACATTCAAACCCTATATAGAGACGCCTTTGCAAAAATTCGCGAAACAGCATCAAGTAGGTGATGTCGTTAAGGTGAATAGTCAAGTAACCATCACCGATAGGTATGCTATTTACAGACTGCATCTGCAAGGAAAACTAAAAATTAAGGCATCCCTGTATATTGGAGAGTTCTCAAACTATATTAGGGTGAACGATTTACGGGAGGTTTTGATGCCACTTGAAGTGCGCTCATTCGTATTAAAAGAATATGACTATGAACGCAACAAGGTAGAGCTTAGTCTGAAACAATACTTGTCGGAGAACCTAAAACAGAAAAGAGACACCTTAAGCTATGATTCAACTTATGAAGGCGTAGTAATCGGACAAAAAGAAGGTAATTATTATTTGATTATACTCGGATTGTTTATAGAAGGCTTTATGCAGATGCAAACTCTTTATCAGCCAGGCACAAAGGTGTCAGTTGGTTTGGCATCAAATAACAGGTTCTTGCCTGAGTTTTATGTCTAAACAGCTTTCTTACCATAATACGATTTTAACAGTATTAAGAACTCGGATCAAAGACCCTTGATTCACTTACTATACACTTATAAATGAAAATACTAAGATTCTTCGTATCACGTGAGTTGTGGATAGGTGTTGCTGGGAGCATTATTGCAACTATCATCATTACCTATTGGAATAAGATACCATTTGATGGCATCAAGCAGCTGTTCACGATTGACTATATCAAAGCCATCCGGTACAACCAATACCGCTGTATGTTATTCTGATAGGCACGTTAGCGGTAAGCTTGATTGTCTTTCTGTTCCGCATACGCCATCAACCGAGTTTCTTGAAAGAGACAACAATGAAAATGGGTGGTTTTATTTGGCATTGGCGCTGGAGTTATGATAAGAAAGAGGGTGATTATGATATGGCAGACTTCCTGCCGTTATGCCCCAAGTGCGGCCAAGAGCTGAGAATGGGAAGGGGTGAGCATACCCATTCTTGCGTAAATGGCCATAGTTATAATATTCAACGATATTTCGAACTCAAATCGCAGATTAAAAGCACATTAAGGAATAAATATCCTAAAGATGCAGATTTGATTTCGGTTGATCAATTGATTGGATGAGAATGGTCTTAAGAATCATCAAATTACCACGTTTCGGCGGCAAAGATTTTCAGCGGGCAGATGGCAACGACCTCTCCCTTGCCATTCTCCGGAATATTATTTTTTTGAAATTATAAGATGGAATCAAATATTGGTATAATAAACAAGAAAGACAACAAACTCCTTTTTTATCTGGACAAAGGTTTGGACATTTTTGTAATGATAGTTGTTACAATAGCCCGCTTTCTAGTTCCTGGTAAGTATAAGAAGAAATACGACAGTCTTACTGAGCATAAGGATATGCTTCATAACGTTGTAGGGCTAACGTTTTTTAATGCATTAGGTGGTTTTTGTGTAATGGTAACCCAAGTGAAGCTGGCCAATTACTTAGGAGCCTCTGTTTATGGTATATATTCATACTGTCTGGCTATAGGCGAGGTTGGCGCCATGTTTGTAAGATATGGTCGCAACAAGACTATGGTGAGAGATTTAATACAATACCCAGAAAAAAGAGACACTCTTGTTGTAAGTACATTCTATCTCTCTCTCATTAATCTTACTCTATTTATGATTGTCACCTTTGCGTGCCACAAGCCTTTAGACATTGAAGTTAATTGGACTTACATCCTTTTAGTTTTATCTCCATGTCTTGCTCAACTATCGTTAGGCCCGGTCTATGAGAGTTTGCGGCTGATGAGTTGGAGCTCTATATATGGTCTTCTTCAAAAATTTGGTTTTTTGGTAGCCATCTGGGGGCTTCTTTTCTGGCATTTAAATGTCGGTTTGTTGACGATTGGTGTTATTGTTCTAATTACCTGGCTAACAGTGGGGCTTTTGGAATATTATGAAGTTGGAACGCAGTTGCATATCAATTTTCTTGGGAAAGTAACCTTAAAAGAAATATGGAACCTTTATAAAGAAAATTTTGTAATTTTCCTTAGCTGCGTCACAGGTGTAGCATTTGGCCCGCTAATCCGATTGATACTCAACAATTATACAGATAGTAAATCTGTAGGAATATATGCTGCGGGGTTGCAAATTTACCATATTTGTCTATTCTTTAACACCCAAATATCACGAGTAGGAAATCCTATGATGGCAGAAGCCGGAAAATCTGAATGTTCATCATCTATGCGTAAAAGGTTGGTCTTAAGATATACTATAATAATGTTCTTAGCATGTTTGCCTTTTGCGATTCCAATGCTTATATTCCCTGAAGAGTTAACGGATATGTTGTTTACAAAAGAATATGCTCTATTAGCCGATTATCTTCCATTTTTGGCTGTATACTTGATTGCTATTAGTATAGGTGTTGTGTTTACTCAATTTATGATTTCGATGCGAATGGATAAGGCTTATTTTGCAATCTATATCTTATCTGCAATATCTACTTTGATAATGGCTTTGTTAACAATACCTTCTTGCGGAATCCTTGGAGCTTTTATATCATTGTGTATACCACATAGTATTGGTTGTCTTTTATATATGTTTTTTTCACTAGCTGCTTTAAAGAAATCGTCATGAGTTACATCTTATTGAGAATCCAATTTGTAAAATATATCAAAAAACTTCTTAATATCAAGAACTTTACATTGTACTGTAGAAAACAGAAGCAAAAAATCGAAAAAATGATATATAGGAGGAAATATACATCAGATGATATTATAAACATCCTCAAACTTAGTGGAGTAACACCTGGGCATCCAATAATAGTACATTCGGCATACAGCAATTTGTATAATTATGTGGGAACGGCAGATGAATTGATTGACAAACTTCTTGAATACATAGGCCCTGAAGGTACATTATGCATGCCTGCTTTTCCGAATGACAAACGCAATCCTAATAATATATTCGATGCGGTAAATTCAAAATCGGCAGCAGGATATCTAACTGAGGTCTTCAGAATGAGACCTGGAGTAGTAAGAAGTTTAAATCAATTACATTCTGTATGTGCACTAGGAAAAGATGCAGAAAAAATAGTAGGAGATCACCATAATTCAAAAATATGCTTTGATGAGAAATCCCCTTTTTACATTATAGGAGAACTAAAAGGATTTGTTGTAAACATCGGAATGCCGAAATGGTATGTCGGCACAGGGGAACATGTATGTGAAGCTTTATTATATGATAAATTAGTATTTTTTAAAAATAAATTTTGCAAGAAAGTAGTTTTTACTTATAAAAGTAAAGAAGGCTATGTTTTGAAGCATGAAATGCTAACGGGAACACGAGTCCCCTATGTCCGGAGTAAGTCTACCAAACTCTTTGATGACTATTTTGATAAACAAAAATATAATCGAGTAAAAATTTCTAATTTATGGATAACTTGTTACGACATGAATTATCTTATAAGTAGACTTTCAGAATTAGCACTTAAAGGAATAACTATATATAAATCACCTGGTTTTGAAGCATGAAGAAGTATATATTATTTATAATAATGATTATTACCTTTCGGGTCTTGCTTGATTGGATTTACGAAAACGAAATATCTACTTTGTTCGAGTATGCAAATTACACGAATAACTCAACAAAAGAAAGTTTAATAAGTTCATGGGTTTATTTGCTTGTATTTATTCCTTTTGTTCTATGGATTGTTGATAATTCTAGAAGTATTTTTTCCCAGTTAATTGCAACTTATATTCTTTTTTTGAGAGTTATTCCATTTACATCAACCATGAGATTCTTACCACAGCAATTGGGGTTTATAAGTATAAACTTTGTCTATTGGATTATATTATTTATTCTCCTAAAAAAACTAAAAGTTCCTTCTATATCTATTCGTAGAAATAATATTGAAGATTCTAAATTAATAATTTATATTATTACTGCAATATCTGTATTGACAATAGTTTACATATCTGGAGTATATTGCCATTTTAGAATTCATCTTAGTTTAGATGATGTTTATGATTTGCGATTAGAGGCTCGTGAGTTCAATATTCCATTATTTCTTAGGTATTTACAGGCAGGTAGTTCTATAGTAATTCCAATATTAATGATTTTTTTTATTACTCAAAAGAAAAAAAACATTGTATATTTATTAGCATTTGTTGGTTTGCTCAATTTCTCAATTGCAGGACATAAAACGACACTTTTCAATGTTATATTATGTTTGGGACTTTTCTATTTCCCGAAACTTGATATAAAGAAAATTCTACCATATGCATTTGTAGTACTTTGTCTCTCTACCATTTTTGAGTTTGTTTTTTTTAAAACATATTTTTTGTCAGCAACAATTATTCGTAGAGGCTTTTTCGTTCCATCAATGTTGGACATCTCATATTATGACTATATTATTCAACATGGTCCACAATATTTTACAGGAGGAATTGGTATGGAAATTGGTAGATTAAGTGGAGAAGAAGGACAAAGATGTAATAATGGGTTGTTTAGTGATGCATTTATGAATTTAGGCTATATTGGTTGTTTGATTTTCCCGATTATCATCACTTATTTTATAAAAATTGCCGATGCACTTACAAAGAACTTGGACGATAGTATTAAGATTTTTTCTGCTTTTTTAATAGTTTCAACATTATCAGGATCTTATTTTACTACATCTTTATTAACACATGGATTACTTCTCATGTATTTTGTGTTGTTTTTTATACCTCCCACAATCAATAAGCATATAAAGCAAAAAGTGAATAAAAAGAATAAAAATTACCCTCTTGTATGAAAATAGAAAAAAACATTGGCTTGTTTAAATACAGCACTATGCGGACACATAGTGTGGGAGCATTGATGTATACACCTGAGAGAACGGATGAGCTGATTGAACTCATGTCTGAGCTACAGGGTGATCGCTATTTCCTTGGGGGAGGAAGTAACGTGGTTTTTGCTTCAAGAGTGGAAAAGCCCATTGTTAACTTGATGGAGCTAAATGATGAGTTGGCACTTAATGACGATGGAACTGTTACGGCAGGTTGCTCAGTGCGAATACAAAAACTGATTAACTTCGGGAAAGAGCATGCAATAGGTGGTTTTGAGTATTTGTACTCTCTTCCTGCGAGCGTAGGAGGCATCGTATATATGAACGCTGGCCGTGGCAGAATACATCACCAACAAATCTCCGATTGGTTGGAATCTGTAGAGTATCTTGACTTAACTGATATGCAGGTCAAAACAATGCTCATAGATAAAAGTCAATGGACGTATAGGTGTTCTCCTTTCCACCAGATGAAAGCCGTAATACTTTCAGCAACATTTCGCATGAAAAAGTCATCGGTTGAGGAGGTTACGGCCAAGATACAGGAACGTAAAGACACGGTGAAAGTTAGTCAGGAAGGAAATAAGCCCAGTTGTGGCAGCGTGTTCAATAAGAACAATAAGTATATTATGCGACTTTTACGCGGGAAACGCATTGGAGGGGCATGTTATTCTAAGAAAACAAACAACTGGATTAGTAATGACCAGAATGGAACGGCCGATGATGTGATAGCTCTGATAGATTTAGCTAAAAAGTTACATCGGTTAACGTTTCAGAAATGCAAACTTGAAATTAAGGTGTTCAAATAAAAAACAATGATGACAATTTTACATATAGCAAACAGCTATGGCGGCACATCGGTATATACTAACCTTTACACTGCCATTGATGCAAATGCTGACGTGGTGCAGTGGGTGTATGTACCGCTGAATAGCCGCAACCATGATAGGGTGGGAAACAAGATGATTGATTTCAAAAATGAAGGATCTGTCATACATTATTCCACTATATTAAAACCCTATCACAAATATTTGTATGGCATGAGGATCCATGCAATAGTGAAAGACATTGAGCGTACTTTTGATATGAGTACAGTTGATGTCATACATACTGGTACCTTATGCCTTGACGGAGCCGTTGCATACGAACTGAATAAGAAATATGGTACTCCATATATTGTGACAGTCCGAAACACAGATGTGGGCTATTACCGCATGAACTGGAACCGATCCTATTTTACAAAGATCATGGAAAACGCAGCAAAAGTGATCTTTATTTCACCTAAATTCAAGGATGTCTTCTCTAAAAACTATATACCAGCAAATGTGCAGGGGATATTGAACTCAAAATCAATTGCAATACCAAATGGCGTAAATGAGACTTTTCTTGAAAATATAAGCAAGGACCACAAAACCTATAATGGAACCCTGAACATTATATTCATAGCTGGATTTTTTAAACGTAAAGGACTTGTCGAAACAATCAAGGCTGTTGAAATTCTCAGAGATAAAGGTTATGAAGTTACGCTCAATGCTATTGGAAAAGGGTTGCCTAACAGACCACATGATGAAGAATATATTTCGCAGGTGGAAAATCTTTCTGCAGGTAAAGATTATTTAAAGTTGCAGCCATTTATGTCGCCCGAAGATTTGATTAAAGAAATGGCCAAGGCAAACTGTTTTATTCTGCCTTCAAGCGGGGAAACTTTTGGCCTTGTATATGTTGAAGCTTTAAGCCAGCATCTCCCTATCATATATGGGAAGAATGAAGGCTTCGATGGTTTTTATTCAGACGGGTTCGTAGGTTATCCGGCAACTGCAGGCAACGCTGAGAATATTGCAGAACAGATACAGGCTTTGATAAAGAATTATACTAATATCGCAAACAATGTTGAGACTCTTGATTTGGAAAAAGACTTTAAGTGGAGCAATATAGCAGATAAATATATTAATTTATATAAATCCATCATCAAATGAAAATAGGATTATTGACGTTTCATACAGCCGCTAATTTTGGAGCCTCTCTTCAAGCATACGCGCTCCAAGAATTCTTGGTGAGTAGAGGCTACGATGCTGAATACTTGGATTATCAGAATCACCATCGCAGGATGATCTATGATATGCCTTATCACATCAAAGAATGTTTTAAGGCAGGAAAAATAGTCGAGGCAACAACTTATCTGTTAGGTTTACCTATAATGAACATTCGCAAGAGGAAATTTGACAAATTCAGCGACAAATACCTGCGTCTTTCCCCTAAGACATACTATAGTCCCGAAGCGTTAAAGCCAACAAATGGGCAATATGATAAATTTGTTGTTGGTAGCGATCAAGTATGGAATCCTAGGAACAATGGGCGGGATGTAGCATATTTGCTAAACTTCGTTGAAGATAAGACGAAAGCCATATCTTATTCATCAAGTTTTGGTGTCTTGAGTATTCCGGATGATATAAAGAGTGATTATGTGAATTGCTTGAATGGCATACACGATCTCTCTACACGCGAACAGTCAGGTGTAAAACTTATTAAGGAGCTTACAGGACGTGATGCAAAATTGGTTTTAGACCCGGTGTTTTTGCTATCAAAAGAACAGTGGCAAGAACTTGCAGCCAGTACTCCAATAAAAGGAAGATTTTTGTTCAGCTATACCAATAGAAAAGACCAGATGTCGAAATTCCTAAAAACCACGGGGTATAAGATGGATGGTCTAAAGCACCATAAGTTGTCACGTTTCACAACAATTGGCGATTTTGTAAATCCCGCTGTTAAGGTGAAATATGACATGTCCCCGACAGAGTTTCTCGCTAATGTAAATGGTGCAGAATTGGTGGTTTCCGCATCTTTCCATTGTATTAGCCTATCTATTATTTTGAATAAGCCTTTTGTATGCTTCCTTACTGGCGATGAGGGAAAGGACGAAAGATTAAAAACTCTGCTCACTCACTTTGACTTATTTGATAGGGTATATAGGGAAGATATGACGTTGGCAGATGTGATGAAACCGATTGATTGGAGTAGGGTGAACGGCACTAAAGAGGAGATTCGTTCTGATTCAATTAATTTCTTGTTAAACGCGATTAATAGTATAGCAGAATGAATTTAGTATATATCCACCAGTATTTTAAATTCCCAAGTGCAAGCGGAGGAACCAGATCATACGATTTGGCAAAATCGTTTGTTGCAAGAGGCGTTGATGTTACTATTATAACCTCAAACACAGTGATGGGTGAAAATTATGGAGGGAATAAGAAAAAGTGGACGCTGGTAGAAAAAGAGAATCTGAAGATATGGGTTCTGGACTGTAAATACAGTAAGTATGGCTCTTCGGTCAGCAGAATATTGACAGATTTGAAGTTTTCACTCTACGCAAGTATCAAGCTTTTGAAGATTAAAACAGATGTGGTTCTGGCAACATCAACCCCACTCACCATTGCAATACCAGCATTGTGCCGCAAAATGATAAAGAAAACACCATTTGTCTTTGAAGTGAGGGATGTATGGCCTGGGGTTCCCATTGCTATGGGAGTTTTTAAGAATGCTTATTTGCAAAAAGTGCTTTATGCCTTTGAGAAACATATATATCGCAAAGCCGCTGCCATAGTACCGCTATCAACGGGAATGGATGACAATATTAAGCAACGCTATCCCAATGATAAATCAGTAGTAATACCTAATATTAGCGAAGTTAATCGCTTTAATGATATAAAAAAAGAGGTTGATATTGAAGTGCCGGAGGGAAAGAAGGTATTGCTTTATGCTGGAACATTGGGAAATGTGAACGGTGTGGGGTATATTGTTGAGATGGCCGCACAAACCATAAAATATAATCCGAATGTGTGGTATTATCTGGTAGGAGCAGGAAAAGAAAAGGAAAGCATCATAAGTCAAGCAAAAGAGTTAGGCGTACTTAACAAAAATGTGTTTTTCTTTACCCCGGTCAAGAAGAATGATTTGCCTTATCTCTATTCTATAGTGACTGTGGGAAGTTCTTTCGTTATAGATATCCCTGCTTTGTGGGATAACTCAGCAAATAAGTTTTTTGATACATTAGCCGCCCGTCGTCCAATGGTAATAAACCATGAGGGTTGGCAGGCTGATGCTATACGCGAATATAACTGTGGTTATGTACTTCCACCGAAGGTGAGCGAGGATGCCGCAAAAGCCTTTGTGGAATATATGACGAATGAAGCTCTGCTGAAGAAACAAGGCGAGAACGCCTTTGCTCTTGCAAAAGAGAAATATTCATTGGAGGTCGCCACAGAAAAATATATGGGCATTTTTGATAGAATTTATTCCAAATAAATAATGTATAAGCAATTTTTAAAAAGAGTCATTGACTTCCTTATTGCAACAGTCGCCTTGTTGCTGATAGGCTGGCTGCTGCTGATAATAGCTGTGTGGCTTCATATTGCCAACAAGGGCGCAGGGGCATTCTTTACACAGAAGCGTCCAGGAAAGAATGGGAAGATTATCAAGATGATCAAGTTTAAGTCGATGACGGATGAGCGGGACGAGAACGGAAAACTCCTGCCCGACCAACAGCGACTAACCAAAGCAGGAAGGTTCGTGCGTTCTACCAGTATTGACGAATTGCCGCAGTTGATTAATATCTTTAAGGGCGATATGTCGCTGATTGGTCCCAGACCTTTGTATGTGAGGTATATGCCTTACTATACCGAGGAAGAGAACCGTCGTCATGAAGTCCGACCTGGCATCACCGGATGGGCACAGGTGCATGGTCGGAAGTCGATAACATGGACTGATAAGCTGAAGTATGATGTGGAGTACGTAGATAAGTGCTCCTTCCTGCTTGACTGCAGGATAGTCTGGATGACCATCATGAAAGTGCTGAAGCGCGAGGACGTGGGCGTTGAGACCAGCGGTACTAATGACTTTAATGACTATCGCGACCGTGAGTGGGCTGCACAAGGCCGACAGGATTTGATAGACAAAGCAAGAGAAGAAGTAAAGAAATTAACAAAATAAGCATTATGAAATTTAGCAAAGAGATTTCGGAATCGCTGACACTGAAGTTTGCTGAGAGTGTTGGCCTGAGAAAGAAAAGGGGAGAGGATGTGTTGTCATTAG
>JAEEGL012135322.1_pt1 | contig 13234 bp, 10 predicted proteins | sample 9134231 | NCBI WGS metagenome assembly JAEEGL01 (sample SAMN16246548, study PRJNA631951) | gut metagenome | biome: gut microbiome; feature: rumen; material: fiber-attached | host: Bos | place: Iran: Karaj | collected 2018-10
CCATGTTGGTGATTCTAGTTTTTGGGAAGTTATTGGTGATATAATGCAACCAGAAGAAGAAGCTCATTTTAATGCAGATTACTTTTATAGTTATTGGGAAACTGGTAGTTATTGCCCTCCTAATATATATCGTCAACCTGCGACTAAAAATCCATATGGAGATGGTGCTTATATTGCTCCGGATGGCAGAATTGGACCTACAAAAAGTGAGACGTGTGAAACTCTTAGTAGGGAACAGTGCCTTGAATATTCACTTGATCATTATGATGCGTATGTTCCTTCTCCTGGTATTATAGAACCTCCAAAGTCATTTGATAAATGTAGTGATCTTTTTGATGAAGATGCTCGAAAAATAATAAATGACATTTTTAAATGGATTAGAATAATAGCACCAATTTTACTTATAGGGTTAGGAACTGCTGATTTTACAAAGGCTGTTTTTTCTGGAAAAGAAGAAGATATGAAGAAAAACAGGGATAAGTTTATAAAAAGAATAGTAGCTGCAATTGGATTATTCTTTGTTCCAATATTTGTTAATTTACTTTTATCTTTGGCTAATTCTGTTTGGAGTGATATTAACGAAGATACTTGTATTAGCAATAATACTGAAAGCGATAAGGAGTGATATTACGTATGTATTTTATGGTTGATATTGGATTTGAGGTTTCAAAAGCTTTTAGAACAGTTATGATGTCTTTATGTTCAATTATATATAAACTAATTATTTTTTGCTTTGACGTTTTTAGTAAAATGGGTGATGGTAGAATACTTGAAAGTGATACTATACATCCAATAATTGTTAGAATTGAAATACTTTTGGGCTTATTTATGGTTTTTAGGCTTTCATTTGCTTTTATACAGTATATTATTAATCCTGATGACATGACTGATAAAACTAAGGGCATTGGAAATATAGTAAAAAGAATTATTATATCTATAGTTTTGCTAGGAAGCGTTTCGGGAATTTTTGATTTAGCATATAGAACTCAGCATGTTCTAATACAAAATCAAATTGTTTCAAGAATTATTTTACCTGAGGTTTCTAGTGGTCAGGGACCCGGAAGTACTATTGCTAGAAATTTATTTGAAACATTTTTTAGGGAAACCGAAGCAGCTAAAAAAGATAGCAGTATAAACAAAACAGATTATGAAAATATATATGAACATGCGTTGGATTTAATTGCTAAAGGAGATTTTACAACGTTTAGTTATATAGTTAATGAAGAATCTACCAAAAAAATTTCTGTTGATGGCTCTAGCAATACAAAAACAGTAAAATATTTTATTTATGAGTGGGTCGGTGGTGGTATTGGAACAGTAATTATTGGTGCCATTGCGCTGTATATAATATTTATGTTTACTATTCAAGCTGGTGTCAGATTAATACAATTAGCCTATTTGGAAATTATATCTCCGATACCTATTATGATGTACATTACTCCTAAGGGAGATGAAATGTTAAAAAAATGGTTTAAACAGTGTACTACAACTTTTTTGGATTTCTTTATAAGAGTTGCAATAATAGATTTTGTTATTCGTGTTATTAGCACGCTTGCAGACAAAGATTCTGATGTTATTCGAAGAATTATCGGCGATGGTGCTTCTGATGGAACTAAAATGTATGTTGTGGCAATTATGATTATTGCTTTATTATTATTTGCAAAGAGGGCACCTGATTTAATTTCTGAAATATTCCCTTCAATGGGTACTAAGGCTAGTTTAGGTTTAGGTTTAGATTTCAAGAAAAATATTGTTGAGCCTATAAAATCTGCTTATAATAATCCGGTTATTGGATTACCAGGGAGATGGACTAGTGGTTTGATACAAGGAATAGATAGAAAAGCTCATGGTAAACACTTTTTTGGTGATAGTAAAATAAGAAAAGCAGTAGATAAGTGGCTTCCTGAGCAAGCTAGAGTTAGACAAGATAAAATACAAGCAAAAGAAGCTATTGAAGCAAGACATAAATTGAATTCTAAAGGCGAAGAAATTGCTTTAAGTACTGATGTGCGCATAGAGAATGGAAGTAGAAAATTGCAGTCAAGCGCATTTAAACATCAAGATTATAGAAGAACGTATGAAAGATTAGGTGCTGCTAAGTCTGCTGAAAAAGCTGCTAATCTTGCTTTGAAGACAGCTGAAACAGAATATGAAGATATAGTAACTAGTACTACTGCTACTCAAGCTCAAAAAGATGCTGCTAGAGCTAGATATGAAGCAGCTCTTGGCGCTGTAAAAGCTGCTGGTAAAAGAGTTGAAGCGGCTAAAATGGATCATGATAATATGAAGAAAATTCATCGTGATGATGCAAAAATTGAAGATGCATTTAATTACTATAATGATATGAATCCTTATTCAGCAACTGCTACTGGTGGTAGATCTGGTAGTCCTCCACCACCTCCACCTGGTGGTGGATCTGGTAGTCCTCCACCACCTCCACCTGGCGGTGGATCTGGTGGTTCTGGTAGTCCTCCGCCTGGCGGTGGTTCTACATCCGGTGGTAGAACTTCTGGAGGAGGTAGAACTGGTAGTGGCGGATCTACATCTGGCGGCAGAACTTCTGGAGAAGGTAGAACTGGTAGTGGTAGTCCTCCACCTGACGGCGGTTCTGGTGGTGGATCTGGTAGTCCTCCACCTGGCGGTGGATCTACATCTGGTGGTAGAACATCTGGAGAAGGTAGAACTGGTAGTGGCGGTTCTACATATAGTGGTGGAACTTCTGGTGATAAAGGAGAAACTCCTACAGAAGATTCTAGTCCAAAAGTAGATACAAGACCTGGTAAGGAATATAAAAATAGTGAGGATTATGCACCAAGAGATCAATATAAAAAAGGTGGAGATTGGGCTCCGAGGGATCAATACAAGAGATTTGATACTGATTCTGAAGAAGATAAAGCTGAAACTCCTGATTATGAGATAATTGATACATACTATCGTGATCCTAACTATTATGATCCTGAAAGATATAGGATTAATCCTGATGACTATGATATGCCTACCGATGATACCCCTGCTGCACCTGAAATAGTTTTTAGAAATGGTGGCAATTTAAAGAATGCTTACACAATATTGGGTCTTGAAAAACTGGCTGATTCTTCAAAATCTAGTAAATATCTTGCGGATCAAATCAATAAGGCATATAAACGTGTTAAGGATTATTATGATTCTGTATTAGATGAGAATAATCCAGATCATAGAAAATATTACGTTGAATTAGAAAAAGCTAAAAGAACATTATTAGATTATGTTAAAAATGGGTAAAGGTGATTTGAATGAGTGATAATGGCTATTTGATACCCGCTAATGCTAAAAGGGGTACATTAATACTTAATTTATTTAGACCAATTGATTTGATAATATTTGGGGTTGGTACTGTTGTATCTTTACTTCTTCTGATGATAACTCAAGCTAATAGTACAGTGGGAGTAATACTTGCAATATTACCTGTAGGTATAACCGGGTTACTGGTTGTACCTATTCCCAATTATCATAATGTATTGTGTGTAATAGATAGTGTATTAAAATTTTTTACAGAAAGAAGAAATTATATATGGAGAGGTTGGTGTTTTTATGAAAGATTCCCAAGTGATGAAAAGCCAAAAAAATAGTTCGAAGTATACTGAGGATTGGTTACCAGTAAGGTCTATTTCTAATGGTAGTATATTATTAGATAATAAGATGAAGGTAACTGGTGTTAAGATTAGACCTAGAAATATATTTATTTTGGATAAGACGATTCAAGATAATACGATTGTGGCTTTAAAGAATTTTTATAATACTATTGATTTTGAGTTTTGGCTTATTTCAGCGGATCGCCCTGTAGATTTAAATAATTATCTGGCAAGATTACAACTTTTATATAACCAAACTGCTAATCCTGCGGTTAGAAAACTTATTAATCAAGACATTAATAAGGCAAATGATTTTATGAATAATAATATTACTGATACAGAGTATTATATATTATTTAAAGAAAAGAATGATGATTTAATTCAGAAAAGAATTAGAACATTGATTACAGGGCTTGCAAATGCCGGCCTTGAATCTGTTCAAGTATCGAATGATGATTTAAGAGTTATTTTAGATAATTTTCTTAATAGTGGTATGACTACTAATTTTGGGACGGTGATTGGCTAATGAATTTAAAGAGTGAAATTGCTCCTAAAGGGCTACAATTTAATCCTTCTGATTTTGTTATTAGTGATAAATATGCTACTATTCTGACGGTTATATCTTATCCAAGGCTTATTGGACAAGGATATTTATCTAATTTAACTAATATGTCTGGTATTAAACTTGTAATTAAACATATTCCTGTTCCATTTTCTGTTTTATCTAAAATGCTTAATAAGGAAATTGCTGATTTAAGGGGTAGATATCAACAAGAAAAAGATAGAACTATCCAAGAAAGAATTAGACAAGATGTTGAATCTTTGGAATATTATATTCAGCAGTTTACAGCTTCTCAAACAAAAACATTTGATTTTCAAATGCATATTATGGTAACTGCTGATACTAAAGAAGAACTTGAAATGAAAAAAGTTAGTTTGAAAAATTATATGGATGCTATGGAAATTAGAGCTATTCCTTTAAGATTTGAACAAGAAAGAGTTTTAAAATCAATACTTCCAATATTTGATAAACAGCCAATAGAAGAAAGAATAGGTACTCCTATGCCATCTTCTACTATGGCTGCGATGTATCCATTTATTTTTGATAGTATTAAAGATGATGGATTAGCAACACTTTTGGGTGTGGACTTTTCTGGTGGTGTTGTATTATTTAATCAATTCTTATATCAACTTAGAAAAGAAAGTAATCGTAATAATGCTAACATGATTATTTTGGGTGCTTCTGGTAGTGGTAAGAGTACTGCTGCTAAGTTAATACTTAGAAGCCATATTCGTAATGGTTATCAGATAGTAGCGGTTGACCCTGAAGGCGAAATCAGTGAAATGACACGAGCTTATGGAGGTGAAGTAGTTGATTTAGGTAAAGGCGGAGAGTATGGTATGGTTAATCCACTTGAGGTAATACTTGATGCTGATGATACAGAAATTCAAAATGGTTTGGGATATACTGTTTTAAATAAGACGCTTCAATCTTTGAAAGCATTTATGAAGTATTATTCGCCTGATATTGAGGACGATGTACTTGCTTTATTTAGTGGTATTGTACAAGATACTTATGCTAGATTTGGTATAACATTTACTAGTGACTTTTCTAAATTCACTTCTAATGATTATCCTACATTTAGTGATGTTTATGTGACTGTAACTAGTAAGCTTACTTCTATGACAGAAAAGACTCATGAAAGAGATGTTATGGAAAGGCTTGAATTAAAATTAAGACCTTTAGTTAGAGAATTAAAATATTATTTTAATGGTCATACTTCAATTGATACGGAAAGTGATTTCTTAGTATTCAATATAAAAGAATTAATGAATTCTGATACTAATATTAGAAATGCTTTACTATTTAATGTTCTTAAGTTTGCATGGGGCCTTTGTTTAAATCCTGATGTAAATACCGTTTTATCGGTTGATGAAGCTCATGTACTTTTAGGTGCTAAAAATGAACTTGGTGCTGAATTCTTAGCTCAAGTACAAAGAAGAGCTAGAAAGTATAATACTGGTACAATTATTATTACACAGCAACCTTCTGATTTTGTTGCTGATGGTATACTTATGCATGGTAAAGCTATATTTGATAATTCTTCTTATTATTTAGTAATGGGATTAAAGAAGCAATCTGTTGAAGATTTAGCTATGCTTATTGACTTAAATGATAATGAAAAAGAAGCTATCAAGAGATTTAGTCAAGGTGAAGCATTATTTGTATGTGGTAATAGAAGAATGCAAATAGATGTAATAGTAACTGATGATGAGCTAGATTCTTTTGGTACAGGTGGGGGATTATAATATAATTATAAAATGGAGGTATAGTAGTTATGGCAAACGAGCAAAAAGAAATTCAAAAACAAATTAATACTGAAAATAATGCTAATAATATTAGAAATGCTGCCGATGTTGCTATAGCTACTAAGCATCCAATTGGTGTTGCCGCTGGTACTGCTGTTAAAGTGGCAGATAAAGTTACTGGTGGAAAAAGTAGTGAGAAACTTGGAAGAAAAATAACAAGAACGAATCAATTTGCTCCTGGTGGAAAAAGAATTCAAAATTTGTCTAATCGTCTTAGTGAAAGCGGTGCTAGTGATGCTATAGGAAAGGCTGCTTCTGCCAAGTCAGGAATGGCTGGTAGTAAATCTTTCTTAGGTTCTAGTAGCGGTAATGGTGGAATGATTGGTAGTCATTCTACTTTAGGCGATGATGATTCATTTGGAAATGCTGATGAAAAAAGCAAGGTTAAGATTTCATGGAAAAAGGTACCTTTAAAAATAAAACTTATTTTTATAGCTATTGGTGCTGGAGTTGTATTAATTTTCTTTTTTCTTTTAATGATTGTTGCTCCTCTAATTAGTTTGGGAATAATAAAGGGGGGTGGCCGTACTGGTTATACCATGGGTTATTCAGATATTTTCTCTGGTATTTCTTATTGGTGGCCAGTAGGAAGTAGTGAGACTGAAGTTATTGATGGAAAAACTTTTGCTGGAGGAACGCCGGTATCAACGGCTATTTCAAGTTATTTTGGACCAAGGGAAGCGCCAATAGAAGGTGCTTCAACGAATCATGGTGCTATTGATATACCAGTACCTGTTGGAACAAATGTTATTGCACCGATGGCGGGAAGAATTTTAAGTGTCAATACTGATCCTTACGCTAATTCTTGCGGTGTTTATGTATCAATGGATGTTAATGGTAATTATTTATTATTTTGTCATTTGTCTGGTGTAAATGTATCAGTTAATGATGTAGTTGATCAAGGGCAAGTAATTGCATTTAGTGGTAATACCGGGTTATCAACGGGACCACATTTGCATTTTGCTATAAGAGTAAATGGAACTCTTGAAGATCCGCTTAATTATGTTTCGGCTGATAATCCGAGACCAACTGAGATTACTAGTTTATATGATTTGCCTGGTGGATATGGAAGCTCTGAAGAAAATAAGAGTGCTATGTGTAGTATTTTATTGTCTGAAGGTTATACAGAAGATGCTGTGGCTGGTGTCCTTGTTAATGTTGCTCATGAGGGTAGTTTTTTAACTAATAATATGGAAAATTGTTATGAAAGTGGTCAATGCTGTAAAGTTGGTGGTAAGAACTATGGACTTTGTACCAAAGATAGTAATGATCCACTTCGAAATTATGCTAGCGATCACTTATATACACTGGCTGTTGATAATGGTTCATATAGTAAAAATAATTTCATTAGTGATGGTGTTGGTTATGGTTTGATACAATGGACTTCTAGTGGCAGAAAATCTAATTTATATGATTTAGCTAAAAGAAATAATGCTTCAATAGCGGATTTAGGTGTTCAGGTTAGTCATTTGTTTAATGAAATAACTAGTGGTTCATATATACCAACTATGGATGCTTTAACTGATTCTAGTAAAACTGCCTATGAAGTGGCAACAACTTTTTGTACTGATTTTGAAAGACCAGCAGGTGGTAAAGAAGCTTGTGAAGCGCGAGCTTCATCATCGGCGAATAAATATTTAAGTTATGTTAGAAATGGTTGTAAATAAAGGAGCAGATATGAAGAGAGATGATTTAAAAACTTTAATTGTTGTTATAATTGTTGGTGTTATATGTGCTGCTTTACTTCTTATTGTAAATTATAAGAAGAATAGTGATAAACTAGAAATTGTTAAAAGTAATAATATGTATTTTATGGTTATTAATCATGTTAATTACTATATAAGTAATGTGGCATCTAAAAATAGTAAAGTTATTTATGATATTTTGGATGGTAAATATATTGAGAAAAATAGCATTACTGAGGATAATATTTTTGATGTTATAAATGTTTATCCAAATAATTCATTTGTTAAAGTTAAGAATATGGATTATTTTGAGGTGAAAAATAGTTATGTATTTTTTGTTTCAGGAATTGTTTATCAAGATAAATATGATAGTACTGAAAAAATTGATGATGATTTTGGTTTAATCATTGTTATTGATAGGAATTCTAGTAGTTTTTCTGTTTATCCTACTACAAATGATAATTATAAAAAAGATATAAATGGAATTAAAATTAAATCTATTTTACAAAATGAGAATAATAAATTGCTTCCTAGCAGTTTAATTAATAAAGAAAAAATGTGTGTATTTTATATGACTGATTTTGTTGATAACATATATCATGCTGATGATAGTGGTTATAGTCATATTAGTGATGAAATGAAAGCAAAATATACTACTGCTGATTCATATAAAGAATTTATTAATCAAAATATTAATAAGATTAGTACAGTAGCGGATAAATGTTTAGAAACTAAGGGTAAAAAAGATGTTAAAAATTATAGCGTTATTGATACTAGTGGTAACACTTATGTTTTTACTGTTGATGGTGTTATGAATTATACTGTTGATATTAATTTTTATGATGAATCTACTAATGATACTGAATATGAAGAAAGTGATTAATATCACTTTTTTTAATTTGACATATATATTTAAATATTTTATAATGAAAAAGAAAGAAGGTATGAATATGAAACTTAAATTTTTGACTAATGAGAAATTTTATATGCCATTTATATATATTGCTATTGGTATTATTATTTATTTAATTATTAGTAAAGTTATTGATAAAATACTTAGTAAACACGATGGTACTAGTGGAAAAGATAAAAGAAAGGATACAATTATCGTTTTAGCTAAAAGTATTTTTAAATATTTTGTTGTAATATTTATTGTGCTTGGTGTTTTAAAATTATATGGTGTTGATACAACTAGTATTATTGCTTCACTTGGTGTATTTGCTGCGGTTATTGGTCTTGCTTTTCAAGATATTATTAAGGATTTACTAGCGGGAATTAGTATTATTTTTGATAATAAATATGCTGTTGGCGATAATATTGAAATTAATGGTTTTAGGGGTAAAGTTATTTCTTTAGGACTTAGAACGACAAAGATAAAAGCTGCTTCTGGGGAAATTAAATGTATTGGTAATTCTTCATTTAGTGAAGTTATTAATTATACTTTAGCTAATACGGATTTATTTATGAAATTAAATGTAGCTTATGATACGGATATTGATAAACTAGAAAAGGTATTGGAAAAAGCTAAAGATGATATAATGAAGATTGAAGATGTTATTGATTATAAACTTTTAGGTGTTGATGAACTTGGTGAATCATCTATTGTATATATGATTGATGTTACATGCAAGGCTATGACAGGTTTTGCTGTTAAAAGAAAAGTATTAAAAGTAATTAAGCAAACTTTTGATAAAGAGAAAATTAGTATACCTTATACGACAGTTGATGTTAATATTAGGAAGTAGGATATAATGGATAAAGTTAGTTATTTTAATAGGGAATATACATATATAAAGGATGATAAAATTAGGGAAGATTTAAAGGTTTTAGTTAATTTACTTCCAGATTATTTCTTTGAAATACCGGCTAGTTCTACGGGTAAATATCATCCAGCTTTTGCGAGTGGATCTGGCGGGCTTGTTAGACACACGAAAGTAGCGGTTCGTATGGCTTATGAACTTTTCGCTAATCCGGGCCTTAATAGTTTTACTGATCGTGAAAAGGATCTTATTATTATGGCCTTAGTGTTACATGATGGTTTTAAGAGTGGAAAGAATCATGAAAAATATACAAGGTTTGATCATCCACTTATTGTTTGTGATTTTATAAAGGAAAATAAAGAAAAATTATCTCTTAGTACTGATGATATTGATTTTCTAGTAAAAATCATTTCTTCACATATGGGTATATGGAATACTGATTACGATGGTAATGAGGTTCTTCCTAAACCAGAAGATAAGTATCAGAGATTTGTGCATATGTGTGATTATCTTGCTAGTAGAAAAGTTATTAATGTTAATTTTAATGGTAATGATATTATAGATTAAGCTTCATAAAGAAGCTTTTTTTTCATATTATTAGTTAGGTGAAATATGAAATTAAGATATTTTATTCTACCAATACTTATTATATCTTTGATAGCATTAATATTAACTTTTGATGATAATATTAAAAATAGAGAAGTATCTTTAGTAAATGGCGATATTATATATCCTTTTTTTGGTAATGAAGATATAGATAAATATATAGGTGATTATTTAAATAAGTATAGTGAATATGATAGTTATACTGTTGACTATGATTTAATAAAGGAAGATAATTTATATTATTTAACTTTTTATAGTTATTATTTAAATAATAATACTGTCATTTATGATAATTCTTCTTTTATTATTAATCTTGAGAATAAAACCATTAATAAAGTACCTGATGTTAGCTATGAATATGATTTTTATAATTATAATATTAAAGATAATACTACTAAATATATTGCTTTAACTTTTGATGATGGACCTAATTATAATACTAAAAAAGTACTTGATATATTGGAAAAATATGGAGTTGTCGCCACTTTTTTTGTACTCGGTAAAAACGTTAAAGAAAATGAAGATATTATTAAGAGAATGAATAACATGGGTATGGAAATAGGAAATCATACTTTTAGTCATAAACTCTTGACTAAAAAGAAAGAGGAAAAAATTAAATGGGAAATTGAGACCACTAATGAGTTGATATTTAATATTACTGGTAAATATCCTTCTTTATTTAGACCTAGTTATGGTTCTTTTAATAATAAAATTAAAAAAGTAAGTAATATGCCAATTATTATATGGGACATTGATACCTTGGATTGGAAATATCATGATTCAAAAAGAATAGTGGATAGAGTAGTTAATAAAGTACATGACGGTGATATTATTCTCATGCATGATATTTATAGTGCCAGTGCTAATGCTTTAGATAGTATTATTCCTATGCTAAGAGAAATGAAATATACTTTTGTTACAGTGTCGGATTTATTTTATAATAGAGATATTATATTGGAAAAAGGTAAGGTATATGGGCGGGCTAGATAATAAATATGATTAACTGTATATACGGTTAATCTTTTTCTTTACAAAATAAGGCTTTTGTTATATAATTATATTGGTTTTTTGTAAGGAAGTGATACATGTGGCTTTTATCAGTAACGATATTATTAATGAAATAAGAAATAAAACTGATATAGTTGATGTTGTATCTAAATATGTTAATCTTACTAAGACAGGTAAAAATTATATTGGGGTTTGTCCTTTTCATGATGATCATTCTCCTAGTATGAGTGTTAGTCCAGAAAAACAAATATTTACCTGTTTTTCTTGTGGCGCTACAGGAAATGTATTTACTTTTGTTGCTGATTTTGAAAAGATATCTTTTGTAGATGCCGTTAGGATGCTTGGAGAAAAAGTTGGTATTGAAGTTGCTGGTACTTTTAGTACAGTAAATAAGAAAGACGATTATATTGAAATTTATGAACTTGCTAATAAGTTTTATCAAAATAGTTTATTTACTAATTTGGGTAAGAATGCTATCGAGTATTTGGAAAAAAGAAATATTGATAGAGATACAATTAAGAAATTTGGCATTGGCCTTTCTATTCAAAAAGTATCTCTTACAGAGTATTTAAAAAATAAGAAATATAGTGTCGATAAACTTATTGAAGTTGGCCTTACTAATGATAATGGTAATGATATTTTTATAAATAGAATTATGTTTCCAATATATGATTTGACTGGTAATGCTATTGCTTTTTCGGGTAGAATATATAATACCAAAGATAATTCTAAATATATAAATACTAAAGAGACTGATAAATTTAAGAAGGGTAAAATATTATATAATTATCATAATGCTAAAGAAGAAGCTAAAACGAATAGTGAGATTATTATTATGGAAGGCCAAATGGATGTTATTAGAGCGTCTACTGTAGGTATCAATAATGTAATTGCTACGATGGGAACAGCTCTTACTAAAGATCATAAAATGCTTCTTAAAAATATGGCTAAAAATATTATTTTATGTTTTGATGGTGATAGCGCTGGTGAGAAAGCAACAATTAGTGCTATTGAAATACTTGAGGATACTGGAGCTAATATTAAGATAGTTAGACTTCCTAATAATATGGATCCTGATGAATATATAATTAAGAATGGTAAAGATAGTTTTAAGTATCAACTTGATAATGCTATTAATCTTATTGATTATAAGATGGAATTATTAAAGAAAAATAAAGATTTTAATGATATTAAAGATGTATCTAGTTATGTTAATTCGGTTTTAAATGATTTAGTTCTTAATGATGATGATATAGTGGTAGAACTTAATTTAAAAAAATTATCGACTAACTTTAATATTGACTACGATACTTTAAAAAGTAAGTATGAAACTATTAAAAATAAAAAGAAGGTTATTATAAAAACTAAACCTAAAGAAGTTAAAAAAGTTAATAAATATACTATGGCAGAGAATAATTTGATTTATTATATGCTTAAGGATACTAAGGTTATTAATATGGTAGATAATAAGCTTAGTTATTTTCCAACGAAGAGTATTAGAGAACTTGCTAATGAAATTATTTATTATTTTCATAAATATGGTATAATAAGTGCTGCGGATTTTATTACGTATATTAATGATAGAGAAGAAATGTTAAATACTTTAAAGAATATTTTATCTTCTGGTATAAAAGATGATTTTTCATTAGAAGAGATTGATGATTATATTTTTGTTATAAATGAGTATCATAAAGAAGTAAAAATAAAGAGTTTGAATGAAAAATTAAAGGAAGAAAAAGATTCGTTAAAGAAGGCAGAAATAGTTAAAGAAATTATGAAACTAAGAGGAGGTATTAGTAATGGTATCAGAGGTTAAAGACTTTGAACAAAGAAAGGAATCACTAATTAAGAAAGGTAAAGAGGTAGGTTTTATTACTTATGAAGAATTAGCTGAAGAATTAAAAGGTCTTGAAGTTAATAGTGATTTGCTTGATGAATTATATAATAGTTTGATGGAAAATGATATTAGTGTTGTATCTGAAGCAGAACTTAATGAAGATTCTGAAGAAGATGCTGGTGGTAATATCGAGGATATTTTAAAAGATGATAATATTGCTAAAGAATTAACGATTAATGATCCTGTTAGAATGTATTTGAAGGAAATAGGTAAAATAAGCTTGCTTTCTTTGGATGAAGAAACAGAATTATCAGAAAGAATTGCTAATGGTGATGAAGAAGCTAAGAATATTCTTGC
>JAEEGL013230419.1_pt1 | contig 13234 bp, 9 predicted proteins | sample 9134231 | NCBI WGS metagenome assembly JAEEGL01 (sample SAMN16246548, study PRJNA631951) | gut metagenome | biome: gut microbiome; feature: rumen; material: fiber-attached | host: Bos | place: Iran: Karaj | collected 2018-10
CCGTATACTTGCTGCACCCCTTATGCCCATGCCAGAAGCACCCATGGACAAACACCACCGTCCGATACCTCGGCAGCACCACATCCGGACTCCCCGGCAACCTCCGATCATTCACCCGATACCGAAACCCCCTCCGCCACAACTCATGCCGGAGAACAATCTCCGGCTTCGTGTCAGCAGAGTGAATCGCAGCCATGTTTGCATGGCGCTGGGTAGGTGTGAGAGAGTCGGGCATTTATTTATCTGTATTACAAACTTACTATTTTTTTATAAATTTGTAAGCACTTCAATAACAAAACACTATGTCAACCGATAAGGACTTAAATTCTCCAAGGTTTGATTCACCGCGCCAGTGGTTGAAGAAGAAACGCGATAAGGGATTATCATGGGATGAACTTGCTACTCATCCTGTTGCCATCCCTCTCTCGGATTTTTTAAAGCAGCGTATTGAAGAGGACGATTGGCCGGAGATAAACGAGACGATGTGGGCGGATTTGGTGAAGAATCTTGAGGAATGGGAGAACAAAACTCTAGAATTGGATATAAAGAGTGGACAGGCTCTTGTTATTGATGGAGAATCCGATAACGCTTTTACGCTTCCTGAATCTGAGAATTCTTGTTGGCAGCTCTACAAACAAAGACTAGCGTCAAAAGGTTTTGCAGAGGAGACTATTGGTGAGATCGAACGGGCGACTTTGAAGATTCTTAAGCGTTTAAGTCAAGATACTCGAAAGTCGGATCCGATTAAGGGATTGGTAATTGGAAATGTCCAGTCTGGCAAAACGGCAAATATGGCAGCTCTTATGGCTATGGCTGCGGATTGGGGCTGGAATATGTTTATCGTTTTATCGGGAACGATTGAAAACCTTAGAATTCAAACACAGGCTCGTTTACAGGGCGATTTGAATAACGAAGGCTGCGTGTTATCATGGATGGGCTTGGAGCATCTATCCTCTCAAAGCCCGATAGGTTCTCGAGCTCAAGATCTTCATTTTGAGGAAGATTCTAAACTGCGATATTTTACCGTTACGCTTAAGAATGCTGTCCGTCTTAAGAAGCTGATTCAATGGCTTCAGAGAGATAAGAACAAAATGGCGCAAATGAGAATACTTGTTATTGATGATGAGGCCGATCAAGCAGGCATTAATACGGCAATTGTTTCATCAAATATCAAGAAGCCAATTTATCGACTGATTACGGCTATGGTTAATGGGCTTAATGAAAGATCCCAGCGCATAGATGATCGGTATAGGGCTATGAATTACATTGGTTATACTGCTACTCCGTATGCCAATATCTTAAATGATTCGTCATTGGAATCTCTTTATCCTAAGAATTTCATAGCAACGCTTAGCGTCTCGAATGAATATTTCGGTCCACAGCATATTTTTGGAATACCAGATGGCCGCTATCAAGGGCTTGACATTATACGAGATGTCCCTGAAGACGATTTGTCTGTTATCAAAAGCATACACAAAGGTGAGTCGTTGGCAATGCCAGATTCATTGGGACAGTCAATCTGCTGGTTTATCTGTTGCGTAGCCGCCATGCGACTTCGGGGATACAAAAAGCCCATCAGTATGCTTGTTCATACCAGTCAGCAAGTTCGGCATCATGATAATATCTCCAATGTGATTGTTGATTGGGTTAATCAATTAGATGATAAATCGCTTCTTTCCAAATGTAAAGAAGTTTGGGATTCGGAGACTGCTAACATGTCCCTAGGGGAGTTTAAAGAGCAGTATGAAGACTATGGATTAAATGATGCTATAACTGATTATCCTCTTTTTGATGAGATTGAACAGGAAATTCGTGAGATTCTTTCGATTAAACTCAATCCAATTAAGCTTAATGAGGAAGGTGAATTGACATATCATAGGGGCATTCATCTATGTGTGGATAATTCAAGGAATAGTGGTATCAACGATGAGTATGAATACCTTCGTCTAGTGTATCCCGATTCGGATCATATGCCAGATGTCGCTCCTGCTTTTTTGGTTATAGGTGGTGCGACTTTGTCTAGAGGATTAACCTTGGAAGGACTTGTTAGTACATTCTTCTTACGTTCTGTTAAACAGGCCGATACATTAATGCAGATGGGACGATGGTTTGGGTACAGGAGAGGTTATGAACTATATCCTCGTTTATGGATAACAGCAACAACAAAAGAGCAGTTCGAATTCCTTTCAATCATGGATCAAGAGCTACGTGAGGAGATTCACATGATGGAAGTTCAAGGATTACGCCCTAATCATTATGCCGCGAAGATACGTAATTCTCCCAGATTGGCATTAATCCGATTAACTGCTAAGAATCGAATGCAGAGTGCCGTTGATGCAAATCTAGATTTCTCGGGGTCTTTCAACCAAACCCAGTTATTCGATTCGGACAAAAGTGTTTTGGAGAAGAACCTTGAAAAGGGGAAAAAGTTTATAGAGGAACTTGGAACACCTCGACCTCGTAAATCATGTAACGTCCATGCGAATCATGCAGCAGTATGGGAAGGAGTATCTAATACGGTTGTTTCCAATTTTCTTAGGGAAATTAAGTTCTGTAACAGGCTTTCTGTGTTTTATGATATAGAACCACTACTGGCATGGTTGCAAAAGATTACGGAGGAAAAGAAGCTGAAAGACTGGAATGTTGTTTTGGCAGGGAAGAAGAGTTCAGAGGAAGAGAAAACCGTTCATTTTTCCAATTGTTCCGTTGTAAAGGTGACACGTACGAGGAAAGCTACGAAGAATGAAATTCCGGAAGTGATTAATATTGGTGCACTTCGTGCTCCCCTAGATATTATTGCGGACGTGGACCTTGACGGGAAATCCGATGAGATTAAACAGCTATTCGTACATGTAGAAGAGAACCGTGTAAAAGAGATAAGGATGAAAGCGGGACTAGGAGAGACACCTCAGCTTTTGCTTTATATCGTGGATAAGGATTCAAAACCTGCCGCAGGGAGTAAGTCTAGAAAAGATTTGAATGCGCCTTGTGATCTCTTTGGTATATGTGTTAATATCCCAGGTGGGGCAATTGGTACTGATCATGTCGCCAAAGTCTGTATCCGATTAGGCAATAGCTTTAACGATGATGGCGATCTTGATGGTCAAAACTTGGAAAACTGATTTGTAAGATGAAGATTGAATTATATAGCGCACAAAAACTAAGTTTGAAGGGGAGTGATCTCCAAAAAATGATCCAAAACAAGGATATGCCAATCCTTGACCTTTTGGTGCGTGAATCTATACAGAACAGTTTGGATGCAAAGGATGATACCTCTGCATCACGTTTCGTTACTGTAGAGTTTAACTATGGTGATTTCGATAGAGGTGCTTTAAATTCAGAGCTTGAAGGCATTGATTTGTCTAGCAAACCTCTTTGGGGGAATCGTTTTCTGGCCATCTCCGACAAGAATACTGTCGGTCTTACTGGTAAGTACGACGATAAAAAAAGTAATCTTTATAAGTTAGTCTTTGGCATTATGGATGCTCAGCAAGCATCAGGTGCCGGTGGTTCATGGGGAATAGGAAAAACTGTTTATTTTCGAGTCGGTGTCGGTTTGGTAATATATTACAGTCGAATAAAAACTGTTTCTGGCGGTTTTGAATCGTTGCTTTCGGCGGCTTTTGTCGAAGATGAAACCAACGATACTGCTCTTGTCCCTCCTGTGAATGGACAGAAATATGGTATTGCGTGGTGGGGAGATGAAATCTCTCCGAATTCGCATACAATACGTGAGACCAGAGATAAAGAAAGCATAGATAAAATTCTGCAAGCATTTGATTTGCAGTCATATAAAGGGAATGAGACAGGGACAAGAATTATCATTCCTTTCATTGACGAACAGTATCTTCTTTCTCACAATCAACCAGTTCGGGAAGATGGCACCCCGACGCCATTTTGGATGTCGAGTTTGAAGGACTACTTGCGCATATCTGTTCAAAAATGGTATATTGCTAGACTTAATAACAAGAAATATATCTATGGAAAGTATCTAAATCTGTCTATCAATGGGAAACCCATTGGCCCGGATAATGTCGAACCATTTTTCAAGCTTGCACAATCGTTATATAATAAAGCAGCACTGACTATAGCTAAATCTCCTGATTCAGAGTCGGTTAAATTTGATGATTCTGAAATCAATACCTTTGATGTCCGTATGTATTCTGAGATCAGTCCTAATTTGGCCGGTCAAGTCGCATATGCTAAAGTAAACAGGAAACAGTTGGGGATGATTCCTCCCGATAATTGTCCTTCCCCGTATGAATACATTATTTCTGTTTTTGATGAGGATGATTATGGGAAACCGATTGTCATGTTTTGTAGAAAGCCTGGAATGGTGGTCAGTTACAAAACGGATGGGAAGTGGGTGGAAGCTATACCGAAGTCATCGGATGAGGAATATATTGTCGCTTGGTTTGTCCTGAATTCGCAGCCTGTCTTAACTAGCGCGAATATTAGTCTGGAGGATTATATTCGAAAGAGTGAAATGGCAGACCATTGTTCTTGGGATGATTGTGCTTTGGAGAGTCAGAAACCGACTATTATTTCTAAGATAAAAAGGAGCGTTTCTAGAAAGCTTGCAAAAGCGTATGAGGATGCAAAGGATAGTGGTAGTAAAACTGCAGATACTGGGCTAGGAACGCTTTTGGGACGCCTTCTTCTCCCCCCTGAAGGTTTCGGAGGAAGACCAACCCCTCCCAGTCCGCCTCCTACTCCTCCAGGGCCTGGTGGAGGTGGTGGATCTGGGCCAGGGGGAACTTCCTATTCTCGTAGCTGCGTTAGATACAATTATAACATTGTTAAGTATACTTCAACAGGTATGCTAATACAAATGAGTATATCATCGGGGAAGAAGAAGACAGCTGTTTTCGGATTCTCCTTTGAGATGGATAGTATTAAAGGATCGATCTCCGCGAATGATTGGAAAAACGATTTAGGCCTTCCTCTTCCTTTCTTCCTCAGTTCTGTGAGAATGTCAATTAAGAGAATAGATGAGGACAACAAGGAGGCGGTTTGGACAATACAGAAGGAAGGAGCAACTCAATACGGGAAGATAAGAGTAAATCAGGCCCAAACAAAAGATGGAGAATGGTATGGACTTGATTTTGCCTTTGCAGATGAAGAAAAACACGCTGTTGAACTGATGCTTCATCTAGATGTTACTATTAGCCGGAAAGATATTAAACCGGTTCTTTCTTTTGAGTAAACTTTTATGCAGACACTCTCTTCATATCCGATCATAGATACTGCTTTACAGCAGAAAGTCAGGTTTCAATCTACGCCTTTCCGATTTTATTATACGGATGATGGCGGGGAAGATAAGAGTCTGACGGCCGAGGATTCTGGCTCAAGTATTCATCCTCTAAGTGACGACACCGGTCGTTGGTCTCCTGATGACAATGGTTTTGGTGTTTCGCGGTCTTATACAGTACGTTGTGCTTCTTTCCTATATGGGCAAAATGGTGTAGCCTGTAATGATGCAACTTTGGCTTTAGCTTTGCTATGGAAATCGCCGGATTCTAGGCAGCGTTCCGCGTGCGAAATAGGTGTTCTTTCTAATAATGGAATACCACAATCATTTACCTTGACCAAGTATTTCCCTAGGCCTTGTTTTAAAGGACGGTTGGATTTGCAGACTGTGGTGGTGATCAAAGTGGCAGGAAATCCCAAAGAAGATGAAAAGCATTTGGCTAATATTCCTGGTACCGTTTTGGGCACTATTGACACCTTTTCTGTAACTTTTGACGGAACAGGTTCTATCTTCCCCATCAACATCATTTCTGATAAAGATGGGTTACTATGGTCAATTGACTGTAATGTGGACGAGCCTCTGTATGACAAGTTTACGGAGTGTGTATCCATAAACTTAAACAGCGCACATGTTGATTTTAAATACATTAATCCATCCGATAAATCCAATTTTAACCCGTCTTTTTTAAGAGAAGTACTTGCCGGAGCAATCTCTACGATTGTCGATTGTATACGGGAAACAGATTCTTGGGATGATATTAAGAACGGGAAGGCTGAAGTAGAGAGCGTGGGGCAGGCGATATACTACTTTGCTTCAAGCTTAAATCTTAATCTAGATGATGCCAAGCAGTGTTCTTTCGCATTCCGTGATTATTTTGCTCAAAAACTCGGAGAGTTATGATTATTGAGAAGTTGTCCCGTAAAGAAGCTATCGAGGCTATGCGTTGGTGGATTGACAACTCGTTTGCGCTTCCAACCTTAGGAAAAGAATATGCTGATATCCGCAATGATCTCCTTGCTTTATATACTCAGTCGAAAAAGGAAGCAGAAGATGCTCAAGGATATAAAATGGATGTTTGCTTTGGCGCTGCTTTATACCTTTATTTGAAGCAAAAGCCTTGGTTTACAGACAGATTGGCATCTGATGATGGCTTTTGGCGTTTTCTGTCATTACGCGCAATACCTGATCTCGTAGGCGAGCGCTGGGGAAATACAAACGCTGATCATTATTACACCAAGCCAAACCGTATTTGGCTGAAAACATTGTGGTGGTACTACTACCTTTCTTTCAATAAAAATGTAGAGACAACTAAAGAGATGCTTCTATCTGATTCTTTCAGTACAGATACGATACTTAATTTAGTTGAGCGAACAGGCCGATGGGGAACGAATATTCTTGTGTATAGAAGTATTATGGGGAAGTATGCCGCGCTCGAGAATGCCAGCTCCAAGGTTTTTCGTGGAGTAATGAAACTTAATACTGCAAAGGCAGTCGTGATTGAGCCTGTTTTTAGTGTTGGTGGCGTCTCTGGATATGTGGATTCTTTATTCAATGAATTATCGCTCAATGAGTAAAGGAATTCCCATAGTTATTGATCTTTTCTCGGGGTGCGGCGGTTTGGCTTTGGGCTTCGAAAAGGCAGGATTCAAAATCGCCGGTGGTATCGAAATGGTCCCGGAAGCAGTCGAGACTATTTCTTCTAATCTTAGCTGGCGCTATGGACGAGAATCAGACCATATTTGTGCTGATATCACTAAAACAAACCCTTCTGTACTTAAGGATAAGATTAGCCCTGACGGTTGTATTGTGATTGGTGGTCCTCCCTGCCAAGCATATTCGAGAGCGGGAAAGGCCAAGCTGAATTCCTTGGGAGAGGATCGGATTAATACCTCGGATGCGCGCGGATATCTGTATCAAAGCTTCCTGCGTTTTGCTTTTGAACTTGATGCTAGAGCTGTCGTTATGGAGAATGTGCCCGAGGCGACTCGATTCGGAGATATGAATATTCCGGAGATAGTTTCGGAAGAACTAGAGGCTCATGGTTATGAGGCTTGGTGGACATTATTATGTGCCGCAGATTATGGTGTGCCGCAGATACGAGAGAGATTGTTTATTATAGGAAGGAAGAAGAATGAAAAAGAGGTTCAGCTTCCTAAGCCTACACACCGAGATATTTATGGATACATCCCTCAGTATGGGAGACAGATAGCATCATTCTCTCAGAATAAACACTTCAAGAATCCAGTTAAGGCTGATGGCGACCTTCCATCTTGGATAACAGTCGGTGATGCTTTCTCGGATTTGCCTGTTCTTTTTCCTACTGAGAAAAGCAAGTATTCCAACACACCAATTAATACTGAACTGCCATATAAGTCTCTAGTGAGGAACTCTTTCCAAGAAATCATGCGTACTTGGTATGGTTTTGAAATGCAGTCGGTTACCGGCAATTGTTTTAGAAAAAACACGAGAGATTTCCCCATTTTTGCCAAAATGAAACAAGGAGACGTATTCACGGATGCCAGTCGAATTGCAGATGAGCTCTTCTATAAAAAAGCATACGAATTGGGCCTAAAAGAAGGCTCGCCAGAATACGAAAAACTCAAACGTCAGATGGTCCCCATTTATGACCGAAATAGTTTTCAAGAAAAATGGCGTAGATTGGATGAGAATAAGCCGTCTCATACAGTTGTTGCTCACCTTTCGTTTGATACATATAGCCATATACATCCATGGGAGCCTCGTGGAATCAGTGTAAGGGAGGCTGCCCGCTTACAGTCATTTCCAGACGACTTTTCTTTTATTTGCTCCATGGGAGATGCGTTCAAGCAAATAGGTAATGCGGTTCCGCCGCTTTTAGCGTATGGAATTGCGAAAACTGTTTATGACTCATTTAAATAAGCTGAACTCATGACTACTCTCCAAGAACTCCAAGATTTCTTTGCCTCCTTGACTTATGGCGCCGCACCATTACAATCATTGCCTGATGAATATCCGGCTTACGCTGTTCGTATTATGGAAGGGTATGGTGTCGCTATTGAATGGGTTTTTGGGAAACAAGTTTCAGAATATTTCTCAAATGCTCATCTTGTTTCTGTTCGAACAATTGTCGGGGGATTCCCTAAGGATTTGCTTATGTTGATTTCTAGCCGTGAAGAGTTTAGAAATGAGTTCGCCACGGTTTGCGCGCAATTTGTTGATCCTGGAAATGAAGGAGAAGATCGTCTGGCATTAATGAATAATCCAATCGTATGGTGGGAGAAATGGAAGACTCTTCTTGGTAATGCATCACTAGATAGAACTCCTTATAGTGTTCTTTGTGAGATGTTGGTCTTAAAGCATGTGCTTGCTTTTGATCCTACAGCTACATGGACTGCGTCAAAGGCCGGTACACATGATATCGAGTCCGAAACCCATAGTTATGAAGTCAAGTCGACTATTGTCCGATATGGGGCACGTCTTTCCATATCGAGCCAGTTTCAATTGTTGACCCCGAAGCCTTTGGATTTGTATTTCATTAGGGTTGAGGAGTCACCGGCGGGAGTATCAATTAACGACGTGGTTGGGGAATTGACGTCCCTCGGATATGATGAGTATCTTCTTGAGGATCAACTGACCCGCGCGCGATTTGAGAAGGGATCAAGCTATAGAGATAAAAAGTATTCTCTTTTAGAGAAGAGAGATTATATTGTAGATGAAGATTTCCCCAAGATAACCGCCCAATCGTTCAAAGATGATGTTATTCCATATGGAATTGTAGAAATTAATTACGTGGTGGATCTGGATGGCCTTCCGTACAACAATTGGTAGATTCTTTCTAGACAATACATCCCTTTGGCTATAAATAATGCTGTATAGGTGTAAGGCATGAATTGCTTTGCACTAGAGACGTTTCATACTGCCTTGAATGGAGAACGCTTTCTTTTTGTGATGAGGCGTCGAGAACAGTTTGTGTATCGGAAAACAACTTAGGAAAGAGCAATTGAAAAGAATGAACAATAATCTCGATATTCAGTACTCCATGACATGGAACTATGATTATTCCGAGTGGTTCCAAAATACCCAATATAACGGAAAGACCCTTACTGACAAGGAAAGAAAAGACTTTATCTCGCTCATTGATGAAGAACTCGCTCTATACTCTAGCGGCTTATCGACGATGTATTCTAATATGAAGGAGTTGGAGAAGGATAGTTTGCAAGACGATATCAGTAGATTAGAGCTGACAATTAACTCGGTTTTCTTATTCGTTGTGATGACTATGGCGGATTGTATGGTTGCTTGCAAGTATTATCTCCTTGCGGATAAGGACTATGACAAACGGTTCTTGCGAGGCAAATTGAAGATTCTTCTAAATGAGGGATTCAAGAGGTTATTTGGTTATAATGAGAAGAACAATAAGAACTCAGAATGGTTCAAGGTTCTGGGAACAATGGATTGTTTTCCGGAAACGATAAAGCTCCAATGTCAAGAATTGACTTCTCTCCTACAAAAACATGCAGAATCATCGTCCTGGTGGAAAGATGAGAGAGATGTAGAAGTGCATTATCAAGATATGATCAAACTCTATGATTCTCGTCAAGAGGAGCTTAACGAGAGTCAAATAATGATGGAGAATCTCCAGCTTTTCAACGCTCTTCTTGCTGTCTGTCATTTTCTTGGGAATGAAAATGGTTGTGTGCTGAATTATCTTATATCAAGATATCGGCGAGGAGAATCAGATGACTAGCGTTTCTTTTCGTCGTGTTGAGGGGACTCTTCTTTCCGGTTTTTGTCCAGCGGAATAGATGCTTGCATTCTTTTCTTTTTTATTTCGGCGGTATGATGGAAAATTAGTAACTTTGGAATCCTAAAAAAGTGCTGCAATGCTTAAAAGCAAACGATATCCATATTTGAATTGCATTGATTCTCAGGCTCTGTTTGCCCAGTGTGAGAAGAAAGGACAGAAAGACAGTCTTTCCGTTTTAACTCAGTACTTGCACAATCGCAAGTACATGAGCGAATCCGGAAAAGACAAGGCGTTGTCTTTTCTCTCGGAAGAGGTCTTGGATAAGAAGGAAAGGGACGAATTTCTCTTAAACGACGAATCGCTGGATCTCTTCTTCAAGGAGTTTTACGATATTCCTTTCCCCGAACCGGAAAAACCCAAGTTTACTTTCATCGATTTGTTTGCCGGAATGGGAGGCTTCCGTCTTGCTATGCAGGCCCAAGGAGGGAAATGCATTTTTTCTTCAGAGTGGAATAAATACGCACAGAGAACCTATATGGCCAACTTTGGCGATATGCCGTTTGGTGATATTACTAAAGAAGAAACAAAAGCCTTTATTCCTGAGCGTTTCGACGTCCTTTGTGCTGGTTTCCCTTGCCAGCCATTCTCTATTGCGGGAGTCTCTAAGAAAAATAGCCTTGGGCGTGAGACTGGTTTCAAGGACAAAACACAGGGAACACTTTTCTTTGATGTTGCGGATATTATCAGCCGTCACCGACCGAAGGCTTTCTATCTAGAGAATGTTAAGAACTTAGTGTCTCACGACAAGGGGCGCACTTTCAAAGTGATTACTGAAACTTTAGAGGAGCTGGATTACAGTATTCATTATGAAGTTCTAGATGGAAAGTCATTTGTGCCTCAACACCGTGAGAGGATTATGATAGTTGGATATGATCGTAAGCTTTACGGTGGGAAAGAAAGATTTGAATTCCCTAAACTGGGAGATCCGATTAATTGTATTGGTGACATTTTGGAAAAGAATGTACCCGTTAAATACACTTTGTCTGATAAGCTTTGGGAGTATCTTCAAAACTATGCTCAAAAGCATAAGGAGAAGGGGAATGGATTCGGCTACGGTCTCGTTGATTTTAACGGCATTACCCGCACACTAAGCGCTCGTTACTACAAAGATGGCTCGGAGATCCTTATTCCGCAAGGTAACGGTATCAATCCAAGACGTTTGACCCCTCGTGAATGTGCTCGTTTAATGGGGTATCCTGATGAATATATCATTAATGCTGTATCCGAGGTTCAGGCCTATCGCCAGTGCGGTAATTCGGTGATTGTTCCATTGATTACGGCTGTGGCAGAGCAGCTGGTCAAAACAATGAAGAGAAAGGTATGAGTAGTATTTACACTTATGTCTTGGAGCAGATTAATGCGTCGGAGGCTGCTTTTTGTCGGTTTATCACGGCAAATGATGTTAGTTTGAATTCTCATCAATATGGTTTCTTGGTTTCCAAAGCCGCGGCTCCAATACTATTCAATCCGGAGCAGGTGAGGGAGCGTGTTAACCTGCATAAGGATATTACTATCCGTTGGCAGAATGATTTTGAGACTGAAAGCAGGGCACATTACTATGGCGCAAAAAAGAACGAGCTTCGAGTTACCTGCTTTGGCCGGGACTTCCCGTTTCTAAAGGCGGAGGATGTTGGCAGTTTGCTTGTTATGTGCAAAATGTCATCCGACAATTACACGGCTGTTTTTTTGACTGACGATGAAGATATTGAGGATTTCTATTCACAATATAGCATTGCCTCTGAGAGTAAGAGTTATGTGATTAAGGGACTGGATGTCACTCCGAATGATCGTCTGCATAGAAAGCTTCGTGAGATTGTTGATATGACTCAAGGCTTCCCTGGGACGAAGCAAATGTCAGAAATGGCCAGGAATTTATATAATGAAGCGTTTCGTGTTAATGATCGTCTTATCGTTGGTGATCCTGACAAGTTCCTCATTAAGTGGATTGATACCGAGTATGATTTATTCCACAGTTTTGAGGAAAAGTGCTATCGTCCGGTGTATACAACGCCTTTTTCCGACTGTCAGGCGCTAATTGATTTCTCGAATGTTATTCTTAACCGGCGTAAATCCCGTGCGGGTAAGTCTCTTGAACACCATCTTGCTGAGATATTTACGCGCTCTCAGATTAGATTCTGTGAACAAGAAGTGACTGAAGACAATAAAAAACCAGACTTTCTTTTCCCTGGCATTATTGAGTATAGGAATTCGGAATTTCCTGATGACGAGTTAACTTTTTTAGGTGCTAAAACTACATGTAAAGACCGCTGGCGTCAAGTTTTGAACGAGGCGAACAGAATCGGTCATAAATATCTGTTTACACTGCAAAAAGGTATCTCGGCTAATCAGATTCAAGAAATGTCACACGAAAATCTTACACTTGTCATTCCAAGCTCTAATATGAGTTTCTTTGCGGAAGAGGTTCGAAATCAACTGCTTAGCCTGAATCATTTTGTCGGAATTGTCAAAGAGAAGCAGGATAGGCATTCTGCTATTATGACAGTATAAAGTCTCTTATAGAGCGAGCAGAATAACTCGTATTTGAATTCTCAGTATTAGGCTTTCCGAATCCATTGATACATCCCCCCCCTGCATCGGCACATGCGGAATTCGGATTTCGGCGACCGGGAGAGCGGGCGGGAAGGCGGCGGTCCCCGTAAGGGGATGACGGAGTTTGTTTGACGACGTTACGGGACCGGTACGGGCCCGTAAAAGGAGGAGTTCGACGTCAAGCGCCTTCCCGCCACCGCGTGTCGCCGAAAGACGCATGGAGCAGGGGACGATGCAGGGGGGCGGAGGGAGTATTGTATTCCGAAATTTTATAGTACCTTTGGGGTCAATTTGAATGAAAGATGAAAAAAGCGATTGTTTCTTTTGGGCTCCTGGTGTTGAGCCTGTCTTCTGCAATGGCCCAGGGGCGGCAGAGTGTGGCGGAGTTTTTGGCAGGATATCGTGAGGGGATGGATACGGTACGGGCGGCCGTTGCCGGAGTCATCGATCCGGAACGGATTTCCTTCGATTTGGAGGAGAACGGCGATACTTTGACGGTGCAGCTGGGCGGAAAGCGTAAGGTTGTCACACCCGAGTTCCATGCGCTGGACGTGCGTCCGGGGGATACTTTGACGGTGGTCGGCGTCCATAAGAAGAAGCCGAAGAGGGGGAGCGCACAGATGGTTTCCGCGACCGTTCTCTCCATC
>JAEEGL013569256.1_pt1 | contig 13234 bp, 15 predicted proteins | sample 9134231 | NCBI WGS metagenome assembly JAEEGL01 (sample SAMN16246548, study PRJNA631951) | gut metagenome | biome: gut microbiome; feature: rumen; material: fiber-attached | host: Bos | place: Iran: Karaj | collected 2018-10
ATGCGGCAGCAGGTGACGAAGAAGCCGAGCATACAGATGAGGACTTCCTTAACGCACTTGAAGTAGGCATGGCACCTACAGGCGGCATCGGCTACGGTATTGACAGACTTACAATGCTTCTTACCAACAGCCCCGCAATCAGGGATGTATTGCTGTTCCCGACTATGAAGACCCAAAAAGAGCAATAATCCAGTATTTGCAAGGGTTTGCGAATTTGAAAAACGATTTTTTAAGGTAAAATGTACCACTTTTGTACCAAATTCGATATCGATTGGCGAGCATTCGCATCGAATTACGAGTTTTTGGTAAAAGGAATTCAATAAATACTTGTGTTGATTTAGGACACTTTTCTAAGAAAAAACTTAGGAAAGTGTCTTTTTGTTACTGTCGAGTTTCCAACAATCTAAGACGGATGAAAGGAGTCAATATGTTATTTATGAGAATTTCCGGAACAAAGAATGATTTAAAAACATTTCAAAAGTGGTTAGATAGAACGAAAAAAATACCTCCATATTATGAAATAAGCGTAAAACCGGAAATGAAGCGGAATCCGAAAGATGAGAAGTATTATCGTTTGGAAGCGAGTTTATTGGTTCCTTCGGACAAAAAAGGAGGAAAGAAGTCATGTGTAAAGTAATTGCAGTATCGAGTTATAAAGGCGGTGTAGCCAAAACGACTAGCACGTTATGTTTGGGTTTGGAAATGGCGAATCATGGGAAAAAGGTATTACTAGTAGATATAGATGCACAAGGAGATCTTACTAAGTGTTTAGGAATAGGTAATCCGGAAAAACTTGACCTAACACTAGCTGAAGCGATAGCGGAAGTAGCTAATCTTGAAGAAGACATGGAATTTGATCCACATAAATGGATTATTAAAAGTGAAGAAGGGGTTGATTTTATTCCAGGCAACAGTAGGCTTGCAGCAGTTGAAAAACAACTTGTCGGGGAAGAAGCAGGTGATTCGATTTTAAAAATGTATGTCGATAGCATTAGGGACGAATACGACTATATTATCCTCGATACAAAGCCTGCGATGGTTGTTTTGGCAACAAACGCTCTTGTGGCTGCTGATTCTGTGGTGATTCCAGTATTATGTGAATATTTACCTCTTACTGATGTTGATGCGGAAATAAAAACAATAAATAAAATCAGAAAAAGAAAGAACCACTTTTTGAAGGTGGATGGATTATTTTTGACGATGGTTGATGACAGAACTGTTCAGACAAAAGAAGTTGAAAATGCTTTACATGAAAGATGGGACGGAATAGAGCATATATATAAAACGAGAATACCAAGATGTGTCAGGGTTGCTGAAGCACCGATGCTTCATAAAAGTCTCTATAAACATGATCCAAAGGGAAAAGCCTCTGAAGCTTACAGAGCTTTAACAAAGGAGGTGCTTGGAATTGAGTAAGAGTGTTGCGGGAAAACTTAAAATCGATTCATTTGCTGACTATATTGACGGCGAAGATATTGTTATCAATGAAATACCACTTAATGATCTGCATGACTTCAAAGATCATCCATTCAGAGTTTTGGAAGATGAGAAAATGCAGGAAACAGTTGAGAGTATTAAAAAGTACGGTGTACTTGTACCGGGAATTGTTCGAATACGTCCTGAGGGTGGTTATGAGATTATATCCGGGCACAGACGAAAACATGCATGTGAACTGGCAGAAATGAAAACCATGCCTGTCATTATACGTGAATACACTGATGATGAAGCTGTAGTCGCCATGGTGGATTCAAATATTCAAAGGGAAGAAATACTGCCTTCAGAGAAAGCCCACGCTTACAGCATGAAATATGAAGCTTGGAAGCATCAGGGACGTGTAGGGGGAAATACTCTGGATGAAATAGGCGAAGTTGCAGGTGAATGCGGTAAAACCGTTCAGAGATACATTTATATTTCTAGTCTGACGGATACGCTCCTCGATTATATCGATGAGAAGAGAATATCCATTAAGGCAGGGGTTCAGATATCCTTTTTAAACAATATGGAGCAGGCGTGGGTTGCAGATGTTATAAAATCGGAAAGGGTAAAAATATCTGAGGAACAGGCTGCCAGAATAAAGGAATACTCGGAAAACCATGAACTCACAGAAGCATTATTAAGAGAAATACTTGTAGTGAAAAAGAGTTCGGAAAGAAAATTCGTAATGAAGGATGAAGATATATCAAGATATTTTCCTAAAGGAACGAGTGTAGAAGAGGTCCAAAGAACAGTTTATATGCTTTTGGATGAATGGTTTAAAGAGAATCATTAACTTTTGGACCCCGGGTCCAGAAGTGAGTTTGGAGGAACAAGATGGCAGAAGAGGTTTTAAAACAATTTGAGTATTATTACGGCTTGGAAGCTGAATCATTTTATTTTATCCAAGTGCCCAGATTTTTGTTTAATAATCCAAAGTTCCAGGTTATTAGACCCGAATCGAAGATTCTCTACAGTCTGATGTTAGACAGAATGTCATTATCACGTAAGAATGGTTGGCTTGATGAGAATAACAGAGTTTATATTTATTATACGGTTGAAGAAATGATGAAAGATATTTCATGCAAACATTCAAAATGTGCGGAAATAGTTAAAGAACTTATCACATTCGGACTTATAGAAAAGAAAAAGCAGGGTATGGGAAGACCGGATATCATATATGTAAAAAACTTTCTTCATGAACTCGAGGACCCTTCAAATCCTTGTAATCACACAGAGATCCGAAATACGGATGTCAAGACATCCGCAGAATCAGACATCCATAATATGGACCTCAAGACATCCGAAATACGGATTTCTAGAGATACAGAAAACGGATCTTTAGACATCCGTAATACGGATACAAATTATACTATACTGAATAGTCAAAATAAGAATAATCAGACTGATTTGAGTTATACTGATACTCCTCCTCTTCTTCATAAACCTGAAGTTAATACGGAGGCCGTGGACGAGGAAGAGGATGAGAAGGAAAAAATAAAAAAGCAAATCGATTATCCAAGATTAAAACGCTTGCACCCCAATAATATCGCTCTGTTGGATTTTATTGTTTCCGAGATGAATAATCTGATGTGTTCACCGGATGGGAGAATTGAACTGGCAACGAACAGTTATGCGGATACAGATTTAGTTAAGAAAAACGTCAGTCAGATTACATATGACGATATAGAATCCAATCTTCTACCAGTGCTTGATGATAAATACGACAGGACAGTAAAAAATCCTAGAGCATATATGAGAACGTGTTTATTTAATTTAGTTAGTCGTCGTGGAGCTATCTGTTACACAAAAGATATGAAGAGTAAGGGCGGTAAGAATAATCAGTATTATGAATATCGGCACGGTAATTATGATTTTGATGCACTGGAGGCAGAATTAGGTTTGAGATAAAAGAGGAAGAAAAAATGAGTGAAAAAATGATTCCATGGATTAAAGAAGAAGGATTATTTGTTGCTTCACCGATAAATCATGTTTTAAAGAAAATAAAATGGGCTTATGACGTAAAGTTTTATCCCAAGAGAATCTGCAGGAAATTGTCAGAACTATCTGATGAAGATTTTGAAAAATCCTGGGAAGAACTCAAACAGGCAGGTGGTGTTAGAGAAATGATGGTCAAATATGATGAAGAAGGGAATCTTATTCGAGTCCTATGATTACAGTCGAGTTGGAGGATATACATATGGCTAATACAAAAAAGAAAAAAGAAATGTCTGCAGGCTGCAGGAAATTGATTGAAAGTGTTTCAGAACAATATCCAAATCCTTATTTTTGTGATGAAGATGAAATGAAATTCTTTACGGAATTGAAAAAAGAATTTCCGGATGCCTCAAAACACGAGAATACCGGGATAGGAAATGTTATTTGCAAAGACAAAATGTCAAGAATAGTTCTTGCGTATGAAATGATTGGTGCAAGTAAAGCATACGCCTACATGGCCAGCAGTATAATGCTTGATTCATTTGATCTCGAAACGGAAGGAATCTTTCTTTTAAATAATCGAATAAGGGAAGAGGTGTAGATATGCAGGAAGAACTCGAAAAACAAACAGTAGCATTGGTGTTTAAGGCAGGGAAGCTAACTACGGAAGCGCTTTCAAATGCGATGCACAGAGCACTTGAAAAAGGATTAAGTCTACCAAAGAAAGAAAAAGAAGCACATGGTAAGATGACTCTTTATGATCTCGTTGGAAAAGGACATGAGACGAAAAAGATAGAGTTTAAAGAAGAAGATTTGAAAGCCTTTCATAAAACGGCATCAAAATATAATATTGATTACGCTATTCATAGTGAACCCGAAGGTGAAATGACAAAATATTATGTTTTCTTTCAGGCGAAAGATGCAGCAGCAATTGACAGCGCATTTAAAGAATTCGTCGCCAAAAATGAAAAACACAAGGACAGTGTTAAGGAAAAACTGAATAAAAAGAAAGAAAAGGTTAGAGAGAATAAAGAGAAACAGAGAGAAAGGATACATAATAAAAATCGAAATAGGGAATTGAGATGATAAATAAAATTGCAGAAGGGATTTTGAAGGATATAAAAAGCCTGTTAGCCGGATTTTTAAAACCCGACGGAAAGCTTGATACAAAAAAGATACTTATTCAGGTATTGCCGTATGTTTTAACTGCGTATTTCACAAATAAGATATCGTATGGATACAGAATCTCTTCGGGCGGAGATTTTTGGGCGAGAATTATGATTCTATCAAATGATTTTGGCAGATGTTTTCGTCCGCCTTTTCCCAGTATACATTATCGTGATTTGTTAATCGGAATAGCTGGTGGAATTGCTTTTAGACTGATTGTTTATTATCGAAAGAAAAATGCTAAGAAATACAGAAAGGGAATTGAACACGGCTCTGCAAGATGGGGAACCGCAAAGGATATAGTCCCGTTTATAGACCCAAATTATGATAACAACATATTGTTAACACAAACAGAAAGATTACAGTTGAATGGCAGACCATCGAGTCCTAATTATGCCCGAAATAAAAATGTACTTGTAGTTGGAGGGTCTGGATCAGGGAAGACAAGATTTTTTGTTAAGCCCAATCTGATGCAAATGAACGCGTCATTTGTAGTAACTGACCCGAAAGGTACGATTATAATCGAGATGGGAAAACTTCTTCAAAGGGGTGTACCAAAGCTTGATGGAAGCGGAAATATTGTAAAAGACAAAAAGGGTAAAACGGTGTATGAGTCATATAATATCAAGGTTTTTAATACAATAGACTTTGAGTGCTCCATGCATTATAACCCATTTGCATACTTCGAGAGAGAGGAAGACATACTAAAATTTGTAACCAATCTTATGACAAATACTAAGGGCGAAGGTGCATCTTCAGGAGAAGATTTTTGGCAGAAAGCAGAACAGCTTTTATATGTTTCATTAATTTCGTATATATTCTTATTTGCACCGGAAGAAGAGCAGAACATTGGGTTATTGCTTGATTTGATAGATTCCTGTGAAACGAGTGAAGAAGATGAAGACTTCAAAAATGCTATGGATCTGATATTTGATGAGATTGAAGCCGAGGATCCTGAAAACTTTGCTCTTAAGGAATATAAAAAGTTTAAACTTGCGGCTGGCAAGACAATGAAAAGTATTTTGATTTCATGTGCTGCAAGACTTGCACCATTTGACATTCCACGTATTAGAGAGATTACATCTTATGATGAAATGGGTCTTGATATGATTGGAGAAGAAAGAACAGCTCTTTTTGTAATAATATCCGATACCGATTCGACTTTTAATTTTCTTGTGTCGATAATGTATGCACAGTTATTTGATTTGTTATGCGACAAGGCATTGAAAGTATATCACGGTGAGCTACCGATACATGTCAGATTTATCTTGGATGAGTTTGCTAATATCGGAAAGATCCCAGATTTTCAGAAAAAGATTTCTGTTATAAGAAGCCGTAATATATCGGCATCGATAATACTTCAGTCAAAATCACAGCTGAAAGCAATATATAAAGACGATATGACGACAATTATTGACAACTGCGATTCATATCTTTTCCTTGGAGGAAGTGGAAAGGAAACATTAAAAGATCTTGAAGAATCTCTTGGCAAGGAAACAATTGATATGATGACAACGAGTGTTACGAAGGGAACAACTGAAAGTCACAATATGAATTACAGCATCATAGGACATAATCTTAAAACTCAGGATGAGATTTTTGTTATGCCCAGAACAAAATGTATTCTGATGCTTTCCGGAGTAAATCCTTTCTATTCGGATAAATTCGATATAACGAAGCATAAGAGATATAAGTATTTATCGGATTATGATAAGAAAAACGAATTTGATGTAAACAGATACGTACATACGTACAGAAAGGCAATACTAAAGCCTGATACAAAGGTCACGGTTATTAATGTCGGAGGTTGATTATGACAGATGCCGAAAGAGTTAAAGAAATAATTGATGAAAAAGAAATTAAAGTAAGTAAATTGGCAAGAATGACAGGTATATCGGCAACTACCTTATATTCGATTTTTCAGAGAAATGGTTCTGTTAGTATTGAGAATGCCATTAGGATTGCAAATGCATTAGGTATAGATCCTAATGAAATATGTTCCAACAGCCCCGTTAAGATTATTGCTTCGCCAGAACAAAGTATTTCTCCAATTCAGAAAACATTGGATTTTTTTGAAAAGAATGATCCTGAGATGATATATAATGCTGAAAATATTCTGCAGGCATATTATCAGATGGATGATGAAGCAAAAGAAGAACTGTTGTCATTTCTGGAAATGAAACTTAAAAGGCATACAGACCCTAACAGACTCGAACAAGTTGAACAAACCATAAAAGGAAAATACCGGGTGGAAGAATATCCGGAGTGTGAATACTGTCGGACACCAGAAAGATTAAATGATTTTGCTAAAGATATTTTTGACGAGTATTGGAATTTTGGCATTTACGGCGATTTAAATGTGTCGGTTTCGATAGCGCCTGAAAGGAAAGAGCTTTATCTGGCATACTTTATTACAAAGGGTGGGTATGGAGATGAAACTATAATAACGATAAATTTTTGCCCTATATGTGGAAGAAGACTGATGGGAAGATATTATCGCAAAGAGGATAGATGATGTTTGGAGCAATTAGTGTTTTGCTTTTAATAGCAAGAGTTGTAATAAAAGTGCATATAAAAGTAATAGTTCTTTTACTGAAGAGATTTGATGTTACTAACAGCTTGATCGTGGGATTTACTGTTGGACTTTTCTCACATGGTATAAATGTGAATATATGGATTAAAGTCGGAGCAATCGCTTTGATAATAGTCAGCTGCATACTGATTCAACATTTCTTTAAACCCTCACGAATTGTATTCGGAATGGGTTCCTCAATATTTGTCGGATTGATGGCATATGGAATCTCAGAAGAAATCGGCCGCGTTAATCCCTTTATTCCAATGGCGGTAGCGATTGCTATTACAGCAATGCTTAATTGTATAAGTTGGTTCGGCATTAAAATGAACAGGGAAAAAGATACACAGGAAGGCTGATATAATTCGTTTTACGGATTTGTCTGTATATGATAAATATCTGTAAAAACGGAGCTAAATGACATTTATAAGATAAAGAATTGCAGTTATATTATTTGCGGTACTGTATTTTGTGGTGAATACGGTACCGTTTTTTTTATTCTAATTATTGCGATTTATAGCAATAAAATAGTTCGGTATACAGAACTATTGCGGTAAATCGAACTAAATTGTTACGATAAACCGAACTAGTGCGATAAGCCGAACCAAATTGTTGCGAAAAACCGAACTAGTGCGATAAGCCGAACCAAATCAGTGCGGTAAACCGAACTATTACGAAATATCGCAATAAAAGATTGCGATTCATAACAATATTGCGATATACAGCAATTAATTATTGCGAATTATCGCAATAGGTGAACGATGAAGAAAGATGAAATCCAAGCGATATTGTATTTTGGGCGAATATGGTATCGTTTTTTTTCAAAAAGGAGGAGAAAAGTATATGGATTTAAAAATGTACCATGTTGATGCCAAGGAGAAAGATACAGCCAAGGTTATAATTCGTTTTTTGAATTGTCCTTATCTGTACTACAGGGAGGTTTCAATCCTTAACCGAGAATGCAGATATAATCCTGTAATTGATCCTGAGTATGTTGTTCCAAGAAATATATTTTATTCGACTTATTGCGATGAAGAGATTCCAACGGAAGAAAAACTCATGGAAGATCTTTCAAAAAATGAGTTTGCTTTCAATGCTGTCGCGGCATTGGATGATATGGATGAGGACCGCATCACTATGATGTGCTTGGGAAATGACGAGGAGTCCATCCATAAAAAACTTCCGTTCTGCAGAGACAGATTTATTGTTACGTTAAGTAATCCTTCAACAAGTCCAAAGAAAATCCACAAAATAATTAAATATTTGGAAGAAGGATAAAAAAGTCCGTATTACTGGTATGTGAAAAATGCATATCGGTTTTTTATACCCTGCGGAGGAAATAGGTGAAGAAAGGAGGAAAGTAGGATCCGAAGTCTGATAGGAATTCAGGTCCGAACTGTAGAGATGGCATTCTTTACAACAGCCGTAAATGGTCTGAAAGTGGTCGTTACAGCCATCGGTGCCGGTATCGGTGTATGGGGTGTAATTAACCTTCTTGAAGGCTATGGTAACGACAACCCTGCGAACAAATCACAGGGAATAAAGCAGTTGATGAGTGGTGGTGGTATCATTATCATTGCACAGACGGTACTTCCACAGCTTACAAATCTGTTTAGCACAACACCTTAAAGGAGATAAAAATGGGAAGAATAATTCAGGCATTATCGGATAACACTTCTCAGCTCCTTATTGGTATTATCGAGTTCTGCTTAAAGCATATGTTTCAGGATATTAACAACGGAATGGTTTTTGTGATGGCTATGGCAGGCAAGGGACCGGCGGTACTTATGCCGGAAGCGTTCCTGATGATTAAACAGTTATCGGATAATGTAATGTTGCCAATAGCATGTATAATAATCAGCTTTATTCTGACATATGAACTGATATCTATGGTTATTGATAAAAACAATATGCATGAAGTGGACTCGGCACTTTTGGCAAAATATCTGTTTAAAGCAGCGGCCTGCGTCTTTCTTCTGTCAAAAAGCTATGAAATAACAATGGCGATATTTGATGTAGGAGCTTATCTTGTGACGGAAGCAACAAAGGTCATTACATCAGTTGCGGATCTTAGTGTGGAAGATGCACTTGTTAACACATATGTCAATTCATTAAGCAGTGCATCACTGGTAGAACTTTATTGTATTGCGGTAAGTGTTGCGTTGCAGATGCTTACATTTAAAATAATGGCAATACTTATATCCGTAATAGCATACGGAAGAATAGTTGAGATATTTTTAATGGTATCAGTATCGCCCGTAGCGTTTGCAACATTTGGAAATAAGGAATGGGGTCAAATTGGAGTCAACTATTTGAAGGCTTTAGTGGCGCTTGCATTCCAGGGATTTCTTATGATGGTTTTGATTGGAATATATACAGCATTAGTCGAAGGATTAACGCATACAACCAATCTTATGGCAATGGTAGGAAATCTACTTGTAATCAGCGTTTTGTTCTGCTTTGGATTATTTAAAACAGCAAGTTTGTCAAAACAGATATTTACAGTTAGGTAGGAAGAAAAGGAGAAGAAAGTGGCAATATCGGTATCGGTGCCGAAGGATTTGTCGAAGATTAAGACAAAGGTGGCACTTAATTTAACAAAAAGGCAGATTATCTGCTTCGGTGCAGGATTAGTATTTGCCGTGCCGATGTTCTTTCTGACAAAGAAAGGATTCGGTGTCGAGGGAGGAGCTCTTTTATGTATGGTGAGTGCTTCTCCTTTTTTCTTGCTTGGAATGTATGAAAAGAACGGAGTTCCAGCGGAAAAACTATTTTATTATTCCATAAGGCGAAAATACTTAAGACCACAGATTCGAAAAAAAGATGTGCAAAACAGATTTGAAAAAGAAGAAAACCTTGAAAACGTAAGAAAGGAGATTGCAAGACTTGAAAGGAAAGCAGCAAACGGCGGCACTCGTAAAAGAAATAAAGAATGATTTTGACATTTATAAAAAACGAATGGAAACATGGCTGCAGGTGTTCTTTAAGAGTCGATCACTCTCGAAAGATGAGAAGAAAAAACTATATCAGTTAAAACTTTTTGATGCCGGAGTCTCAAAGGAACAGGTTGAGATTAATACAGCACAAAAGAGTTTACCGTTTCAGAAAATGTACGAGGAAGGTATCTGCCAGGTGACGGATACCTTCTTCTGCAAAATCATCGAGTTTGAAGATATCAATTATGAATTGTTGGAGGTTGAAGAGAGAGGAGAAGTACTTGAAGAGTATTCGAAGTTTATCAATTACTTTGATCCATCAATAAAGTTTCAGCTCTTTTACTTCAACCGAAAAGTATCAGCCAAAAGACTTAAGGAACGGTTTGAAATCCCGGCTCAGGGAGATGATTTTGATGATATCAGAGAAGAGTTTGCACAGATACTTAAGAATCAGTCAGCTAAAGGTAATAACGGAATAATAAAATCAAAGTATGTCATATTCGGAAAAAATTTCGAATCATACGATGATGCAAAAGCAAAGCTTGAAAATATAAGCAAGGATATAGTCAGAAACTTAAACAACATGGGGGCAATAGCCCGAAGGCTTGATGGGAAGCAGTGGCTTCTTTTATTACATGATTATTTTATTCAGTCAACAAAAGAACAGTTTGTTTTTGATTTTGAAACGATGAAGAATGAAGGGAGATGCGAGAAGGATTACATTGTACCGGAGAGTTTTGATTTTTCTGAGAAGGATTATTTCAAAGAAGGAAAAGTATTTGGAAAAGTTTTATATCTTGATGTGATAGCCCCGAGGATGAACGATGAATTTGTCAAAAAACTTCTTGAGGTGGATGGGAACTTTTCAGTATCGATGCACCTTAATTCACTGGGACCTGTTGAAGCGATAAAGGTTGTGAAGAGGGCACTGACAGATGTACAGAGTAAAAAAATAGATGAGCAGAAAAAAGCTTTTAAAGGCGGATGGGATATGGATATTGTATCTGCGGATATTGTTACATTCGAGCAGGACCTTATGGAATTATCCAATGACCTAAATTCGTCGAATCAGAAGCTTTTTCATACAACCATTCTTATTTCCGTATTTGGAAAGAATGAAAAAGAGATGGAGAATACATATCAGAGTGTAAATGGTATTATTCAGCAGGCAAACTGCGAAATGATACTTTTTGAAAATAGACAGGAGCAGGGTTTATTTACATCAGCTCCTTTATGTGTGAATGAATTTCAGAAAGACAGATTGTATACAACAAAAGTCATGGCGGTAATGATTCCATTTCGGACCCAGGAATTGTTTATGGATGGTGCGGCGATTTATTACGGACTTAATGCGTTGTCAAATAATATGATACTTGCAGACAGAAAGAGACTTCGTACACCAAACGGACTGATACTGGGAACACCTGGTTCAGGTAAATCGTTTTCTGCCAAAAGGGAAATACTTGCATGTTTTTTGACAACAAGGGATGAGATTATTATCTGCGATCCAGAAGGGGAGTATTATCCAATAGTTGAAGCGTTAAACGGGCAAGTGGTAAGGCTTGCTACCAATTCAACTGCATATATAAATCCCATGGATATTCAGTTATCACATAAGGGTGACAAAGAAGCAATACAGCTTAAAAGTGCGTTTATTATAACTCTTATGGATTTGATTGCCGGTGGAACGGAAGGACTTGGGAATGATGAGAAGGGCATTATCGATGAATGCATAAGACATATGTATGATGAGTACTTTGCAGATCCGAAACCTGAGAATATGCCAATCCTTGAGGATTTATACAAGGCATTGCTTCATTACGATCCGAGAACGGAAAACCCGTATATGGAAGCGCATCTCTGTATGGAAGCGAGAAAGCAGGCAGTCAGAATTGCAAACAGTTTAAATCTGTATGCAAACGGATCGCAGAACTATTTTAATCACAGAACAAATGTTGATAGTAATAACCGTATTCTCTGTTTTGATATAAGAGATTTATCGAATCAGTTAAAGGAAATCGGAATGCTTATTGTTCAGGATGCGGTATGGAACAGAGTATCGAAGAACCGTGAGAGGAAAGTTTCAACAAGATACTATTGTGATGAGTTTCACCTTCTTTTAAAGGAAAAACAGACCGCTGATTATTCGATAGAGATGTGGAAAAGATTCAGAAAATGGGGCGGTATTCCTACAGGGTTAACACAGAATGTCACCGACTTTTTGAAGAGCCCTGATATTGAAGGAATAATCGGAAACTCTGATTTTATATATCTTATGAATGCAGGAAAGGAAGACAGAGAGATATTAAGAAAAGCTTATAATTTATCGGAGGGCCAGATTCAGCATATCACAAATGCGGAACCGGGATGCGGACTGATTATTTTTGATAATTATGTAATACCTTTTATAGACCGGTATCCGACAAATACAAAGACATTTAAAATTATGGATACAAAACCGAGAGAGGACGCATAAATGAAAGAAGGAACCAATTTCAATGCGAATGCGGCATTTAATGAAAGTCTTCAGAAAAGAGTATCGTCATATGAAAGAAAAGCCGACAGAGCCAAGAAGGCTTGGCATACGGCACAGGTTGGAAGCAAGATTGCCGGGAGCGGAGATTATATTGAAATTCCCGAGTTGAAACTTGTACGAAAGTTCGATGAGGAAACTGGTAAAGTATCTTATGAATTGGGAGAAGGAACAAAGAGTATCCGTACTCCGAATCTTGAAGGCGTTAGGCGTCTAAAAAAGAAGGCATATTATGAAGCGAGCGGATATGTCCATAGAAAGATTTCTGAAAACGAACAGGATAACACCGGTGTTGAAGCAGCGCATAAGGTTGAACAGGCAGCGGAAGAGGCTGCAGAAAAGATAAAAAACACAATGCCGTCTGGAAAGATGGTTTCGCGAAAAGTAAGAAATGAACTGGACAGGTATGCCAGAAAACAGAAAAAGGAATACCAGTATAATCTTTTTAAAAAAGAGATGGCTGAAGAGAAAGCCAAGCAGACACATAATACTTTTTTAGCGAGTAAGGGTAAGGATTCAGGAATAATTGCGAAAACAGAAAAAGGATTTGCAAAGAACGGAGCAAAAAAAGGTGCCAAGGAAGCAACCAAGGAAGTGACAAAAGAAGCGGCAAAG
>JAEEGL014287394.1_pt1 | contig 13234 bp, 11 predicted proteins | sample 9134231 | NCBI WGS metagenome assembly JAEEGL01 (sample SAMN16246548, study PRJNA631951) | gut metagenome | biome: gut microbiome; feature: rumen; material: fiber-attached | host: Bos | place: Iran: Karaj | collected 2018-10
CGGATTCCAGCAGGTCCCGTTCCTGGACAAACACAGTCGGTGGACCAGCCTCCCCAGCGGCAGAAGCGGAAAGCAGAAGGATAACGGATAGGATCAAAGAGGCAGCCAGAATCTTCTTCATTCTTCATCACATCCAATAACTGATGGTTCAATTCATTTGCTCAGCTTTTCTTAATCTTTGGAATACCTCAACAGCGTTCAACTTGGGTATTGCAATACTACCATACCTGACAGGATTGCTTATAGTCAACCATACGATAATACCAATAATTAAACCATCGGTTGAGTTGCAATCTCAACACTACGTTTTTACGAAAGGCCACCATGTGACGAAATTGTTCCCTCACATGGTGGTCAATCCATCTCCCTTTATGATTCGCAATCTGCATCCCGCTGCGCATCTGATAGCAAGCATCGCAGGCTCTGGCTGCCTATCCGACGAATTGGCATTTATTGCTTCAGCGCATAACGGAGTTCGGACATACTTGAATAGCCCTTCTCGTCCAAAACATTTTCAGAGAGGATTTTCATCACATCTATGATTTCCGAAATATGCTCCTTTGATCGCTCCGGGGAATAGAGCAGGCTGCCGTACACCTCGTTGCAAAAGGCATAATTTGCGGACTTTTCCATGTCCATGGTCAAAGAGCCGTATGCCCTCTGAAACGAAGAAAACGCGGCGACCCCGGCCCAGTAATCGCCATCGCGGCCCTTTTCCTGATAAGCTGCGAACTGCCTGTATGCTTCGGTTGCTCCGGCCTGCGCGATCGCCTTAACGTCTGAGGTATCATGCAGCGCTCTTTGCCAAAGCACACAGAAAGCGACAGCGGCAAACAGCAACACAAAAACCAAAATACGAGAAATACGTTTTTCCATAGCTCTGCCCCCAACAATCCTGATTTATCTATTCTTGGATAACCAAAAGAGAAGAAGTATAGAAGTTCTTCATGGATAGCCCCCATGGGCGGCATTAATAGGAATTAAGGATTACCTGCGAGAAAGGATTGCTCGCCTGCATCAATCTCATTTTCCGTGGGCAGGTCCGGTGCAGCGACTTCTTGTGCGTGCTCCAGGAGCGGCTTTAGCTCTGGTGTCTGCAGAGCTTCCTCCTCGGTGAGAACGCTATAAGGTGAGGAGAGCGTATAGATCTTTCCACCCTTGTGATGGTCGGCAAGCAGCACCAGGTAGCGTTCTCCTATCGTCACAGTGTCATTAAAGAAGGTGATCAGGATTTCCGAAAACTCAGGCTGCCCTTGAATGGCAGACTGAACCGTGCAGGTATAGGTCGTGGTCGGCGCAGTGACTCCAACGACGTAGACCTCTTTAGGCGTCACAAGAAATATGGATTCTGTTACGGCCAGGATGTCTGCCATATCCTCCGAGCGGGTAAAAACATGACCACCTCCTATGACAGCACTCTCGCCCTCAGAAGAGATCTCCAGAATCATTCTTCTTTCGCTTTCTGTGTCTTCTGCGATATCCATCAAATAGTAATTGTCATGCTCACGGTAAACGGAGCCGGATTTAGAGAGGTAGAGGATCGCATTTTCACCGGTTATGGGCATGGCGTGGGTGTCCCCCCCATACTCCGCGGTGATAAGATGGAAGGTAGTGCTGTTTATGGTCCCTTTCAGTTCTTCCTTAACCTCATAAACATATTCGTTACTCTGAGTGGACGGTACGGTCTCCACATAGTTCGCCGTCACAATATTCGTGGCGTTCCGAACCGTGTCCTCATGTTCTTTTTTCTCAATATCATAATCACCGGTTGAGGAGTAATGCGTTTCCGCAGGAGGCGGAACCTCTTCCCTGCCGGAACCGGCGCAGCCTGTGAAGAGCGCAAATAGACATAGCAACCCGTTAACCAACAAAAGCACCTTGAAAGTATAGGAGTTTCTCATGGTCAGCCTCCATGTGCGGCATTTATTATCCTGCAGGGATCCGTATTCTGCCCGGCAAGCCCGTCAGCCCCTCACCAATTCCTCATAACCATCTCTACCGCGAAGACAGGAGAATCGCTCGTCCCGCAAGTATCCCTCAAACTGTTTTTGAAGCTCGTCCTGCGTTTTCGGAAGGACCAGTGGATAGAAAAACCATTCGGAGCCCTTGTCGTCTGCTGCTTCTCCGAACTGATCAGACTCCGTGGCCAGCCTTGCTGCCTTGAGCGCTTCGATAGCCTGTTTTATGTATTTTATCCGAAATGATATTTCCAAGTCAACTATTCAATGATATAAATGAATTAACTATTGGTTGAGTTGTCTGGCCTTCTTTCTTTTTCCAATCACGTTTCAATGCTTTCCACGTCGAGAATACCTCCTCGGTCTTATTTCGGGGATGCAAACCGGTCGCATCGAAAAACGTGAATCCTTTTCGGCCAGGCGTGAAACTCCACGCTCCGAAGACCGGCACTCTCTGCCAAGGCAGTTGCAGAACGGGAGATTTCAAGTATATTATTGAGCAGCAGAATAGAAGACGACGGGCGGGGAGGCATAATGAAAACAATTTCTGAGAACATCCGTTTCCTTCGGAAAAAGCGCAAACTGTCCCAGCGGGAACTGGCGGATCTTCTGGGCGTATCCTACAAGACGGTCAGCAAGTGGGAAACCGGCGTGGGACTGCCCGACATTCAGATCATCGTACCTCTGTCGCAGGCTTTGGGTGTATCAACCGATGCGATCCTGAAGGAGACGCCTGTCTCCCCCGTTCCCGCAGAGAAGCCCTTGGACCAGCGGCAGCAATTACAGACAAGCCTGATGCGCCTCCAGGAAGAGTACCAAATCTCAGTTCCCCAGCTTCTCACGACGCTGGGAATTAAGGAGTCGGAGTTGGGCGAGCTCTTGATGAACAGCTACGTCGGCAATAAAGGCGGGGTACGGCAAAAGAAGGAAAGCCTGGTAAAGCTGCTGGTGATCCTCTCAGAGCTGATCCCCCTGTACGTGGAAAACCCCCATCTGCTGATCTCTTCTCTCTATGTGCGTTTGCAGAGGGATAATGACCTGTGCGATGAAACCGTTGAAAAATATGCCGGCCTGAAGCCCGGAACGATGGGGAAATATCTTTCCGGCGTGCAGTCTTTGTCCGCAGGTCAGCAGCTTTCTCTGGTCATCACTTTATACTTGCTGGATCGGGCCTTCAATCCGGAGGACTCATTCCCCAGGGAGACATGAAACAGCGCAGACGTTCATCCTGAGTTATTATGAGAAGAGACCACCTCTCTGCGGTTCCGGCAGCGGTTGCAGAGAGGTGGCTTTTTTCACGCTTTTTACTGTGAAGAATAGCGGAGCATAATGCAGCTTCTCACGACAAACGAGGAGTACAACGCGATCCTTTTGAGCTCTTTTTCACCCCAACACTCGAACCGTGTACTTAATGCTCAAGCCGCCGGAAGTGACCTTAATAACGGTGACGCCCCGTTCCAGAGCAACGACGGTGCCGTTTGCGTTCACCGACGCTATCTCTGGGTTCTCTGAGGACCAGATCAGTTCTTCATGGTTACGCATGGAGATAAACAGATCTGCCGGAATGGTGTATTGTTCGCCGATCAGCAGCGTGATATCCTCGGCTTCACGAAGTTCTTCCAACGGGGCCGAAGACTCGGGAGTCAGTGCGGTGTGGTTCCGGTCACGATACACATTATAGATGGTTCCAGGCAGGATCACGCTTCCATAGTCCAGTTCCACCCAAAGGTGGCCGGAAAAATCACATAGATCCGCAAGCTCCGGCTCCGCAAGGTCAAAACGAAGTTCCCCGTGCTCTAACTCTTCCCGAGTAACCGATCTCTGGGCAATCAGCCTCGTTTCATTGTAGGTTCCCGTCCCGGTGGGAGTAAGAAGGAGCCGGATACCCTGTGGGGCCTTCCCGGTCCAACTGACTGCGATGACGGCAGTCTCTTCCAGATCGTACCATCCACCCGTTGCGGAAAGCGGATGATCCTCTATGTCAAAAAAGCTCAGCAAGATCACCGGATCGTCCGAAGCTTCCTCCACGCTGCTCTCGTGTTTGGCAAACAGCTCCATTGCGGCTGCAGTGAAGGGGTTTCCGTATTTTTCCAGCATCTCAGGCGCTCCGAAATCCTCCATGATGACGTCGGTGTTCGTTGTGCAGATGCGCGTCCATACCCGCCGCTCCGCGCTATCGTCCACATGCATCAAAAGATAGGGCTGCCCGGTACTGCCCCACTCCGTGAGCCAACCATCCTCCATGGTCATGCCGCCCACAAGCATGATCTCCTCTCCCTCGGCCGGAAGGAAGCGATACTCCAAAAGATACATATTGATAGAGTCAGTAAGTCCGGCAGTGCCGGTATTCATCTGGCTGACCCCCGTAATCCGGGCATCGCTGAAAACATAGCCGCAGTCCCGCTCATAGTAATCCAGCATAACTTGGGCAGTATCCATGGCGTAGTCCGCCACTGCTTCCGGTATTGGCTTCCCCAGGTCCAGGCGCAGCTTTGCTCTGCCTCGGTCCCTCTCAATAAGGACCATATCAGGCAGCATGGTCCAAGCTCCGCTCTCTCCTTCTGCGAAGGAAACGGAAACCGAATAACGAGACCCCTGGCAGGGAAATACCGTGTCTGCACTCTTTCCGTCCGCTGCAAATCGAAGCACAGTTCCCTCTCCCGGACGGAGGGATAATCCCTGTTCCATGGCGAATTCTTCCGCCGCCGAGCGTCCCGCTTCCAGCAGCCACGCATCTGTTGGCACCGCAGCGGATTTAACCGTCGGTTCGGGCGCCTGTTCCGCTTCCTTCGTGGCTCCGGTAAAGGTGCAGCCCACTGCGGCGGCGGCGAGAACCAGGACCACCGCCAGGGTATAGATCGCCATCTTTGGTTTTCTGGCGATGAAGGTGATCCGTTCCCGGATGCTGCCTTTGCCGCCGCTCATGGTGGTAGCGGCCAGCAGCAGGGCCGGGCGCTTGGAACAGGTCATGTAGAGAAGGGTTCGACCATAGGCGGCCCGCTCCTCTTCCCCCATGCGAGCAATGGTGGCCTCGTCACAGGCAAGCTCCGCATCCCGACGGGAGAGAACTGCCGCCCACCAGACCAGGGGATTATACCAGTGGAGGGTGAGGCAGAGCCCGCGCAGCAGGGACCAGAACTGGTCCCCATGGCGATAATGGGTCAGTTCATGTGCGATCACGTGGCGGAGCTGTCCCTCCTCCTCTGCTGCCTCTGTCGTCACATAAACGGCAGGGCGAATCAGGCCAAAGAGGCAGGGAGTATCGGCGGCCTCTGTGAGATAGACCGGCAGTTCCTCCTCCCGCAACAGCTTCCGGCTCCTGCGAAGACTCCCGGCAAAGTGAAGATTGCTCCCCAGGAGGCAGAGTGCAGTCACAGCCATGCCTGTGAACCAAAGGGTCAGAAGTACGTTCCTGAAATCCACCTGGCGGCGCAGACCGGTGACCGGCGCAGGCTCTCCGATCCGAGCTTCGCCAGTCCGGTCCTGCTCGAACTGTGCCTGCTCTGGAGTCAGTATGTATTCCTGGCTTTCAGTTCCCGTTTGCAGATCCAACCGTTCCCAATTCAAGAATTCTTCGGCAGTTCTCACATCCGACGGAAGTGCGTTGATCACGCTGAGCGCTGTGCTGCCGAAGCTGACTGGGATCAGAAGTCGCAGCAGCACCAGACCCCAAAGGGCATATTGGAGCTGCAGACTGATCTTCCCCTTCAGCACAAACCGGAGCAGAATCATCAGCAGGATCAGTGCGGAGGATGATAGAATCCACTCAATCATCGCTCTTCACCTCCAATTCTGCCAGAAGCGCATACAGCTCCTCAATCTCCTTCTTTGACAGGGCCTGACGGCTGCCCAAAGTACTGACCATCATGCTGAGACTGCCGTGGTAGACACGGCTGAGAAAGCTCTCCGTCTCCCGCAGCGCCGCATCCTCCCTGCGCAGGAGCGGCACAAAGGTCCGCACCGGCCCACCCTTTTCGGCCTCTACAGCCCCCTTAGCCTCCATCCTGCGCAAAAGGGTGAGGGTCGTGCTGCGATTCCATCCCATGCGCTTCTCCATCTCGTCGCTTAATTCCCGTCCGGTAGCAGGTGAGTTGTCCCACAGTTCTTCCATGAGCCTCCATTCCGCCTCACTCAGGGAAATGTTCTCCTTATCCATCGGCATTTGTGCTTCCCCCTGTTTACGTTTGTAACACGACTTCAGAATAGCACGCCTGTTTACGGTTGTCAACTGTGAGCGGCAAATAAATCCTCTGTACGGAAAACAATACCTTAAAGCCAGGTGTATCCTCGCTCATAAAAAAGACCTGCCTCCATCAGGAACGAGGTGCACCATCAGGAACGAGGCAGGCCTTTTTGTTTACAGTTTACACAGGGGAACGAGTGCCCCGGATATTTCTACAGCATCTCCGACGCCCGGTACCAGTCCATGGGGTCCGCCGGTTCGGGGCCGTCGTAGAGCGGAGGCCGGGAGTGCCAGCCGCCTCCTGTGACGAACATCTCCGGCAGCGCAGAGTAGTCGCCGAAGAACAGCACCTTGCCCAGGCAGAGCAGGGCCAGAGGCTCCGGATTGGGAGTAAAGTAGCATACCTCCGTTTCCTTCCCGTCCACGATCCGGGTATCGAAATACAGGATGCCCAGGCGCTGCAGCAGGGGGATCGTCTTCTCCGGGTCCTTCAGCTCCAGCATCGTTTCCAGGGCGGAACGCTCCACCGTGCCCAGGGCGGGCATAAAGAGGTATTTCCCGGCCTCCCGGATGGATACCTTGTCTCCCTGTATGTGCAGGGCGAGCAAGCCGGTGGGGTCCACGAGGCCCCGGGCGGGCGTGGAGAGGATCTTTTTTGCCGCATGCAGGGTTTCGGCGTCCCCCAGGGCTTCCCAGAGAAGCCGCCGGTCTTCCGAGGCTTCAAAGAGGGAGTCCCAGCCCTCCTCCGGTTCCCGGAAGAGGAAGGCGGCGGGGAGGGCCGGGGAGGAGCGGTAAAAGGCCAGCTCCCCTTTCCCCAGCCATGCGTAGCGGCGAAAGCCGGGCATATTGGGATGGGAGAAGGATTCCTCTTCCTCCGGCATCCCCATGTCCAGCTCCAGGCATCGGCTCCACAGGCGCAGCAGGAGGTCCGAGCGCTCCTTCTCCGTTTTGGGGCGGAGATGGCGTAAGATGGCTTCCTCCAACTCCGTTTCTGAGAGGGCGAGGCCAAAGAGCCGGTCCAGGGAGACGCCCAAAGCCTCCGCCAGAGGCGGCAACAGGGCGGCGTCCGGGCTGCTCTCGTCCCGCTCCCATTTGGACACGGTCTGGGACACCACGCCCAACCTTTCCCCCAGCTCTTCCTGGCTGAGGCCTGCTGCTTTTCTGGCCGCGCGGATGTTTTCACCGAGACTCATGGTATATCCTCCTTCGGGATGCTCAGATTCACCGTGCCATTGCCGGAGGCGATACTGCCCCGCTGCTCCCTCCACCGGGGGTTCCGGGAGATCATGATACGCGCCAGGGTGAGGATGGCCGGAAGCTGCGAGCGCAGACCGCCGGCGTAGACGATGTCGGGTCCGTCCTGCCGGTAATAGGCTGCCCCGGAACAGAGGCCGTAGGACTCCGCGGCAGAGAGAAAAGCTCCAGCCTCTTCTTCCGTCACCCTGGCCTTTCGGGCCAGATAGGCCGCGGAATAGAGGCTCCCCGGAGCCTCCGTAAGCATGGCGCAGAGGCAGCGCACGGCACCAGACATCCCCAGGAACCGGAAGAAGGCTTCCAGCTCCTCCCCCTTCGTCCGCAGCCAGCGGTAGCGCTCCTGGTGGGGCAGCATCACCATGGCGAAGTTCGCGTCCGTTCCGGCGGCGATGAGGGCGATCAGGTCCCGGTAGGAATAGTACCAGACGTTGCGCTCCGATTCCGGCATCCGCAGCCCCAGGGGCATCTCCGGCGTGGGCAGCTCTTTTTCCTCGTCCCGGGCGGGGTAGCGGACATTGCGGAGAGCCAGCAGCAGGTCGCAGATCCTGCGGAAGCAGACGTCCGCCGCCTCTTCGATGTCCAGCCCCTCCAGGAGCGTGGGCTCCTCCCCCGCCCGGAAGAAAAGGGCAGGGCCTTCTCCATAGTAGGCTCCCAGGCGGCAGAGGGCGTCGATGTCCGGCTCATTCTCGCCGGTCTCCCATTTGGAATAGGCTTTGTCCGAAACGCCGATGGCGTCCGCTATTTCCTTTTGGGTGAGGCCGCGGCTTTTTCTGGCTTTCGTCAGGTTTTCGAGAAATCCTGCCTTGTCCATAAAGAGTTTCCTCCTTATTCTGAAATGGCAAAACCGGCTTTGCGCATCCAGTATATTTGAAACGCATCGTAGAGTCAAAAACCAAAACGGAACAGAACTCTCTGAAACGGAGGATAGCGGAAAATATGAAACCGGAGACAGGCCCCGTCCCGCAGAGTGGCCGGGATAGGATCCGTCTCCGGTTATTCATTTGCTGAATCTTTTAGAATGTGGTATCTGGATTACTGCCCATCTGCTATCGGATCCTTCCTTCGGAGCGGAGGCGTGCCGAAGCGGTGTTCTCCTACTGCTCCTATGCTGGCCCTTGCCGTCACGGGGCCGAAAAGTGCTCTGGCCAGCAGAAGCAGAGCCAGCAGCTTTTCGCTGCGAACGAGATGAAGAGTCTCAATCTCTTCCCCATCGATTTTGGCCTTCACGACGTAGAGAAGGTTCAGCCTGGTCAGCAGGGTGATAAGCCTTTCCGGTTCTCCCGTTTCCAAGATTTCCGCCGCCTCCGCCCGGTCGAAGGGCAGGTTTCTTTGGCTGAGTGAGCGCAGAATGGTCCTGCGGGCGTCCGGATCTGCCAGGGCCTCCCAGAGCGGAGCCAGTTGATCCGGGTCTTCAAAGAGTGGGAGCCATCCCTTCCCTTCGCCGATGAAAAGGCCCAGGGGCAGCACTTCGTTCCTGCGCCAGATTCCCAATCCCTCATCGCCCAGCAGAGTATAGTCCCATTCCTCGGGGTAGCGTGGATCCCCGTCGCCGTAGGGGTCCTTTACCAGAACACCCTCCTCGTTATAGCGGCCCATGAGCAGGTTGAAGCAAAAGCCCATCAACTCCTGCACGCCCTCCATCTTCTCCTTCTCGCCTTTGGGCAGGAGCCAGGCCGTCAAAGCTGCCTCCGCATCGGCCCAGCGGGCGCTTCGCCTGCCAAAGAGCCGATCCAGGGACAGCTCCAGGACATCTGCCAGCGAGGAAAGCAAGGGCACATCCGGCTGGCTTTCGTTCCTTTCCCATTTGGAGATGGTCTGGGGAACTACACCCACTCTTTCCGCCAGGCTTTCCTGGGTGAGGCCAAGGGCCAGGCGGGCTTCTTTTATCCTTTCACCGAGACTCATGGTCGTCCTCCTTTCGTGCTTCTAACCATGCCATAGGGCTGCATCCGAGCATATGTCCTTGCGCCAGGCCCCGGTTAAGAGATTTTGCCAAGGCGAGAATTGCCGCCGCTTCCACCCGGATGTGAGGCCAGTAGAGCTGGATTTCCTTGCCCTTTCGCAGCATTGTCTGGCTCATCAGCAGCTGCTTCTCTGCGGCCTTGCTCAAAAAGGCCTCTGCCTCTTCCTCTGCGATCCCTGCTTCCCGGGCTACAAAACCTGCGCTGAGCAGGGAATTCGGCTTCCGGGAATAGAGGACCCGCAAGCATCCTACAGCCCCCGGCATGGCCAGGAAGCGCAGGATCTCTTGAAGGCCGGTCTCCTCCATTTTCAACCAGGCCCAGCCCTCTTCATTGGGTTCCAGCAACAGGGAGAGGTTCAGATCCGGCCCTGCTGCCTGCATCGCCAGCAGATTCGGCATAAGAAATGTGGTGAGACTTCGCCCTTTTTGAGCCAGCTCAGGGGCCGGATTCTCCGGGGGCGTCAGCCCCGTCGGTACGCTGCCCAGGTCCTCCGGGTGGGCCCGATAGTGGGCCATAGCAGCGTCCTGCATGCCTTGGAGGGCTTCGTACTGCAGACGGAACCAGGATCTGGCCGCATCTCCCAGGGGCAGCGCACCCAGTTGGGCCCGCACATCTGCCTGATCGGGATAGTCCGAAAGAAAAAAGACTGCCGGGCTCTCTCCGTAGAATTCCGCAAGGCGGCAGAGAGTGCTGATGTCCATCTCATTTTCCCCGGTCTCCCATTTGGAATAGGTCCTGTCCGAGACGCCTAGGGCCTGAGCGATCTGCTTTTGGGTGTAGCCCCGGCGCTTGCGCTCCTCCGCGAGTTTTTCCGGGAATGACGTCTTGTCCATAGGTTTTGCCTCCTTTTTGGGGATTCAGGTCCGGTCCTGTAGGCACAGCATAAACGAAACAGGATGTAGAGTCAAAAACCAAAATAGGGATAAACTCCACCCCAGATAGAGAAAACGGCGTCGCCTCCACGGAAAACCGGGTGGCGATGCCGTTCAAATCGTGATCGCTAGTTGTCAGGCCGAAAACCAAGGCCCATCTGGATCAGCAGGCCTTCCGGTAAGGATGCCGCTTTCCCTGGCTCTGGACGGATCAAGGGCGGCGCGATGCGGCTGCTGTCACAGACATAGGAATAGCTCCGCCAGCTTTCTTCTCCAAAAAGGGTTTCCCCCAGCAGGAGAAGGGCCAGCAGTTTGGGATCGGGAGAGAACTGCAGAAGCTCCGTCTCCGCCCCATCAATGTCGGCTCGGCGGCGAGTCAGCAGTTGCAGTCCTTCCAGCCGACTCAGGGTCTCTTCCGGCCTTTGAAGAGAAAAGGCAGAGATAAAGTCCTGCCGCTCGTGGGGCGCTGCCGTTTCCCTCAGGCAGCGCAGCAGCGTCCGGCGAATCTCCTCATCGCCCAGAGCCTCCCATAGGAGCTGCAGCTCCTCCGGGTCCTTCAGCAGGGCTCCCCAGCCTTCCTCCGATTCTCGGAAATAAGCAAAAAGTGGCTGTCTGTGGCCGGTGGAACGAATCAGCAGCCCTCGATTCAGCAGCAGGATGGCAAGATGGTCTTCTTCCGTGTTCATGGGCCGAGCGGTGCGGAGACCGTCCTCCGGCTCGTCACGCCCCCCCATGAGGAATCGAACGACCCAGTCCAGGAGCTTTTCCATCCCTTCCGTCCTCTTCGCTGGAGTCAGGGAACCAAGCCAGCGCAGCAGGGCCTCCTCCGCTTCCTCCCTGCTTCCTGCCTCCCGTTCAAAGAGCCAATCCAAAGGAACCTGGAGCGCGTCGGCCACCCGAGGCAGCAGACTGGCGTCTGGCAAACATTCGTCCCGCTCCCACTTAGAGATGGTCTGCGGGACCAGCCCCAGTGCCTTTCCCAATGCTTCCTGGGTAAGTGCCCGGGCCGTCCGGGCCTCCCGAAGCCTTTTTCCGAAGCTCATGATCCGCCTCCCTTCTCCGGCAGGCGGCCCCCGGTACCTCCCATTTGTCCATAGCGGAGAGGGTCCCGCTCCAGGCGGAAAGGCAGCATGAGACGGGCCAGAGTGAGAATGCCCACCAGTTCCGTATGGAAAACGGATCGGTACAGGGTCTCCTCCCTGCCCTCTCGGTGCAGGCGCTGGGGAACGCAGAGGAGCTGCCCGCTGGCTGCCAGGAGGAACTCCCCCATCTCTTCCCGACTGACGCCGGCAATCTGAGCCAGAAAGTCCCGGGAGAAGAAACGGTCGTTTGGTTGAGACAGCAGGAAGCGTAGGCAGGTCATGGCGCCCGGCATGGCCAGCACCTGAAACAAGGCCTGCAGCCGCTCGCCTTCACTTTCCAGCCAGGCGTAGCTCTGCGCATGGGGCAGGATCAGCAGGCTCAGGTTGGCATCCGGTCCTGCGGCCACCAATCCCAGCAGGTCTCCACTGTCAAAGGCAGTCGTCGTGGCGGGAGCTTCACTGCGGTGTTCTGAGGGGTTCTCCGGAGGCCGAAGGCCAGGCAGGGACCGGCCGTATCTGTTCTGCCCGGAGCGCACCGCAGCCTCCTGCATACCGATCAGGGCGTCAAAGTGGAGGCGGAAGCACCTCTGGGCTGCCTCCGCCGGAGACAGAGCGGCCAGTTCTGCACACACTCCCTCCTGGGATGGGGACTCTTCCCGAAAAAAGATAGCCGGACTCTCCCCATAAAACTCCGCCAGTCGGCAGAGAGTTCCCACGTCCATCTCATTCTCTCCGGTCTCCCACTTGGAGCAGGTCTTATCGGAAACACCCAGGGCCTGGGCAATCTGCTTTTGAGTATAGCCCCGGCGCTTTCTCTCCTCTGCCAGCCGCTGAATAAAGATCCGTTGATCCACAAGGGTCACCTCCTTTGTTTTCTTTCTACCTCCAGCATAAACGAAACTGACGGCAGAGTCAAAAACGAACTGATCGCCATTGTCGACGCAGGATAGAATCGATAAAGCTCAACCCCGGAAATGTGCGCCGGGGTTGAGCTGGCAAAAATGGAGCTATAAGCCTATGGAGCGCGCGATTACCCAACGGGTACGATCACATTTTCCGGCAGAACCAGGCTCTCGATCTCGTCAAAAAGGATCGGCGCAGCGAACTCATAGAACATCGAGAAACCATCGGGGAGTGAACCGCCAGACCGGGGCATCAGGCTGACCGTGTCTCCGTTTTTCATAATCAAGCGTACATCCAACAGCTCTACGGATCTTGCCTGCTCCCCGGACAGAAGGCGATACTCGCAGTTTGCTCCCAAGGTGCGGATCACAAAGGACGTTACTTCAACATCCACTGTGTCCTTCGGCTTGCCCTCGCCGCCGGACAGGGCTTTGCACGCGACGGGAGAGGTGATGATCTCCAGTTCTTCGCTTTGCTCCGTCAGGGGGAACGTAAAGTCCCATACTCCATCCGACAAAACCGTCTTTTTTGCATGGTATTTTCCGATACTCGTAAAGAGCTCTCTGAAGCGGACGTGCCACAGCTCCCCGTCGGTAAACCCCTGGTTGCTGTCAGCCGTTAGTTCCCGCTGGGTCGTCAGGACAAGCCTTGTGGTGTTGTCCTTCCCATCGCCGTCCGACAGACGACCACCATAGGTGGTAATCCCAAGAACATGGCCGGTTCGTTCATAGCTGCCCAGGCTTTCAAACTCGATTCTGGAAAACCAAAGGCTCCCCTCTCCCTGCCAATTATCCAGATCGATCTTCACGCCATCCGGTCCCTCGATCCGCACCACAAGGCAGAGGGCCATTCGATCACAGACAGCCGACTCCACCGTGACCGTATATCCGTCCACTGTTGCACTCTGGGAAATTTCAATGCTTTCGGTTTCCAGGTATTCCTCCTGGCGGGGCGTGAGGGCTTTTCCCTGTCGTTCCGAGTAAAAGGATGACAGCCAGCTCTCCGTGACGCCTGCATA
>JAEEGL015023137.1_pt1 | contig 13234 bp, 9 predicted proteins | sample 9134231 | NCBI WGS metagenome assembly JAEEGL01 (sample SAMN16246548, study PRJNA631951) | gut metagenome | biome: gut microbiome; feature: rumen; material: fiber-attached | host: Bos | place: Iran: Karaj | collected 2018-10
AAATGCTTCTTAGCAGTCAGGCGCATATGTTCGAAAGAGTCGTATCCGGTATCTGGAGGAAAAATTTCCTGGATGTATCCTCGTAGAGCTATTTTCCGAGTTTGAGGTTAAAGGCAGGTATCATAACGTCGACTGCCGGAATTAAGAACGGATCAATCATCGCGCTATGAATTCTGCTGCCGAGCCATCCGCAGACAAGCGCTGCGAGCAGATTTACGCAAAACGTTTTTGAAAAAATCCGGAACTTTGCAAAACGAAGCCGGTTATACACGGTTTTAAAAAAGAATACTCCCGCTCCGCTTCCGTATTTAAAGCCGTCCCTTTCCAGTTTATCACTGCGGTTTTTCTCACGTATCACGGTACCTCCGCGGGAAGCGGCTTTGCTGTTTTCGAGTTTTGCCGCCACGCGTTCGGTTGCATACATCGCATCCTCATAAAAGTCTGCTTTGATATTCCAGATTAAAACAATGGTCAGAATGCTGAAAACGATAAACAGCACCGTATAAAGCACGGACTTCGCCGTCTCCCCGGTTACCGAGAAATAAACCATCCCCCGGATCCACCCTAAAAACGGGATCCAGAAGGTATGCTTGTTTCCAAAGAATGTAAAGGCCGAGACAATGACCCCCTGCTTTGTAATCGTCGTATAGGCAAAAAACGCCGCCGCAAGAAGCGCGTAAAATCCGATGAGGATTGCTCCGATATTGATTTTTCCGCTCTTCGAATTTCGTGAAAAGGTATAGAACGCCACCTGAAGAAGCGTTGAAAAAACAAGGGCCAGTATGTAGGCAAGGAGCATCAAAAATGCGCTCCAGATGCTTACATGAAGATTCTTTACGATATTCGGAATCTGAAAAATCATATAAAATCCGATTATAATATTCATCCCGAGACTGTTCATCAAACGGAACATCAAAACCGACTGCGGTTTCATCGGGGATGCAAATAAAAGCGGAACGTCTGCGGGCTTAAAAATCTCCCCGCCGCGGTTTACGCTTGCTAAGCAGATTGTCACAATAAATAAAAATGCCACCGTAACCACCAAATCCACCACATCGAAAGTCGTGAGATTATTCTCCGAAAGAAAAATCGAAAATTTGGATTCTTTCGCTTCTCCCTCTTCTTCCGTCACTTCCTCTACGGTTTCCTCGATATGTGCATCTTCGCCTTTGATGCTTTTTTCCACTAAAGGAACCAGCCGTCCCACCAAAATTCCGAAGATGGTGGCCGCTACAGCAATGACAAGAATAATGGCTACCCAGGTTTTTAAGAGTTTCCGTAAAGTATTAATGACCGTGTGAAAAGCATAATAGATAAACAGTCTCATGATTATGCCTCCCCGCCCTCAGCGGTATTCGTATTTCCGTTTTCGTCCGTTGGTACATCTTCCGCCTGTGCCTGTTCACTTACGGATTCCCGGTCAATTCCTTCCGTCACTTCAAAGAACAAATCTTCCAGCGTTTTGCCCATTCCGTCAATCTCCGGTCTGGTAACATTGGCCTTCACCCGGCCGCCCTGCATGATTACCGTACGGTCCCACATCATATCCACACTGTCAATGATGTGCGTGGATATTAACATCGTTTTCCCTTCCTTACGCATTTCCTCAATCATGATTTTCAGTTCTTTGATGGCATGCGGATCCAGCCCGAGAAGCGGCTCGTCCAACAGAATAATATCGGGATCCGGTAAAAGACCGAGGCATAAATTCAGTTTCTGCTGCATGCCTTTTGAGAGTTCATCGCCGAATTTTTTCTTCTTATCCGCCAGTTCAAAACGCGTAAGAAGCATATCGATACGCTCCTTATAATCCGTCAGTTTATAGGCTCTTGCAATAAATTCCATATGCTCCGATACCGTCAGTGTCGAATAAAGCGACGGCATTTCGGGAATGTATCCCAAAACCTTTCTGGCCTCCGACGTTTTGTTCGGAATACCGTTTACGGTAATATTCCCGCTGTATTTTAAAAATCCGATGATGGATTTCATGATCGTGCTTTTTCCGGCACCGTTCGGCCCGAGCAAAACGGTTAAACTTCCCGAATCCAGCGTAAACGTCACATCGTCACACGCGGTATTTTTTCCGTATTTCTTGGTAACATGACTTACTTCCAGCATTTTTTCTCTTCTCCCTTTTACACATTTATTCCGGCATTAAAACCGAAAAATTTGCCCGGTTTAATCTTCCTACATGATTCCGAACCGGAAACTGAATGCAATGACAAGCGCCATCAAAAGCACGATATAAATGACATTTACAAGATGCCTTTTCTGCTGTGCCTTCATGTTCGCCGCAAACTCCCGAATCAGCGCATTTACATAGAAATACCACTTTGTTCCGGCACCGATTCCCGATGCATTCATCCCGAGTTTATAAGCATATCGTCCGCTCCGGAAAACATGATAATCCGTTGTCGAAAATGCAATATGAATGTCTTCCTTCCCCTTCGCATTTTCCCCGATAATCTCTTTTGAAAATTTCATATTTTCATAGGTGGATGTGGATTTTTCCTCCGTCAGAATCTGCCCTTCAGGCACATTACACGAAAGCAGGTAATTTTTGACAGCCACGGCTTCCGCGCAAACTTCATCTTCTCCCTGCCCACCGGACGGAACAAAAATCAAATCCTTCCCCGTTTTTTCCTTCTGCTTGGCGGCAAACCACACGGCACGGTCCGCACGGCTTTTTAAAAGCGGTGTTACCGTTCCGTCCGCCCTTAAGCCGCTTCCGAGAATGAGCATATAATCCTGCTCGAATTTCGGTATGCGCCTCTGGGCCCACACCGTACTGATTACGGTTCCGACCATCATACATTCAAGATACGTCACTATGCTGAAGAACGCCGACTCGAGAAACGACACGACATGAACGGCCAGATTACTGCTCACATCCGCAAAGGAGCCCGCAACCGGATAAATAAAAAACGGAATAACCGTAAGAACAATTAACGTCAGTCCCAGGCCGATTCCGAGCGTGTTGTGAAGCCGGAACCCTTCATGAATCATCAGTACCACATTACTTACCGAAAGCAGGATTGCCAGAATCAGAACCATCGGAAAAAACAGAATCGGCAGATTGCTTGCTATGCCGGTGATACTGGAATAAATGGAAAAAAGCCGGTCCTTCCAGATAAACCCGGTCGGGAACAGGCTGATTACCCACGGAAGCAGATTCACGACGCTAAACGTAAGCGCTCCGACATAATACATAATCCGGTAAGAATACGGATTGATTCTCATATGTTTCACAATGGAAATACTTAAATTGACAGCCGCAAACAGAAACAGAAAAACAATCTCATAACGCACAATCATTAGATTTCCGACCGATCCGATATATCCTTCTTCACAGATAATCCCGGACGGATAAACTTTTATATCGACGGTGGTTCCGTTTAAGTAATCATTCGCAGAATGTATCGTAAACGAAACTTTTCCGGACGAAAGGGCATTCATCTGAACATAGTAATATGCTCCGTCCTTTGTAAGTCCTCTTTCTTTAACACCGGTATCCGTAACGTTCACGATATCGTCCCGGCTTAACGAAACGGAAATATCTTCCCCGTTGTAATTCGGAATGGCAATACGGTATTCATAATGGGAACGCACGACAAAAAAGTTTACTACCGTAAACACCAATAAAATCCCTATTATTAGCAAAATGCGTCTTATATATTTCATGTCCGGGTTCCCGTATGAAGAAAAATCATGTGACATTTCATAGTACCATATTTTTGCAATCTTCACAATTTTCTGTAATAATTGCCGAGCCCCTCCACTTTTCCCGAAATACATAAATCCGTCAGTGCACAAAGAAGATCCGCATAGGATATTTCGATTCCTAAATTTGCCAGGGAAACCTGAATTTCCTCAATCGGTTTCGGAGTTTCTTCCGTAACCCTGAGAATCGCCGAATGAAGCGCTTTTCTTGTTCCTGTAATACCGTTACTGCTTCCGTCGGAATGATTATCCTCCTCCGTGACCGGATCGCGCAAATCCTTTATTAAACCGTCCGAACCGGCCCCGTCACCTTCGCTCCAGACGCCCATCGCCGCAAGTGCATCCAGAACGGATTCCGGATCCGATGCCATTCCCGCTCCGTCCTTAATCAGTGAATTGCAGCCGTCACTTAACGCATCCGTGATTCTGCCCGGAATCGCAAAAATCTCCTTGCCCTGTTCCAGCGCCTGACAGACCGTGATATAAGTCCCGCTCTTTTTTCTGGCTTCCACGACCAAAAGAATATCGCAAAACGCACTGATAAGCCGGTTTCTTGCCGGAAACAGATTGCTCTTCGCTTCCGTTTTCGGAATATATTCGGAAATCACTCCGCCGTTTTTGCAAAGATTCTCATACAGATACCGGTTTTCTTTCGGATAAATAATATCCACCCCGCACCCTAAGATTCCAAACGAAGATCCTCCGACATCAAGCGCGGCACTTTGCGAAATACCGTCCACTCCCCTGGCCATTCCGCTGATAATCTGTACTCCGTTTCCGCCCAGTACTTTTCCGAAGAGTTCCGCACATCTTCTTCCGTATTCCGAGCACTCTCTCGCCCCGATGATTGAAACCGCCGGTCTTCCTTCATCCGGCAGACTTCCCTTATAAAAAAGTCCGAACGGTGCATCCGGCAAACGAAGCAGTTTCTTCGGATACTCCTTTTCTCCGATGAAAACAAAGTTTATTCCGTCCTTTACATATTCCTCATAAAACTGTTCCATCCGCCGGAGGAGTTCCTCCGGATTGTTTTCATAGCACGTTAAAACCTCGCTAAGCAAATCCGACCCGATAATTTCTTTTGCTTCCGAAGGTCGCATTTTTAAAATTCCTTCCGGAGTGAGTGCATATTCCGTCAGTCTGTTTAGTTTTCTTGAGCCTAATTTCGGAATGGCATAAAGAGCACAGGCAATCGCTTTTTGACGGAATTTTTCGTCATTCGTTTCTTTTGTTTCTTTTCTTGGATTTTCTTCTTTCGTTTGTATATGATTCATTTTTGTCCTTCTCTTTTCTGACTATCTTTTTATTTATTGTCCATCTTCCTCGTTTTCAGATATCCGTCTGCACGAAAGTCCGGTACCCGATTGCTTCGGATAAATGGTTCACTCCGATATGCCTGCTTCCGTCCAGATCCGCGATGGTTCTTGCCACTTTTAAAACTTTATGATAGGCCCTGGCGCTTAGCCCCAGTTTATCGAAAGCCCTTTCCATATAGATTCCGGCATCTTTTTCCAACGTGCAGAACTGTTCGATTTCCTTTACCGACATTTCCCCGTTAAAAGAAATCGGCAGACTGCGAAAACGTTCTTCCTGGATTTTTCTCGCTCTTTTAAGCATGATACGCATGTCTGCGCTTGAAATCTCCTTCTGTTTCGAGGCGGATAATTCCTGAAGCGTAACGGCCGGTGCATAAACGGTAAGATCAATCCGGTCCATAACCGGTCCGGAAATCCTGGACATATACCGGCGGATTTCCTCTTCCGTACAGCGGCATTTATTCCGGTTCGGATAGTAACCGCAGGGACAGGGATTCGATGCAATGACCAGCATAAAATCCGCAGGATACCGGTAAGTACCATAACTTCTGGATATCTCGATGATTTTATCTTCCATCGGCTGCCTTAATACCTCGAGTACAGCTTTGGAAAAATGCGGAGCCTCATCCAGAAACAGAACGCCCCGGTGCGCCATGGAAACAAGCCCGGGTTTGGCGCATCTTCCGCCCCCTGTCATGGCGGGTTCCGTCACCGTATGATGCGGGCTGCAGAAAGGCCGTTTTATAATTAGCGGATTGTCTTCACTTAACATTCCGTTAATGCTGTAAATCTGTGATACCTCCATACACTCTTTTACGGTAAGCGGCGGAAGGATTGAAGGAATTCGCTTGGCAATCATGGTTTTTCCGGCTCCCGGCGGCCCAATCATCATAAAATGATGGAACCCGGCCGCTGCTATAAGCGCTCCCCTTTTCAGGCCTTCCTGCCCTTTCACCTCACCGAAGTCCGGCCCGTCGAAACAGGACTTTTCGATTAAGTCTTTCGGGTTAATCTTTTTCGGTTTACATAACATTTTTCTTCCTCTTTCATCGGTGTATAAGAATTCCAGAATATCCGGAAGGGATTCAAACCCCAGTACACTTGTCTTTTCCAGCGCCGTTCCTTCCATTTCGTTGCATTTCGGGACTATACAGGTTTTTATTCCGTTTTTTTCCGCCATCATCGCACTCGGCAAAACACCACTGACAAATTTGAGTTCGCCGTTTAGACCCAGTTCTCCCATAAATAAAATTCCTTCGGCAGCATCCGGCGGAAGAATTTCCATGGACGTTAAAATCCCTACCGCAATCGGCAGATCCAGTGCTGTTCCGGTTTTCCGAAGGCTGGCCGGCGACAGATTCACCGTAATTTTCTTCGGAGGCATCACGATTCCGATGTTCTTAAGAGCAACCCGGACCCGTTCCTTGGCTTCCTTCACTTCTCCTGCCGCCATTCCGACAATTTCAAACCCCGGAAGACCGTTTGATACATCCACTTCCACATTCACCATAAAACTTTTCATCCCCGCGATGGCGGAGGATATCATCACACTAAACATCTCTTCTCCCTTCCTTTTTTCGCAGTCCTTTATTGAATCAATACAGGCCATAATATCTTTTTTGTAAAATTACATTGATAAAAAATATGATTACATTTTTGATAATCATTACGATAAAATTCCTGATTATTTTTCATGAAAAATCTTAGAAAATTCAACCGAAAAATCTTTGAAAATGCTTCAAAAAAACTTAGATAAAAACAGGTTGATTCACAGATTGATAAGTTGTCGAACAATCGCCCGATAAGTAATAGAAAAGCTGTAAAAGATCAAAATGATGACAGAACAAAATGACAAATTGAAGTAAGAATTAAAAAACAACATGAAAATTTAAAATGAGATGAGAAACAAAAAAGTGGATTAAAAAACAGAAAAATGAAATGAAAAAAATTTGAATGCCGGAACCGGTAACGAATTTTTTAATAGTACTGCCGGTTAAGAAAAAAATTTCGGGCAGGCATAAAACCTGCCCGAAAGAATAAACAAAAATTAATTTCCTACAGAAACACCCTTTAAGCCGAGTTTCTGAATCATGCCGACAGGATCCTGTGCGAATTCCACGAGGTTCTCCTGATCGATTTTTCCTTCCAGATAAAGCTCGGTTAAAGCTTCGTCCATGGTAACCATTCCCGAACGTCGGTTGGTCTGCATTACGGACATTAACTGGTGGGATTTACCTTCACGAATCAGGTTACGTACCGCATGGTTACCAAGCATTACTTCGAATGCAGCCACACGACCTCTTCCGTCTGCGGTAGGAACCAGCTGCTGGGAAATAACGGCCTCAAGAACGTTTGCCAGCTGAACACGAATCTGCTGCTGCTGATGAGGCGGGAAAACGTCGATGATACGGTCGATGGTAGATGCTGCACCGATGGTATGCAGGGTGGACAATACAAGGTGTCCGGTTTCGGCTGCGGTTACGGCTACGGAAATCGTTTCGTAGTCACGCATCTCTCCTACGAGGATGATATCGGGGTCTTCACGAAGAGCTGCACGAAGTGCATTCGCATAACTCATGGAGTCAAAACCGATTTCACGCTGGTTAACCATGGCAACCTTGTGAATGTGCAAATACTCAATCGGGTCTTCCAGTGTGATAATATGTGCATCACGGTTATTGTTTGCTTTATCGATAATGGAAGCCAGTGTAGTAGATTTACCGGAACCGGTAGGACCGGTAACCAGAACAAGTCCTCTCTTACGGTTATATAATTCAACAACCGCATTGGGAACACCTAACTGTGCAGGAGTAGGAATAACCGTATTAACGGCACGCATCGCCATTGCCACGGAACCTCTCTGACGGAAAACGTTTACACGGTAACGTCCGAGGTTTGTTACCGCGAAAGACATATCCAGTTCACCACGCTCTTCAAACATGGCTCTCTGGTGGTCGGTCATAATCTGACGAACGATTTCCATGGTATCTTCCGGCTTCATTACCGGGAAATCCATGTTCAAAAGATGTCCGTTAACACGCATCTTCGGAGGAAGACCTGCGGTTAAATGGATATCGGATGCTCTCGCATCCATGGAAACCTGTAAAATCTCTTCAATTCTAGGCATACTTTACGTCCCCTTTGCATATATTTTTTGCTATTTTTGACACCCTGATACGATTTCACAATCGTACATTTAATTATACAATTTCAATTTCTTTCTTTCAAGATAATTTTCTTTTTTATCATATGTCAAAAATGAAATTTTAAAATTTTTCCGTATCTGAGCCATTGCGTCTCGAACATATCATGCTGACTATTACCGATGTAATGGCTCTTTTGGGCTTCGCAATTACTTGCTTTGCTCTGGGCTACACAGTAGGTCGGAATAGCAAGGCAAAAAAATAACCGCCCTTTTCTTACGTTTCCTCTTCATCCAAAAGAAAATCCGCCATAACAACATTGGCAACATTTCTTCCCTTTGCAGTCAGCGAAACCGTCCCTTCGTCCGACACGGTCAACAGCCGCCACCGCTCATTTTTTCGAATGACATCCCCGTATACTTCTTCCAAATCGCGGCCGAAAAATTCCCTGAATTCCGCTGCGCTAATCCCACGGTTCATGCGAAGGGAAAGAAATGCATATTCCGACATGCAGTCGTTCATTGACAGATGCTCTTCCTCTTTCCGGAAGGCTTTTAACTGTTCGAAGGTTTCTGCCTTCAGATATTCTTCCATAGACCCGGTATTCGTATATCTGTAATTCATAACGATACGTTTCGTAGTACCGTCCGTTTTATCTGCACTGCCATCCGTTTCACATGCGGAATGAGCATTTTCATTTTTCTTTGCTGAAGAAGAAAAAACGGAATCATCATAGGTCAGACTGGCTGCCGCAATCCCGAATCCCAGGTACTCCCCTCTCTTCCAGTAAACGCTGTTATGGCGGCACTCAAACCCGTCCTTTGCGTAATTTGAAATTTCATACTGGTGGTATCCGTATTCTTTAAGGATTTTTCCGACCGAAACGTACATCTTTCGTTCCGTTTCTTCCCCCGGCAAATCAAGATCCATATCGTCAAAAGGAGTTCCCTCTTCCACAATCAGACTGTATGCGGAAATATGCGGCGGAGACAGTTCGGCTGTTTTTCGAAGCGTTTTTTCAAAAGATGAAAAAGTCTGTCCGGGCAGGGCATACATAACATCCACACTGATATTCTCAAATCCGGCCTCCTTCGCCATCTGATATGTTTTTAAGAAGTCCTCGTAATTATGGATTCGCCCAAGTGTTTTCAGTTCTTCGTCGGAACTGCTTTGCATGCCGATGCTGATACGGTTAATGCCGATTTCTTTGTAATATTCGAATTTGTTCTTTTTCCGAGGACTGTTGTCTTCTTTCGATTCATCCTTTGCCGAATCCATCGTTTTCTCTATGTATTCGATACCCTTATCTTTGTTTTCTATGTTGTTTTCTATGTTCTTTTCTTTATCTTCGACCAACGGATCTTCGTATGGTTCCAAATACTCCACCGTTCCCGGATTGACTTCTATCGTGATTTCTGGTTTACATAACTCATCTTTCTCGTGTGGTTTACATAAATCAATTTCAGTATTAAGTTTACATAATTCCGCGCTCTCTTTTAGTTTACATAATATTTGTTTAATCAATTCCGGTTCCAATACAGAGGGCGTTCCGCCTCCGAAAAAAATCGATGTAATTATGTCCTTCCCAGGATTTTTCTTTCTTCTCTCTTCAAATGTCCAGTCGATTTCTTCGCATAATTTGTTAACATAACTTTTCTGTACTTCCCTGTCATATACGCCCGAATTAAAATCACAGTACAGACATTTGCGCACACAAAAAGGAAGGTGAATATAAATTGCCAGTTCTCTTACACCTTCCTTCGTACTCATGTTATTTCTCCGTGATTATTAATTCCTTTTTCCTGTTTGCTTATTACTTTCCCTCATCCAGCTTCAGCACGGACATAAATGCTTCCTGCGGAATCTCCACATTTCCGATCTGGCGCATACGCTTCTTTCCTTCTTTCTGCTTTTCCAAAAGTTTCTTCTTTCGCGTAATATCGCCGCCGTAACACTTGGCCAGAACGTCTTTTCTCATGGCTTTGACGGTCTCCCGGGCGATGATTTTTCCGCCGACCGCCGCCTGAATCGGAATTTCAAAAAGATGTCTCGGAATTTCATCTTTTAATTTTTCGCACATTTTTCTTCCACGCTCATATGCCGTATCCTTATGCACAATGAAAGAAAGCGCATCCACTTCCTCGTGATTGACGAGAATATCGAGTTTTACAAGTTCCGACTGCTCATAGCCCTTCAAATCATAATCGAAGGATGCATATCCGCGGGATCTGGATTTTAAAGCATCAAAGAAATCGTAAATGATTTCGTTAAGCGGAAGTTCGTATTTTAAGAGTGCTCTCGTCTCTTCCATGTATTCCATGCCGAGATAGCGGCCGCGTCTTTCCTGGCAAAGTTCCATAATCGGTCCGATGAATTCCGTCGTCACCATAATTTCGGAACTGACAATCGGCTCTTCCATATAGTCGATTTCCGAAGGGTCCGGAAGATTGGACGGATTCGTTAAGTCAATTACGGTTCCGTCCGTTTTATGTACCTTGTAAATAACACCGGGCGCGGTCGTAACCAGATCCAGATTGTATTCTCTCTCCAGTCTTTCCTCGATGATTTCCAGATGAAGAAGTCCTAAGAAACCGCAACGGAAACCGAATCCCAAAGCGATCGATGTCTCCGGTTCATAATTTAACGATGCATCGTTTAATTTCAGTTTTTCCAAAGCATCACGAAGATCGGGATATTTGGCTCCGTCCGCAGGATACATACCGCAGTAAACCATGGACTGCACCTTCTTATATCCGGGCAGGGCTTCTTTGCACGGATTGTTCGCATCCGTTACGGTATCGCCCACTGCCGTATCCCGGACATTTTTGATGGAGGCCGTAAAATAACCTACCATGCCGGCCGAAAGCTCGTCACAGGGAATAAACTGTCCCGCGCCGAAATAACCGACTTCAACAACTTCCGCCGTCGCTTTGGTCGCCATCATAAGCACCTTAGTGCCTTTTTTGATGGTACCTTCCATCAGTCGCATAAAAACAATAACACCTTTATAAGAATCATAAAGGGAATCAAAAATCAAAGCCTTAAGCGGAGCATTTGGATCTCCCTTCGGTGCCGGAACCTTTTCCACAATCGCTTCAAGCACATCATCGATGCCGATACCGTTTTTGGCGGAAATTAACGGGCATCCCTGCGCCTCGATACCGATTACGTCCTCAATTTCCTCGATTACTCTTTCCGGCTCCGCACTCGGCAAATCGATTTTATTGATAACCGGAAAAACATCCAGATTGTGGTCGAGTGCCAGATACACATTTGCCAGTGTCTGCGCTTCGATTCCCTGTGCGGCATCCACGACTAAAATCGCTCCGTCGCAGGCTGCCAGCGAGCGGCTGACTTCATAGTTAAAATCCACATGTCCCGGAGTATCGATTAGATTAAAAATATATTCTTCCCCGTTTTTGGCTTTATAAATCGTACGTACCGCCTGGGATTTAATGGTAATTCCGCGTTCCCGCTCAAGGTCCATATTGTCTAAAACCTGCGCCTGCATTTCACGGCTGGTAAGTAATCCCGTACTTTCGATAATACGGTCTGCAAGCGTGGATTTGCCGTGGTCAATGTGCGCCACGATGCAGAAATTTCTGATTTTTGACTGATCTACATTTGACATTTATCTATTTTACTCCTGAAATAATAGCCTCCAAGCAGGGCCAAATCATTTTACCATACAAACTGTGTTTCACACAACACAAACAAAACCCCACTATTGCAGTTTGCTGTCGTTTGCGATGTATTCATTCACATCCGTAAGGGTATCTTCCTCTCCCGGAACCATGACAAATCTGCAGCTTCCGAATTTTTTGGCAACATCAACAATGTCTCTTTTGTAATATAGATATCCCGTACCTTTCACAAGTATTTTACTTTCTCCCGCTTCCGGTGTAACAACTGCATTAATATACTTGTACCCGTAGTCTTCGGTCGAATAATAATAGGTTCTCTTCTCACAATCGGTACCGCCATCCGTAAATACTGCCTCATAATTATCTTCTATGGCTGCATCAAGGCTCCAGTCTTCCATATCCGCAATATAGCCGCCGAAAGGAATTTCCGTTTCATCCTCTGTCGTAATGATAACCTTACTTGGAAATTTGTTGCACTTCAGGGTACAGCACGGATATTTATATCCTTCTTTCACGTCCGTTTCATCGGATTCGTCAAAATCAACTTTTAAAGTCAGCTTATCATAATTCTCTGTTTTTCCGCTTTCCCAATACTTAATATAACTGACATACATCATCGGATCATCGGGATTTTCCCTTCCGGCGCAAATCATGATATACTTTGCGTCTTCCTCTTCTTTGATATACCATCCTCTTTCAAAATCGGGACCGTATTCCGTTCTGTCCAAAAGTGTATATTCGTAACCGTTGACATTTATCGGTTCATTTTTTATTTTTCCGGACAATACGTCAAAACTGTGAAAAGAACTCGGAACAGCATTCCACAGGTTGTATAAATCATATTCCGAATTTTTATTCACAATCTGAATACGGCAGATTTTTTCATCGGAAGGCGTAACATACACTTTGGCATCCGAACCGTCGTCCAGTCTCCAGATATAATACTTTAAATCTTCTTCATCGCTTTTTGTAAAAGGACCTATTTCATTTTCAATGTCTTCAATGGATGAGTCTTTGCTGACATTTTCAAAAAAATCCAAAGTCGGTGTAAGCAAAACCGGTTCCTCTGTTACAGCATCCGTTCCGGTTTCTTCGGATGTCTGAAAAGTCGTTTCGCCTTTCTTTGAGAGGGTACACCCGGTCAGAAACAGAGTCACCGAAAGAAAAATCATGCATATCAAAAACCAGATTTTATTATGTAATTTATTCATCCTGTTTTCCCCTGTAATCTCCTAAAAAAAGAGTGAAATCAGTTCTGCCAAAGGCCCCATAATCAAAAGCCAGAACAGCGCAATCCATAAAAGATTCTCATTTTTTGTGTATACCGCCAGAAAAACCAAAAGAAAAAGAATCAGTATTGCCACGATATAGCAAATCCATTTTACCAGAAACCTCCCCATAACCGTTCCTT
>JAEEGL015895607.1_pt1 | contig 13234 bp, 14 predicted proteins | sample 9134231 | NCBI WGS metagenome assembly JAEEGL01 (sample SAMN16246548, study PRJNA631951) | gut metagenome | biome: gut microbiome; feature: rumen; material: fiber-attached | host: Bos | place: Iran: Karaj | collected 2018-10
CCCGGACCTGGAGCCTCCCTTCGTGTGCCTGGTGGCCTCCGGAGGCACCAGCATGATCGTGGACGTGCAGGACTATACCCGCATGACCGTCCTGGGAACCACCCGGGACGACGCCGCCGGGGAGTGCTTCGATAAAGCCGCCCGGGTCCTGGGCATCGGCTACCCCGGCGGGGCCCAGATCGACAGTCTCAGCCGCAGCGGCGACCCGGAAAAGTACAGGCTCCCCCAGTCCCATGTGACGGGCAATCCCTATGATATGTCCTTCTCCGGTCTCAAGACCGCTGTGGTGAATCTGGCCCACACTGCGAAGCAGCGGGGGGAGGAACTGGACCTTCCCAGCCTGGCGGCGGCCATCTGCCGGGCGGTAAGCGATACCCTCCTTGCCCGGGCTCTTCTGGCTGCGGAGGGAAGGGGCTACGGGAAGCTGGCCATCGCCGGGGGCGTTTCCGCCAATACCCTCCTGCGGGCCGACCTGGAGGCCGCCTGCGCTCGGTCCGGACTCAAAGCTTACTGCGCTCCCCTCTCCCTCTGCGGAGACAACGCCGCCATGATCGGCTGCCAGGGCTACTATGAATTCCTGGCCGGAGTCCGGGGGAACAGCAGCCTCAACGCCTACGCCACTATGTCTCCGGACTCTTCCCTCATCCGCTGGTGAAGCTCCCCTGTTTTGAATTATGTTAATTACCGTTTCTGCAGGATCCGGGGTTTTCCCCGGATTTTTCCTTGTTTTTTCCCCGGGTTTCCCGGGTCATTCCGGTTTTATAGGGCTTTCTGAATGTGGATAACTATGTGGACAATGTGGATAACTTGCTGTAATGCCTCTTCCGTCACCGTATTACGTAAACCTATTTTTTCCCGGAAACCCCGACCAGATCCCCGATGATTTTCCAGAATATCCAGGAGATTTAACAAAAAAACAGTCATATCACCCATGATCCACGCCGCTCCATTTCGGTTCCTCCAGCCCGGATCACGGGGATCCTCCGTTTTCCCAAAAGCACTGCGGAAATGATTACAAATTGTAATTTTTCTGCCGGTCAGAAAACCGGATCTCCGGCATTGACAAACGGAAATGGCGTGGTATAATGCATAAGCTGATATTATCCCCGCTGGATTAGCTCAGTCGGTAGAGCACCTGATTCGTAATCATGAGGTCGTCGGTTCAAGTCCGACATCCAGCTCCAACTTTTTACCCGCTTGAAACGAAGGTTTCAGGCGGTTTTCTTTGTTTCATGCAACTTTTTCGGTAATTTTGTAAATCCTCCGATCACGCCGTTTTTCAAAAAGGATTGAGGAAAGGATTGAGGCAGGGCATTTTTTTGTCCTCTGAACAGAAAGCGGCAGGACGGTTTCCCACCCTGTCGCTCCCCTGATCTCATTCAGTACCGGAGCGGTTCATGCTCCCTTGTCCCTGCGCTCTCGCTCCTCCGCCAGGATCGCCTCCGCCAGCTCAAAACACTCGTCCAGCGTCAAGGGCCGATCCTCCGGTGCTGTGACCTCTGCCGCGATAGGCTGAACGGACTTCCCCAGCACCCTGTCGATGATGTACCGGGCAGCATCCATGCGCTCGCTCACCTTGGCCCCCGGCTCACTCAGGATGCTGACCACGGTCTCCACCGCAGCCGGGAATGCCTTCCGCAGCATCGCCTTACCGTCCTTCGTCTCCTGGGACTCCGCCGGACGGCCTCCGGGATTGCCGGAGACTCCGGGCTGAAACGGTCTTCCCACCACACGCTTCTCCGCTGTTTCCATGCTGATCTCAGCACTCCCTTCCTATTCCGCTATTCTGTCGCCGCCCACGAAGACGATCTGCGGGACCGTTGTCGAATCAACCTCTACGGACTGCTGCGGCTTGCCGTATACCCGGTCAAGCACGATCTCGCAGCATTTGATCCGCAGCTCCAGCTTCGCGCCAGGATCATTGATCGTATCACACAGGAGCTTACAGGCAGAAGGAGCAGCGTCCCGGAGCAATTTCTTCCCTTCCCTTGTCTCCTGCGTTTCTGCCGGACGGCCCCTTGGATTCCCGGATTGACCGGGGAGAAAACGGCCTGTTTTTGCCCTGATAGCAGGAGCGGGTTCCTCAATGACCTTAACATTTCCTAACATCCCCTCACCTCCTTCTGTACAACTATACCCATTCGTCCAGGTCCATGACTACACGCCACTTCTGCCGATTGCCCCGAAAGAACACGGCGGGTAAACCATCTCCGAAGCGTTCAGCGTCCTCTCTGGCCTGGGTAAGAGCCGCTGACAGGTCCGGATTCTCCCGGCGCTTGACTTCGATATGTACCCCATCCAGGCCCACGATATCCGCCTGTCTCCCGTAGCTCATCGGGTTCCCAGGTCTGGTATCGTACCCGTATCCGTTCAGGAGCCGGGAAAGCTCGATCTCCGCCCTCCGGCCCTTCTGCTGCTGTGCTCTGCTCAAAAACTACCCCTCCTAAAAACACCGTTGATACCGTTGGTGCTTATACCCTCTCTCCAACGATAGCAACGGTCACCAACGATGCAACGGTACACTATCGCCTCACGGAAATGGCACTTCCTCATCGTCCTGGAGCGCAGCCTGGTAGAAAAACCGGTGCTTCCCTCCTCCGCTGCCGTTGGAATCCCGCACATGGACGATGCCGTCCAGCTCCAGCAAAAGCTCCTCCAGGTCCTTGAGTTTCCCGCTCAGGTCCCGTGCCGATGAAGCGATCCGGCTCCTGACGATGTATGTCCCAGCCTCCAGGAGCTGCGTCGCCGTCCCGCTCCATTCACGATCCGGGGATTGGGCCAGGAGCTTCTTCACGGTCCGCACGATGGGAGAGGCCTCATACTCCTCCTTCGCTCGCTGCTCCGCCAAGGCCTCCGGATCGCCAAGGTTCAACCAGAAACAGCGTTCCTTGTCGAAGCGCAGTTCGATCTCCAGTTCCTCAATGTCCCGGCCTGTGGCGTACAGCCTGGTGGTCTCAGCGTTTCGCTTCTCCTTGGTGAGGACGATCATGGAGTCGGCAGCGCCGGAGATCGCCGCCGTGCCGGAAAGGCGATTAAACGGGTCCGTATCATCCGCCTGCTTCCGCAGATGATGGACCATGACCAGGGCTATGCCGTGTTCATCGGCAAATGCCTTCAGCAGCCCCAGCTCGCGGTAGTCCGTGGAATAGCTGCCGTCTTTCCCGAAGGAGGATCCCCTCACCCGCTGGAGCGTATCGATTACGATGAGACCAGTCCCCGGAAAATCGGTGATATACCGGTCCAGTTGGTCCATCAGTCCGGTGTCGGTGGTCAGGGAAACCGTGGCATAGCGGAAATCCTCCGGAGCCTGTGCTCTGTGCATCAGCTTGCCCATGCGGTCCTGTAGCCGACGCTCACTGTCCTCCAGGGCCAGATACAAGCACCCGGTCTTCTGCGTCCCGTACCCCAGGAAGTTGCTGCCCAGGGAAACAGACAGACAAAGGTTGAGCATGAGCCAGGACTTCCCGTACTTCGGCGGAGCGCCCAGGATCGTCAGCCCCTGGACGATCAGCCCCGGAACGATCTCCCGGATCGGCGGGATGGTCTTCTGCTGTAGCTCCCGTGCGGAAACCGTCAGCAGCACGGGCTTATCCTGCTCCTTCAGGCCAGTTTCGACCTCAGCGGCATACCGCCCGAAATCATCTGACATCGATGCTCCACCCCCCTCCAATCGCGGAAAATCTCCATCTGTGCCGCCAGATCTCCGGCCTCCAGCTCGTCCGCCCAATGCTCCAGAACCGCAGCCCAGCGGACTGCCTCCGTCTCCCCATGCGTCCAGGTGTCCGGTGACCGTTTCAGCGCCGTGTTTCCCACACGGAGGGCTGCGCAGAGCTTGTCCAAGGTCTCTTTCCGCCAGTCCTCAAACTGCCGCCGGATCTCCGCCTCGTGCCGCCGCTGCTTTGCCTCCTCCCGCTCCTGCGAGGTCTGAGGACGGTCCAGGGAAAGACCCAGGGAGAAATCAGTATTCAGCTTGCGGACGGCATCCAGCCGGTCCAGCCCAAACAGTCTACCGGTGAAAGCGATTACATCGCCGCCTATGTGGCAGCCGTAGCAGTACCAGCCCCGGTCCCCAGCGTACAGCTTCAGGCTGGGGGTTTTCTCCCCGTGGAACGGACAGCAGATGAACCCTGCCCGGTTCGGGGCAAACCCGTACAGCCGCGCCGCTTCCTCCGTGCTGACTCGCTCGCGGACTTCTGCAAAAACATCCCAGCTCATCGTCCGCCCTCCTCTTGCCGGAAGTCGCAAGCGGTGGTATACTGCATTTGAGGAGCATTGCAAAGCGATGAAAAGCAGCCCCTCGCCTGAGCCTCCGCCGGTGTTGCCGCACCGACGGGGGCTTCTTCGTTGACCCGCAAACTCTCCAGGCTCTCGCCATTGAGGAGCCGGAGGTACAGCGGGAGATTCACCAGGTAGACCGCATTTCCCCCGTCCCCCCGTCTCACGTGTGGGATGGTCCCGTCCCGGACCCCTTGCCGGATCGAACAGGCGCTGAGGCCCGTGATCCGCGCCGTGGAGGCGATGGTCTGGAAGGGGGCCGTTTGTTCCGTCTGCCGCCTCATGTTCCCACCTCCTCCGCCGCGATTTGGTCGATGATCCGCAGGATTCTCTCCCGATCCTCGTCGGGGAGTTCCCTCCGCAGTTTCCGGGAGAAGTTCGCGTCAGAAAGGGGTATGCGCTCCGCAATCTGCCAGAGACGGACACCTCGTCTTTTCGCCGTGTCCCGGATGCACTCATTCTTCATGCTGATCCCTCCTGTAAAAAAAGCTTGACAACAACAAGAAACCGTGTTACCTTGAATGCAGGAATCGTCTTGTAGTCGTTCTTGACTACATGATAACTCGACTCAATCGCCCTGTCAATGGCCCCTGAGCAAAGTACAGGATAACTTTTATCATGCACCTTTTGGCACATTTCCAGCCGCAGATACATGATTCTTGTATTTTTGGAGGTAATCATAATGACCATCAATAACATCATCAGTGAAAGACTGACTAAGGCCAGAACAGAGTACAACCAGCACGGTCGGGAAACCATGAAGGAGGTTGCTGACTCAGCAGATGTTCCCCTTCCCATGACTACAATCAGCGCCATGGAGAACGGAAAAAGTCAGACTCCGCAGAATCTCCGATATCTCGCAGTTCATTACGGAGTTCCTATGGATTATTTGTTTGGCATGGAAGGCGCTGTGCCGAATCCCAATCCTGAGATTCAAGCTGTGTGCAAAATGACTGGCTTATCTGAGGAAGGGATCAAGACCCTAGCCCTTTACGCCGCTTTTGATGCAACCGATATAAACGAGCTTTCCAGCTTTGTCCGTTCTGAAAAACGCACTCCTGTTTATACCAGCTCGGAAGAAGGCAGTCTCCCCAACAGGATCATATCTGCCAAAGGTTTTGGCGAGTTTATCGAAGCGTTTTATCGTCTTGAAAAAACCGATGCCCATATCAATGACGAGATCGATCGCGTGTGGGATTGCATCCGGGCCGGCACTTCAAAGCAGCTCCTGGACTGTTCCATAGATAAAAACGGATTGGAACGAGACTACAAGATCGCGATGTATGAGCTTTGGGAATCGCTGCGTAAACTTGCATCAGAGTTGATTCCCATTGAGGATACAGTCAAGAATAGCCTCAGATTGTGCCATGAGGCACTTGTCGATTCGCAAAAACGCGAAAGCTAAGGGGAGGACTGACACATGGCAAGCACAAAGCTGATGGAAACCAAGGACGGCAGACGCTTCTTCCAGATCGCCGTTTCCAGAGGTTACGGCAAGGCCCCCTACAAGATGCGCTGGTATTGGCCTGAGGGCTGGAGCAAGCGCACGGCGGAGCGGGAGCTGAAGAAGGTAGCCGCAGAGTTTGAGCGAGCCTGTGCCGCCGGTGAGGTCATGAACCGGGAGCAGACCCGGCAGAAAGCCGCAGAGGAAGCGGCGGAGGCGGCAAAGCTGAAGACCGTCCGGCAGTATGCCGACGGGATCTATTTGCCCACCAAGGAAGCTACATTGGCAGAGAATACCCGCTCCCTGTATCGGATGTTCCTGGACTGCCATATCCTCCCCGTTATCGGGGATATGCTGCTGGTGGATGTTACCCCGGCAATACTCACGAAGCTGCTCCTGGACTTCCAGCGGTCCGGAAAATCCCATTCCTCCACCCTGACCTTGTATGTGGTCCTGAATGGCATCTTTGATATGGCATTCATGGATGATTCCATCCCCATCTCCCCCATGCTCAAGGTCAAGCGCCCCACCCCCCGCAAGGACGAGCCGGAGAAAGAGGAAAGCAACAAGGCGCTGACGGCAAAGGAGTTGAGCAGAGTCCTGTCCTGCGTCGCCCAGGAGCCTCTCAAATGGCAAGCCTACATCACCCTTACCGCAGACAGCGGAGGACGCAGAGGCGAGATGTGCGGCCTTCAATGGTCGGATATCAACTGGAAGAACGGGACCATCACCATCCGCAGGAACCTCCAGTACACAGCGCACAAGGGCCTTTATGAGGCTGCTCCGAAGAACGGCAAGTCCCGTGTGGTGGATATCGGGCCGGACACGCTAGCGCTTCTGCGGAAGCTCAGAGACCAACAGGCAAGCTCCTGTATCAGCAAATGGGTATTCACCCAGGACGGCACACCCGATCCCCTGTTCCCTCAGTCCCCCACCCGGTACTTCCAGGTGTTCGGGAAACGGTACGGGATCCCGGATTTCCATCCCCACAAGCTGCGGCACAGCTCCGCCAGCATTGCTCTCACCAACGGAGCTGATATCGTCAGCGTATCGGAGCGCCTGGGCCACAGCGATACGGCAGTCACCCTCAGGATGTACGCCCACGCAAACGAGGAGAGTATCCGCCGCGCCGGACAGATCGTCCGGGATGCACTCAAAGCAAGCTGCGGATAACAGAACCGGGGGCCAAACGGCTCCCGGTTGTTTTCTGTCTGAAGTATTTGCAAATGCGTACTGTTGACAATTTTGAGTAATGCTTCTATACTGATTCTGGTAGTCGTTGAAGGGTTAATCCCCTGAGGCTTAGTGCCTGCCCGACTACGAATGAGCCCGGATTTGGTTCCGTTTAACGGCACATTGAGATGCCGCAAACGTGGGACTTAATTCGGGTTCTTTTTTCAATCTCATTGAGATAAAAAACACTTCATCTGTAGTTCTTTTTGCCAAATCGCTTCTTGCATTCGGTGGGATGGCCAGATCGTCAGGTAGCCATCAAGGTGATTGGATGAGGCTCACCCCCTATAGTCAAAAGGATTGAGGTAAAGGCATATCGAGCTATGACAGGCTAACGGACTTAAAATCGCGGAAACCGTTGGTATATCTACGTTTCCGTCTCCAGGAAACAACAGGGCATAGCAAGCTAAATTAGGCTTTTGGATATTTCGTAATCATGAGGTCGTCGGTTCAAGTCCGACATCCAGCTCCAGGCAAAAAGCACGCAGCCACATCGGGCTGCGTGCTTTCTCTGTTTGATTCGATTCCGGGCATCTTGGAAAAGGCAAAGGATCTGCCAACGACAGGCAGCCTCACTGGTAGGTCCGTATGACGTTCTCCGCGATCTCTTTTTTGCTGGTGCGCTGCTCCATGGCCTGCCGGGTGATATAGCGGTGGGCTTCCGGCTCTGTCATGTGCAGACATTCGATCAGGAGCCATTTCGCCCGGTTGACGAGCCGGATCTCCTCGATCTTCTCCTCCACGGTACCCTGGCGCTCGCGCACGACCTTCATGCGCTCCCGCATGGCGCAGAGCAGGCGCAGGCTTTGACCCAGGGACTGCCCGCTCACGGGCTTGGCCAGGGTAGCCGCCCCGGAAGGCAGAAGGTGATAATAGGTCTCGTCGTACAGTTCCCCCCGGATAAGCAGCAGCACGGCCGCATCGCTTTCCCGGCAAGCCTGGGCAGCAAAGTCGATGCCCATATCGTCCGGCAGAGGGGCGTTCACCAGAATGAGATCAAAACTTGCGTTCACCAGCCTCCGTTGGGCCTCGCCCACGCTGGAGGCAAAGGTGACAGGCCAAAAGTCCGTGACCGGGAGCAGGGAGCGGGCGGCGGTATTGAATTTTTCCGAAGCGGAGACCAGCAATACGCTGTATGTATCGCTCTGAAATACCGTGACCCTTCACTCCTTTCCCACTCAAATGGAACCCGCCGGATTTTCTTTTAATACCTCTCCGGCACGTAAGCTTTCAGCACCTGCTCGGGGACGTGTTCCCGGATGAAGGCGCTGACCGCGGCGATGCCGGCCGCCTCCTGCAGGCTCTGGGGCAGACGCTCGAAACCCTTCAGGATCTCGGGCTCGGCATTCAGCAGGTCCAGCTCTGCAGGTTCCGGCAGGGGCAAGCCCCGCTCCATGCCCTCCAGAACGGCGTGGATCAGCAGGGTGAAGACCAGATAGGGGTTGGCGGTGGAATCCGGACTCCGGAGTTCCAGGCGGCGGAAGCGCCCGGAAGCTGCGGGAACGCGCAGCAGCTGACTGCGGTTTTCCTCCGACCAGGAAATATACAGAGGGGCCTTGTTCTGCCCCAGGCGGGTATAGGAAGATGCCGATGGATCCAGGAACAGGGTCATGTCCCGGATCTTATCCATCAGACCGGGGATCAGCTCCTGCGGGGAGAGATCCGCCCCGTTCCTGGAGGCGGAGATGTTCACATGCATGCCGCTGCCGTCCCAGTCCGGCAGGGGCCGGGGATCGAAGTCTGCCCAGAGCCCATTCTGTGCGGCGATGGCCTTCACCACGCTGCGGAAGAGGATGGCATTGTCCGCGGCGGAGACAGGGTCCGCATAGCGGAAATCGATCTCGTTCTGCCCCGGGCCGCTCTCATGGTGGGAGCTCTCCGGCAGGATGCCCATGCGTTCCAGGGTAAGGCAGATGTCCCGGCGCACATTCTCCCCCCGGTCGTCCGGGGCCACCTCCATGTAGCCCGCATGGTCGAAGGGTTCCTTGGTTGGCTCCCCATCCTGATCCAGCTTGAAGAGGTAGAACTCCATCTCCGTACCGAAGCGGAAGGCACAGCCCTGCTGCCCGGCCAGGTCCACCGCCCGGCGCAGAAGAGCGCGGGTATCCCCGGCGAAGGGACTTCCGTCGGGGTGAAGGATATCGCAGAACATGTGAGCCACCCGACCATGCTGAGGCCGCCAGGGCAGCTCCTTGAGGGTCTCCGCGTTGGGCCGCAGAAAGAGATCGGAGCGGAGCCCCATGTGAAAGCCGGGAATGGCGGAAGCGTCAACGGCAATGCCGTATTCAAAGGCCCGGGGCAGCTCCGTGGGCATGATGGCCACGTTCCGCTGCTTGCCGTAGACATCGCAGAAGGCCATGCGGATGAATTTCACATCCTCCTCCTGCACGTACTGGATGACCTCGTCCGGTGTGTACTTCATGCTGCTTCGCTCCTTTTTTGATCCTATTCAGCATTTTAGCGTGATGGTGTATAGACTGCAAGGTTTTTCTGCATTTCCCATTGACTTTTTTTCCGCGGAAGGATACAATACCGCCGTTGAGAGACAAGGGCGTCTCCCTTTGGGGAGATGCCCTCTTTTTGTTGCTAAGGAGGACAGGGAGATGAGCAAATACATCTTTGTCACAGGAGGCGTGGTCTCCGGGCTGGGAAAGGGCATCACCGCTGCTTCCCTTGGACGGCTGCTGAAGGCCAGGGGGCTGAAGGTGGCGGCCCAGAAGCTGGATCCCTATATCAACGTGGATCCTGGCACCATGAGTCCCTATCAGCACGGGGAGGTCTACGTCACGGAGGACGGGGCGGAGACGGACCTGGACCTGGGACACTATGAGCGGTTCATCGACGAAGATCTGAACAAATTCTCCAATCTCACCACCGGCAAGGTATACTGGAACGTGCTGAACAAAGAGCGCCGGGGGGAATACCTGGGAGAAACGGTGCAGGTCATCCCCCACATCACCAATGAGATCAAAGAATTCATCTACAATCTGGAAAAGAAGACCGGGGCGGACGTCATTATCACGGAAGTCGGCGGCACCACCGGCGATATCGAGAGCCAGCCCTTCCTGGAGGCCATCCGTCAGGTGGGCCAGGAGCAGGGGCGGGGCAACAGCCTGTACATCCATGTGACCCTGGTGCCCTATCTCCACGGCAGCGGGGAGCACAAATCCAAGCCCACCCAGCACAGCGTGAAGGAGCTCCAGGGCATGGGCATCCACCCGGATATCATCGTCCTGCGCTGCAACGAGCCTCTGGAAGAGAACCTCATCCAGAAGATCGCCATGTTCTGCAACGTGGCTCCGGACTGTGTCATTGAAAACCGAACCCTGCCCATTCTCTACGCGGCGCCTCTGATGCTGGAGGAACAGGGCATCAGCGGCATCGTCTGCCGGGAACTGGGGATCACCGCTCCGGAGCCGGATCTGCGGGACTGGGCAGCCATGGTGCAGCGGGTGCTCACCGCAAGCCGCAAGGTCACCGTGGGCCTGGTGGGAAAATACGTCCAGCTCCACGATGCCTACCTCTCCGTGGCGGAGGCTCTCCGTCACGCAGGCTGGGCCGCCGGGGCGGAGATCGAGATAAAATGGATCGACAGCGAGACCGTCACGCCGGAGAACGCAGCCGCTGTCCTGGGGAACTGCGACGGCATTCTGGTTCCCGGAGGCTTCGGGGATCGGGGCATCGAGGGGATGATCCAGGCGGCACGGTACGCCCGGGAGACGAAAAAGCCCTACCTGGGCCTCTGCCTGGGAATGCAGATCGCGGTGATCGAATTCGCCCGGCATGTCTGCGGTCTCGCGCAGGCCACCAGCCGGGAGTTCGACCCGACCTCCCCTGCCAAGGTCATCGACTACCTGCCGGATCAGAACAGCGACGTGGACATGGGCGGCACCCTGCGACTGGGGGCCTGGCCCTGCCGCATTGCTCCGGGGACTCTCATGGAGCGCTGCTACGGGCAGGCACAGATCCAGGAGCGGCACCGCCACCGCTATGAGTTCAACAATGATTTCAGAGACATCCTGGAACAGGCAGGCCTGGTCCTCAGCGGCACCAGCCCGGACGGAAACATTGTGGAAACGGTAGAACTCCGGGACCACCCCTTCTATCTGGGGGTACAGTTCCATCCGGAGTTCAAGAGCCGCCCCAACAAGCCCCATCCCCTGTTTCTGGGGTTCATCCAGGCGGCGCTTCACGCCATGAATTGATCTTCGGTCATGAATTGCGCCTGTTTGGCGCATGAATTGTGCTTCGCACGTGAATTGCGCAGCGGCGCATGAGGATTCCCCAATACATAGGAAAAAGGGGCTGTTGCAAAACAGCCCCTTCATTTATTCACGCCCGGGGGGCGATATTTCACGCAGCGTCAGCCGCACTTCTTTCCGCGCAGCGGAATTTCACACCCGCCCAGCGGGTCTTTCATCCCAACAGCGCTTCCAGCCTTCCGCAGGCCTCCCTGGTGTCCGCCGGGTCGCCGAAGGCGGAGAAGCGGAAATACCCCTCTCCGCAGGCCCCGAAGCCCTCACCCGGAGTGCCCACCACCTGGATCTCCGTGAGAAGCTTGTCGAAAAAGGCCCAACTGCCCATATGTCCGGGACAGGCAAGCCAGATATAAGGGGCGTTTTTCCCTCCGGTGTACCAGATGCCCAGCCGATCCAGGGTCTCCCCCAGGGTTCGGGCGTTACGCTTGTAGATATCCAGGGTCTCGTGGATCTGTTTCTGGCCCTCCGGGGTGAATACCGCTGCCGCGCCGCGCTGGAGGATGTAGGAGACGCCGTTGCTTTTGGTGGTGCGGTTGCGCACCCACATCTGCCGCAGATTCATTCCTCCCCGCTCCAGTTCCTTCGGAATGATCGTATACCCCACACGGGTACCGGTGAACCCCGCAGTCTTGGACAGGGAGCAGATCTCAATGGCACAGGTCCTGGCTCCCTCGATCTCAAAGATACTGTGCGGGAGCGCGGGGTCTGAGATAAACGCCTCATAGGCAGCGTCAAAAAGGATCACCGCCCCGGTACGGTTGGCATGGTCCACCCAGGCCTGAAGCCGCTCCCGGTCCAGCACGGAGCCCGTGGGGTTGTTGGGAGAACAGAGATAGATCAGGTCCCCCTCCTTCGCCCCGGAGGGGTCCGGCAGGAAGCCCCCCTCCCGCCCCGTGGGCAGGTGGATGATCCTCCGCCCGGCCAGGATGCTGGCATCCACGTAGGCGGGATAGGCAGGTTCGGGGATCAGGGCGGGACAGGCGGGATCGAAGAGGTCCAGGATGTGGCCCAGCTCATCGCTGGCTCCGGAGGAGACAAAGACCTCCTCCGGGCTGAGGCCTATGCCCCGGCCGCCGTAGTACTCCGCAATGGCGGAACGCAGAAAGTCCGTCCCCAGCTCCGACTGATAGCCCCGGAATGTCTCCCTCCGGGCCTGGTCCTCCACCGCCCCATGCAGGGCCTGGATCACTGCCGGGCACAAAGGCTGAGACACGTCCCCGATCCCCATGCGCAGGAGCCTTTCCCCGGGATGCTCCCGCAGGTAATCAGCGGTCTTCTCGGCGATCCGGGCGAAAAGGTAGGAATCCTTCAGTTCCCCATAGTGTCTGTTGGGCGTCAGCATAGCTCCACATCCCCCTCATAGACAAATTCGCAGGGCCCGGTCATGCGCAGTTCGCCCTGGGGACTTACTTCCAGGTCGAGAACGCCGCCGTCCAGCTCCACCCGGATGGGTGTTCCGGGCTCACAGTATCCCTTGCTTACTGCCGCAGCGGCAGATGCGCAGGCTCCGGTTCCGCAGGCCAAAGTGACCCCGCTGCCCCGCTCCCAAACGCGCATGCGCAGGTGGTTTTTCTCCAGCACCTGGATGAACTCCACGTTCACCCCGCCGGGAAAGACGGGGTGCTTTTCGATTTTCGGCCCCAGAGTATAAAGGGGTGCGTTCTCCGCGTCCTCCACAAAGATCACCGCGTGTGGGTTCCCCACATCTGCCGGGATGCAGCGCACCTCCGTCCCGTCCGCCTCCAGGGTCTTCTCCGGGGAGACCGCCGCCCGCCCCATGTCCACGGTGACGGTCTTCACCCGTCCTCCGGCGGTGTGCAGGTCCAGGGTGCGAAGCCCTGCAAGGGTCTCGATCGTCAGGCGGGTCTTATCCGTATAGCCTTTGTCATATACGTATTTTCCCACGCAGCGGATCCCGTTGCCGCACATCCGTGCTTCGCTCCCGTCCGCGTTGAATATGCGCATGGAAAAGTCCGCCTTTTCAGAGGGAGAGATCCAGATCATCCCATCTGAGCCTGGCCCG
>JAEEGL017303745.1_pt1 | contig 13234 bp, 11 predicted proteins | sample 9134231 | NCBI WGS metagenome assembly JAEEGL01 (sample SAMN16246548, study PRJNA631951) | gut metagenome | biome: gut microbiome; feature: rumen; material: fiber-attached | host: Bos | place: Iran: Karaj | collected 2018-10
GAAATCTCAGGATCGGCGGCGGCTATGCGCGACCATGCACTGAAAGTTGAGCATGGCATGGACGTTTTGGAGATTGTCGGCACAGGCGGCGATCACGCGGGAAGTATCAATATTTCCACTACCGCTGCGATGATTGCTGCGGCAGCAGGCGTAAAGGTCGCAAAACACGGGAATCGCGCGGCGTCTTCCAAGAGCGGAGCGGCGGATTGCTTGGAAGCGCTTGGCGTCAATATCGATCAACCGCCGGAAAAATGCATTGAAGAGCTAAAGAAGATCGGCATTTGTTTCATGTTCGCCCAGAAATATCATGCGTCGATGAAATATGTGGGAGCGATTCGCAAGGAACTGGGGATTCGTACGGTATTCAACATTCTTGGCCCGCTGACGAATCCTGCACACCCCGCAGCCATGCTTCTTGGCGTTTACGACGCTTATCTTTTGGAGCCGCTCACGAAGGTCTTGATCAGCCTCGGCATGAAGCGCGGCATGGTAGTTTACGGGCAGGACTGTCTTGATGAAATTTCCATCAGCGCACCTACGAGCGTCTGCGAATTTCGTGACGGCTGGTATAAATCGTATGAAATCCGTCCGGAGGATTTCGGCTTCACGCGAGCAAACAAAAGTGATATTGCAGGGGGCACGCCGGAAGACAATGCCGCGGTTACCCGTGATATTCTCGCGGGCAAGAAGAGCCCGAAGTACGACATCGTCATGATGAACGCGGGCGCGGCGATTTATATCGGCGGTAAAGCGAACAGCATCTTAGAGGGCGTAACGCTGGCAAAAGAACTCGTTGCCAGCGGCGCGGCTAAGAAAAAACTTGACGAATTCATCGAACTATCCAATCGTTGACCGTTGCATCATGTCCCCGTCGTTTATTGATATAGACGGCGGGGCTTTTTTCGCGCGTTTTCCTTGTCGAGGCAAGAGCATTTGTGCTATTATAAGCCGGTGCGTATCTGGGGGCACAGGAGACGCTTTTTTATCTGGAGGCTTTGGCTACATGGGAAAAAACAGGAACTCATTTTCAGGGACGTTGGGATTTGTGCTCGCGTCTGCGGGCAGTGCGATCGGGCTGGGGAATATATGGAGATTCCCTTATTTTGCGGCAAAAAACGGCGGCGGTCTCTTTCTTGTCACCTATTTATGCTTGCTTGTGACTTTTGGTATTACGCTGCTGGTTACAGAGATTGCCATCGGGCGGAAAACGAAACATAGTCCGCTTAGAGCCTATGGAACGATCCACCCGAAGTGGCGATGGCTCGGTATTTTTTCCACTTTGGTGCCGTTTCTTATCCTTCCTTATTATTGTGTGATCGGCGGTTGGGTGCTGAAATATTTCGTCGTGTTTTTGTCTGGTGATTTGGACTTGGCGATAGGCAGCGGCTTTTTCGGGGCGCATATTCAGAGTGTGGCGGAACCGCTCGTATTCATGGCAATTTATGTATTCCTGACGGCGTTTGTTATTTATCGGGGAATCAATCAGGGCATTGAAAAATTGTCCAGGATCCTTATGCCGATCCTGTTGCTGCTTGTTATCGGTATCGCCTGCTTCTGTCTGACGATTCGGTTTGACGATGGTTCCGTGGTCAGAACCGGCTTGGACGGGCTCAAGGTGTACCTGATCCCGGAATTTGGCGATATAACACTGGCGAGAATGATGTCGGTCGTTTTGGACGCCATGGGACAGCTCTTTTTCTCCATCAGCGTCGCCATGGGGATCATGATTGCCTATGGCTCGTATTTTGACGACAAGGGCGATATTTTCAAGAGCGCCGCGCAGATCGAGTTTTTTGACACGTTCGTTGCGTTTCTTGCCGGCGTCATGATTATTTTGCCGGTTTATGTGTTTTTGGGGAAGGACGGCATGAGCGCGTCGGGGCCGTCGCTCCTTTTTATCTCCATGCCGACGGTTTTTCATTCTATGGGGATCGCCGGGCATGTCGTTGGTACGGCGTTCTTCCTGATGGTGTTTTTTGCAGCGCTGACGAGCTCGATTTCCATCATGGAAGCGGTGATTTCATCGTTGATGGAGGCTTTTTCCTGGACGCGGGAGAAAGCGACGCTCATCGAAGGCGTGGTCGCGATAGGGATTGGCGCTGTCGTCTGCCTCGGCTATAATGCGTTGTACTTTGAAGCGCCGATGCCGCATGGCGCTACGGGACAAATCCTTGATATTTTCGACTTCCTCAGCAACAATATTTTCATGCCAATCGTGGCGATCGGGACCTGCTTGCTGATCGGGTGGGCCGCAAAGCCTGAGATTGTCGTCGACGAAATGACGAAAAACGGAGAACCTTTCAAATATAAATGGTTCTATTCCATTATGATTCGTTTTGTCGTTCCCGTGCTCCTGACGGTGCTTTTTATGCAATCGTTGGGGCTGATCAGCGCTTCCTGAGCGGATTCCTTTTATTTGACAGAAGCGGGAATATGGCTTAGAATTTTTATTGCAGTTTTTTGTCTTTCTTTCGTAATTTGATGCGCGCCCCAAAGTGGGCGGAGGAGGGTTTTCATGGCAAAGGAATCGGCGAGGACGACGCGCTCGAAGAAATCCCGTTCCGCAAAAAAAAGCGGGAGCGGTCTCTGGCGGATCTTTCTCGGTTTTGTCATCGTCATGCTCGTCATGTTGACCGGTATAGGCTGCGGCTTTTTGACGGCGAGTATGAATACGCGGCCGAATCTTGCGGAGGATCTTACACCGTCCGCCTCGTCGCAGATTTACGACGTTAACGGCAACGAGATAGCGAATATCCATGCGACGGAAAATCGTATGCCTGTGAAAATCGCTCAAATTCCGAAAGACCTCCAAAATGCGTTTATTGCAGTAGAGGACGCACGTTTTTATGAGCATTCGGGCATCGACCCGCGCGGCATCTTGCGAGCGCTTTGGGCGAATATTTCAGGCGGCGGCGTGTCTGAGGGCGGCTCGACGATCACGCAGCAGCTTGCAAAGAATGCGTACTTGACGCAGGAACGTACGTTGAAGCGTAAGATTCAGGAGATGTTTCTTGCACTTCAGCTTGAACGTGAATATTCGAAACAAGAGATTTTGGAATTCTATCTGAACCAGATTTATTTCGGGCAGGGCGCGTACGGCGTAGAAGCGGCGGCCAAAACATATTTCGGCAAGGACGTCAGCGCGTTGTCGTTGAACGAGTGCGCGATGCTTGCGGGTATTCCGAAGAGCCCGAATTACTATTCGCCGTTCAATAATCTGGAGGCGGCGCGGGCGCGTCGGGCAACGGTGCTGGAGCAAATGGCGAAGTATCACTATATCAGTGACTCAGAGGCGAGCCGTCTGAAGAGGGAGGATCTGAAGCTTGTTCGCCCGCAAACTGGGGGCCTCACCGAAGCTTCGTATTTCATTGATTATGTCGTCCAGGGACTCATTGATAAGTATGGCGCGGACGCTGTATATAAGAGCGGCTTGAAGATTTATACGACTATAGATATGGACATGCAGCGGGCAGCGGAGGCCGCAATGAAAATGCTGCCGACTTTCGAGACGGATAAGAACGGTCTTGCGCAGCCGCAGGGTGCGCTCGTTGCTATCGATCCGCACACGGGGCAGATCAAGGCGATGGTTGGCGGCCGCGGCACCGATCAGTTTAACCGTGCGACGATGGCGGAACGCCAGCCGGGCTCGGCGTTCAAGCCTTTTGTGTTCGCGGCGGCACTGGAAAACCGCTTTACGCCGAATACGATTATCGAAGACAGTCCGATCATGGTCGGCGATTGGGAACCGGAAAACTACAACCGCAATTATAACGGCAAAGTGACGCTTCGTTATGTGGCGGAGCAGTCTTTGAATGTGCCGACGGTAAAAATCGCACAGAAAATCGGCATGGATAAGCCGATTTATTACGCGCAGGAAATGGGTATCTCTACGTTTGTGCTGGACGGTCCGACGAACGATCGGGGGCTCGCCACGTCGCTGGGCGGTTTGACGCGCGGCATGACGCCGTTGGAGCTGACGAGCGCGTACGGTACGTTTGCGAATCAGGGAATTCATGTCGAGCCGACTGCGATCATCAAAGTGCTTGACCGCAACGGAAAAATTCTGGAGCAGGCAAAGCCGAAACAGAAAAATGTAATCAGCGAGGCCAGCGCGGCGGATTTGACGGATATGCTGCAAGGCGTCCTGACGCGCGGCACCGGCACGGGCGCCGCCATCGGACGCCCTGCGGCGGGCAAGACGGGGACGACCAGCGATTACTGTGACGCATGGTTCGTCGGCTACACGACAGATCTCGTGGCGGGCGTTTGGATTGGCTGCGATGATAACAGCGATCTTGACGGCATGACGGGCGGCAATCTGCCCGCTTCCGTTTGGCAGGCATTCATGGAAAAAGCGACGGCAAATATGCCTGTGCGCCAGTTTGAGGGCGGCTCGGGTTATAAGAGCGACGCGATGGACGAGCTGAAAGAGGACAATTCGCGTAAGAATCAGAAACGTGACACGCAGCAAAAGCAGAACCAAAATCAACGAACAAATCAACCTTCACAGCGTCCGACGCAGTCGCCTGCGAAACGTGAAGAATCGCAGCCTAAACGGGAAACGACGCCGACCGGGCCGGCGCCGACTACCGTTCCCACGGAGCGTACAGAGCCTGCAGCGCCGGAACCGGAAACTGAACCGGAGGCGCCGACGCGCCCCGTTCCGCCATCCGTCCCCACTGCGCCGAGTATGACGGGCGGAATGGGAAAAGGCAGGTAAGCAAATAAAGCGCGTTGTACAGCGCGCGGAAGGAGATACAGATGTCGGAAAACGTTTGGGAGGAACTGAAAGAACGCGGATATATCGCGCAGTGTACAAACGAGGAGGAGGTCAAAAAACTCCTTTCCGAAGAAAAAATTACATTTTATATAGGGTTTGATCCGACAGCGGACAGCCTTCATGTCGGACATTTTCTCGCCTTGATGGCAATGGCGCGGCTTCAGCGCGCCGGACATCGCCCGATTTGTCTCGTGGGCGGCGGCACGGGTACCGTCGGTGATCCGTCGGGGCGCACGGATATGCGTCGTGTGATGACCGACGAAGAAATCGAGGCGAACTGCGAACGGTTCAAAGGTCAAATGGCTCGTTTCCTCGATTTTTCCGACGGAAAGGCCTTGATGGTCAATAATGGCGAATGGCTGCGGAAACTTAATCATATCGAGTTCCTGCGAGACGTCGGTGCATGCTTTTCTGTGAATCGTATGCTTGCGGCGGAATGCTATAAGAATCGCATGGAGCAGGGGCTTACTTTCCTTGAATTCAATTATATGACGATGCAGGCGTACGACTTCATGGAATTGAATCGTCGGCACGATTGCGTGCTTCAGTTAGGCGGCGACGATCAATGGTCGAATATCATCGCGGGCGTCGAATTGATTCGCCGACGCGAAGGACGCGCGGCTTATGGATTGACGCTTTCGCTCCTGACGAAAAGCGACGGAAAGAAAATGGGCAAAACGGCGTCGGGCGCGCTCTGGCTTGATGCTGAAAAAACGTCGCCGTACGATTTTTACCAGTATTGGCGTAACATCGATGACGGCGATGTAGAACAGTGTCTTGCAAGGTTGACGTTCCTTCCGATGGACGAAGTGCGTCGTCTTACGGAGCACCGCGACGAGCGTATGAACGACGCTAAAAAGATTCTTGCTTATGAGGTCACGCGCCTCGTGCATGGAGCGGCGGCGGCGGATAAGGCGAAAGCAGCAGCGGAAGCGCTTTTTGGCAGCGGCGGCGACGCGGCGACTATGCCGACCGTTGAAATCGAGGCACAGGAGATAGGGGCGCGGCTCCTCGACGTATTGGCACAAAAAGGTGTTGTCGCATCGAAGGGTGAAGGCAAACGCCTCGTGCAGCAAAACGGCCTGTCGCTGAATGACGAGCGTATCGCAGACATTGAGCGCAAGCTGGCGGCGGAAGATTTCAAGGACGGCTCGGCTATCGTGCGAAAAGGAAAGAAGACGTATGTGCGTCTGACACTCGTATAAATTTTTCTTTACAAGTGCTTTTTTTTATGATAATATCTTTATCTGTCAGCCGATGAATTTGGCTTATATCGCGGGATGGAGCAGTTGGTAGCTCGTCGGGCTCATAACCCGAAGGTCAGAGGTTCAAGTCCTCTTCCCGCAACCAAGACGGTAACGGGTAGGTGCCCGAGTGGTTAAAGGGAACAGACTGTAAATCTGTCGCTTAACGGCTACGTTGGTTCGAATCCAACCCTGCCCACCATTTTTATTATTCCCTGTCAAAAAAGCGTCAGCTTTTGTTACAGGGGGTTATAAGACGGCATTTGCACCATAGGTGCAAATGTAGCGTGCGGACAGCACGCGTCAATTGATTAAAGTATTTAATCAATTGTAAGTAATAATCGCGGGATAGAGCAGTTGGTAGCTCGTCGGGCTCATAACCCGGAGGTCAGAGGTTCAAGTCCTCTTCCCGCAACCAAGCGCATAGCGCTGATGTAGCTCAGTCGGCAGAGCGTATCCTTGGTAAGGATAAGGTCACCGGTTCAATCCCGGTCATCAGCTCCATTTATAATCATATGATAAGGCGGAATAGCTCAGTTGGCTAGAGCATGCGGTTCATACCCGCAGTGTCGAGAGTTCAAATCTCCCTTCCGCCACCATTGGAAATGTGTCCCCGTCGTGCGCGGGGATTTTTTATTGCGCTTTATCTTTTTTGTTGACACGCGGGGACAAGTGTGCTAAATTATATCAGCGACGTTTTGTGCGCGTTTTTATTTTTGTGTCAGTAAGAAGGAGTGCATACGATGGCCAGTACGAACCGCAATGCGATTACGTTGGCCTGTACGGTTTGCAAAAATCGCAACTACAGGACCAACAAGAACAAGAAAAACGATCCTGATCGGATCGAGCTCAGCAAGTATTGCAAGTTCTGCAAGAAGCATACGCCGCATAAAGAGACGAAGTAAGTCTTCGACGGTAGCTTGAGGATGTGAAGGTTTTGGCGGAAGAAAAGGCAGTGGCGGTTTCGCCCTCGTCTGGGTTCAATCTCATAAAGTTTCTTGGCGAGACCAAGGCCGAGATGGGAAAAGTGTCGTGGACGACGAAGCAGGAGCTTGTCATGGATACCGCCGTCGTTGCCGTCGCGGTCGTGATTGTCTGCGCGTTGATTTGGATTTGCGATACGTTCTTTTCCAGATTGTTTACGCTTATTTTACGATAAGGCGGCTAAAGATAATGGAATCAGAAAAACTGGAACAGAATAAGCACTGGTATGTGATTCATACTTATTCGGGCTATGAGAACAAGGTCAAGGCGAATTTGGAACGAAAGATTCGCTCTATGGCTCTTGAAGACAAGATTTTCAACGTCATCGTGCCTTTGGACGACGACGTCGAGATGCAGAACGGCCGGAAAAAGATTGTCAAACGCAAAGTTTTTCCGGGTTATGTGCTCGTGGAAATGATTGTCGACGATCAGTCATGGTATGTCGTTCGCAATACGCCGGGCGTGACGGGATTTGTCGGCTCGGTCTCGACGCAGCCGATTCCTTTGACGGAAGATGAGGTCAAGAATATCCTGAAGCCGGAAGGCGAGGGCGGCAGACGTCGTCCTGTGATGGATATTGAGCCGGGGCAGGCTGTCCTTATCAATTCCGGCGCATTTGAGAGTCAGCCGGCGACAGTCACTGAGGTCGACCGTGAACGTGGGAGAATCAAAGCTGTCGTCGAGATTTTTGGACGTGAGACGGTTGCAGATCTCGATTTTGACCAAGTGGAAAAGATTTAATAAAAATTTGTATAGATTCCTATTGTAAGGAGGTGTAAGCATAAATGGCAAAAAAGGTTGCAAAACTTGTTAAACTGCAGGTGCTTGCGGGTAAAGCTACGCCGGCTCCTCCGGTGGGTCCGGCGCTCGGTCAGGCCGGCGTGAATATCATGGCATTCGTCAAGGAGTTCAACGAGCGTACGGCAAAACAGGCGGGACTTATCATTCCGGTGGAAATCACCGTGTTTGAGGATCGTTCGTTTACGTTCATCACGAAGACGCCTCCGGCGGCGGTGCTTTTGAAGAAAGCCGCGAATATCGAGAAGGCGTCCGGTGAGCCGAACAAGACGAAGGTTGCGAAGCTTCCGCGGGCGAAAGCGCAGGAAATTGCGCAGCTTAAAATGCAGGATTTGAACGCAGCTGACCTCGAGGCGGCTACCCGCATGATCGAGGGAACGGCGCGCAGCATGGGCATCGAGATCGTCTGACGATTCGGGCCATGGAAGCGTGGGAGGTACTGCCGTTTGTACCACGAAAGGAGTATTTTTAATGGCAAAAGCAGGCAAAAAGTATCAGGACGCCGCAAAGCTGATTGAGGAAGGCAAGCTTTACGGCATTACGGAAGCGGTGGATTTGGTCAAGAAGACCGCCACGGCGAAGTTTGACGAGACAATCGAGCTTCATGTCCGTCTCGGCGTCGATCCGAAGTATGCGGATCAGCAAGTACGCGGCGCGGTGGTATTACCGCACGGCACGGGCAAGACGAAGCGCGTTCTCGTTTTTGCGAAAGGTGATAAGGTTGCCGAGGCGGAAGGCGCCGGCGCTGATTTCGTCGGCTCGGACGAGCTCGTCGCGAAGATTCAGGGCGGCTGGTGCGATTTCGACGTCGCGGTTGCTACGCCGAATATGATGGGCGCGGTCGGTAAACTCGGTAAGATTCTTGGTCCCCGCGGTTTGATGCCGAACCCGAAGCTCGGTACGGTCACGATGGATCTTGAGAAGGCCATCAAGGCGATCAAAGCCGGTCAGGTCGAGTACCGTACGGATAAGGCGGGTAACGTACACTGCCCTATCGGTAAAGCGTCCTTTGAGCCGCAGAAACTCGTCGAGAACTACCGCATGCTTGTCGACACGCTGATCAAGGCGAAGCCGGCAGGCGCGAAGGGACAGTATATCAAGTCCCTGACGCTGGCGGCCACGATGGGCCCGGGCGTTCCGGTCCAGCTTGCAACGAAGCCGGAATAACGAGGACGAGATGTCTCTCGTCGCGTTGAAACGCCGATAGAGGAGGTTTTGCCTGCGGCAAAGCTCGAACGAAGGCGTTATATCCAAACTGCATATAAATGATTGGCCGAAGACAGCAGGCGGGAATGAAAGTTCTGTAAGTCCAGCCGAGGCCGGAATCGCTGCACTTTCCTGCGGTTTCGGGTCTTTGGCCGGAAACCGCAGTTTTATTTGGTCGTTTTTGAGAAATTGATGGAAGGAGGTGTATTTGATGTCCGCTATCCATGATAAGCAGGTTTCGCAGGAGAAAAAAGATATTGTCGTCGCTCTTAAAGAAGAAATGGAGTCCGCGAAAGGCGCGGTCTTTACGACTTACAAAGGGCTGACGGTTGCTCAGGATACGCAGCTCCGCCGCGCTCTTCGCGAGGCAGGCGTTTCCTATCATGTCATCAAGAATACGCTTACGACGATTGCCGCGAAGGAACTCGGATTGGACGGTCTCGTTCCTCATCTGAACGGCACGACGGCTCTGGCGACTTCGAAAGAGGACGCCGTAGCTCCGGCGAAGGTCATCAGCGAATTCATCAAGAAGAACAAACTGGCCGATGCGGGAATTCTTTCCGTGAAGGTTGGTTTGGTCGATGGCAAGGTCATCGATGCGAAAGAGGTTGAGGCGTTGGCTTCGCTTCCGTCGCGCGAGGTTCTCATTGCAAAACTTTTGGGCAGCATGCAGTCGCCGATCAGCGGTACGGTCAGCGTGCTTCAGGGCGTTATCAGAAACGCCGTCTATGTGCTTGACGCAATCCGTCAGCAGAAGGAGTCGGCATAAGATAAGCCGATTCATGTCGATTTTTCAACGAAATATAAAATGGAGGTATTTTACAAATGACGAAAGAAGAAATTATGCAGGCAATTGAGAGCATGACGGTTCTCGAGCTCTCCGAGTTGGTTAAGGCTATGGAAGAGAAGTTTGGTGTTTCGGCTGCGGCTCCGGTCGCTGTCGCTGCTGCCGCTCCGGCTGCTGCCGGCGCTGCTGGCGGTGAGGAGCAGTCTGAGTTTGACGTTATCCTGAAGAGCGCTGGCGACAAGAAGATTAACGTTATCAAGGTCGTCCGCGAGGTTACGGGTCTTGGCTTGAAGGAAGCGAAAGCTGTCGTCGACGAAGCTCCGAAGCCGGTCAAGGAGAAGGTTGCGAAGGCGGAAGCGGAAGAGATCAAGAAGAAGCTCGAGGAAGCTGGCGCGCAGATCGAACTCAAATAATCCGCGCATTACGTACAAAACGGGGGACGAAATGTCCTCCGTTTTTTATATGTAATTTTTCAGATTGACAAAACACGGTGGATTTGCTAAACTCGGGATTGCGGCGGCTGAGAAGCTGCTGCGCGTGATGATGGGAAAAAGTAGTTTTCGATATCAGCGAGGCGGCGACGGTGAAAGGCGGCCAAGAAAACGAAAGGCGTCCCGGAGCGTTTACATTTTTTCCAAGAGAGGGCCAATCGGCCAATCAGGGTGGAACCGCGGGATATTGAAATTCAAATCTCGTCCCTGCGACAATTATGTTGCGGGGACGAGATTTTTTTCCCCGCAGGGGAGGAAGGTATATGAAGTTTCAGGAAATCATTCTGGCCTTGCAAAAGTTTTGGTCAGACCGGGGCTGCGTTTTGGCAGAGCCCTACGACGTGGAGAAAGGCGCGGGTACGATGAATCCGTCGACGTTTCTGCGTGTACTCGGACCGGAGCCGTGGAACGTTGCGTATGTGGAGCCATCGCGCCGACCGGCGGACGGACGTTACGGCGAAAATCCGAATCGGCTTTATCAGCACCATCAGTTTCAGGTAATCATGAAGCCGTCGCCGGACAACATTCAGGAGCTTTATCTTGAAAGTCTTGAAAGCCTCGGGATTGAACCGAAGAAGCATGACATTCGTTTCGTCGAGGATAACTGGGAGTCTCCGACGCTTGGCGCTTGGGGACTCGGTTGGGAAGTCTGGCTCGACGGTATGGAGATTACGCAGTTTACCTATTTCCAGCAAGTGGGCAGTCAGGACGTTGCGCCGACGGCAGTGGAAATCACGTATGGCTTGGAACGCCTTGCGATGTATATCCAAGGCGTCGAGAATGTCTATGACGTTCAATGGACAGAGGACGTGACTTACGGAGACGTGTTCCATCAGAACGAATACGAGCAGTCGGCGTATGCCTTCGAGCTTTCAGATGAGCCGCTGCTTTTCGAGCTTTTCGAGAAGTACGAGAAAGAGGCGGTGCGCGTTATTGATCTCGGCTATGTGCATCCGGCTTACGACTATGTGCTGAAGTGTTCGCATACGTTCAATCTGCTTGACGCGCGGGGCGCCATTAGTGTGTCGGAACGTACGGCGTTTATCGGACGCGTGCGGAAACTGGCGCGCCTTTGCGCGCAGTGCTACTTGGAGCAGCGCGAGAAACTCGGATATCCGATGTTGAAAAGGAAGGAGGCGAAGACGGCATGAGCAAAGATCTTCTTTTGGAAATCGGAACGGAAGAAGTTCCGGCACATGCGATGCCGGGAATTCTCGACGAACTTGCGGAAAACGCGGCGAAGGCTCTGTCTGCGCTTCGTCTTGAATACAAGGATATTTCGACGGTAGGCACTCCGCGCCGTACGGCTCTTTTCGTGGCCGGCCTTTCCGAGCGTCAGCCGGACGTCGAAAGTGAGCGTCGAGGTCCGTCGATTCAGGCGGCTTTTGACGCGGACGGGAATCCGACGAAAGCGGCGCAGGGTTTCGCGCGCGGACAGAAAGTCGATCCGTCTGCGCTTGTTCGGAAGGACGGCTATGTTTACGCGATGGTGCATGAAGAGGGCGCGGCTACGGAGTCTCTTTTGCCGGAAATCCTGAAAGGACTCGTTACCGGTTTGGCTTTTCCGAACAGTATGCGTTGGGGCAGCTTGGATTTTCGCTTCATTCGTCCGCTTCGTTGGCTTGTTGCGCTGTACGGCGAGGATGTGGTATCCTTTGAAGTTGCGTCTGTGCATTCGGGACGGTCTTCGCGCGGTCATCGTTTCCTAGGGCATGAGACTTTCGAGATTGGCAAAGCGTCGGATTATATTTCGGCGTGCGAGCAGGAATATATCATTGTCGATCAGAATCGCCGCCGCGATATGATTCGTGCGCAGATTGAGGAGACGGCAAAAGCGAACGGCGGCGTTGCGGAGATTACCGAAGATCTCTTGGAGGAAGTTACCTACCTTGTAGAGTATCCGACGGCGCTTTGCGGTAATTTTGAAGAAAAATATCTGGCGCTTCCGCCGGAGGCGGTCATCACGCCGATGCGCGATCATCAGCGCTATTTTCCGGTCAAGGACGCGTCGGGGAAACTGTTGCCGCTTTTCATCACGGTCAGGAACGGCGGCAAAGATTATCTTGACGTCGTTCAGCACGGAAACGAGCGCGTACTCCGGGCACGGCTCGCGGACGCGCAATTCTTCTTCGATGAAGACAGGAAAAAACCGCTCGAAAAGCATCTGGAAAAACTGAAAACGGTTGTTTTCCAAGAGGGACTCGGCACAGTCTACGACAAGGCAGGACGCCTTGAACGTCTTGCAGCAACGATTGCCGATACTTTAGGGGTCGATGCGTCGGAAAAAACGAAGGCGGTACGCGCGGCGAAGCTGGCAAAAGCCGATCTTGTGACGGGCATGGTTACTGAGTTCACTGAGCTGCAGGGCGTCATGGGTCGTTCTTACGCGCTCCTAGACGGCGAGGACGCAGAAGTCGCCGAGGCTGTCGACGAACATTATCTGCCGCGATTTGCAGGAGATCGTTTGCCGCAGACGACGGCGGGGCGCATCGTGAGCCTTGCGGATAAAATCGACAACATTGTGGCGACTTTCAGCCGCGGCTTGATTCCGACGGGTTCGCAGGATCCTTTTGCACTTCGGCGTCAGGCATTGGGGCTCGTCCGTACAGTTATTGAGGCGAAGATGCGATTCTCGCTTTCAGTTCTTGTTGCGGCGGCGATGGACGCGTTGGACATTTCGGACGCGGCGGCAAGAGACAAGATGCAGGCCGACGTAGCGGAATTCTTACGGTTGCGTGTGAAAAACGTGCTCGACGAGGCGGGCGTTCGCTATGATGTGGCAGATGCGGTACTTGGCGACGTGGATGAAATTTGCGCTGTGTATCAGCGCGCCGAGGCGGTGGCAAAGGCTCTCGCGGAGGGTTCGCTCAACGCGCCGGTGCAGGCGTTTACGCGAGCCGGCAATCTCGCACAGAAAGCGGAAAGCGCAGAGTTTGACGCGGCA
>JAEEGL010362006.1_pt1 | contig 13233 bp, 10 predicted proteins | sample 9134231 | NCBI WGS metagenome assembly JAEEGL01 (sample SAMN16246548, study PRJNA631951) | gut metagenome | biome: gut microbiome; feature: rumen; material: fiber-attached | host: Bos | place: Iran: Karaj | collected 2018-10
AAAAGGCAGATGCGGTACGCCGCGTCCTCGCTGGTGTCCAGCGCGCGCATCACGCCCGGCACGTCCAGACCCATCAGGGAATCCAGTCCCCTGTTGCCCGCAAGGCTCAGCTGCGCCGCCACGCGGCCCGCCTCCTCTCCGTCCAGAGGGCGCGGGGTTTCGCTGCCGGCCGCGCTCATGGGCAGCGTAAGCAGCATCAGGGCATAGCTTTCGTCAGTATGGCGCATGGTTCACCTCACGCGAGAATGTAATCGAAAAACGCGTCCGCCGTGGGGGCGGAAAGCTCCAGAAACTCCGTGCGCTCAAAGATGTTTTCAAGATAGTGCGCGTCGGAGGAGTGCAGCTGCTTTACGTCCGGGATGCCCTTATGGGGCAGGGGCAGGCCGATGGAGACCTCCAGGGCCCTGAACGGGATGTCCGGCGGCAGAAAGCCCAGCGCCTGCAATATGCCGTTTGCGCCCCGGTTGATGTGGGCGGGGATCGCAAGCCCGCCCCTTTGGGTCACCATATCGAACAAATCGTTGATGGAAAGATCCAGCGCGGAGATCAGAAGCCTTGGCTCCTCGCCGGTGATCTCGTCGTCGTCGTTCATGTAGGCCTGCACGCCGAAGAGCTGCGGCTTGTTTTTGATCGGGGGCAGATGGGCATAGATTTCGTCCGAGAAGGCCAGCGCCTCCTCCACCGTGCGGAAATACGCCAGCATGTGCGCTTCCTCGCGGGTGGTAAGCTCCATGCCCGGCAAAAGCCCGACGCCCACCGCGTCCGCCACCGTCTTTATGGCGGGCAGCTGCCCCGCCGTGTTGTGGTCGGTCACGGCGATGAGCTCCAGCCCCTTCAAATAGCACATGTTCACGATGTTGTTGGGGGTCATATCCATGTCCCCGCAGGGGCTGAGACAGGAATGCATGTGCAAATCGACAGCGTATTTCATATTGCCACGGTACCCGTTTCGTCAGTAATGCAGAGGCCCCGGGCCTCCGCCCTGGATGCAGGAACATTATACAGGTTTTGGAGCCGGGATGCAATCACTAAATCAAAAGACTTGCACAGCCCGCCCTCTAAACGGACGGGGCCGCAGCCCGTTACGGCTGCGGCCCCGCTTGGCAAGCCTTGAGTTTTATTTGCTGTAGGCTCTGGTGTAGATCTCCTGATACTCGGTGCCCAGCTTCTGGATTTCAGCCAGGAAGGCATCGTAATCGGCCTCTACGCTCTTTTCGCCGGTGATGAACTGCGCCGTCCAGGTTTCAACGGTGTAATCCAGCTGAACCTTCAGATCCGCGGCGCGGTTGGTGTCCTCAGCGCTCATGTAGACGTCGGGATAGATGACTCTCCAATAGGGCACGTACTGGCGCTCGACCTCGGCGTTGATCCAGTCGTTCAGGGGGTAGATGACCTGGGGCATGGTGCCGCCGCCGATGCCGGGGGTGGTGGAGCCGGAGTTGGCGGTGAGCGCCTTGGCGCGCTTGACTTCGAAGGAATCATAGCCGGTGTACTCCAGCACCAGGAACTTGCGGTCGATCTTGGCCTGCTCGGTCTGCTCGCCGTTTTCGTCTACATAGTAGAAGTCGACGCCGGCTTCGCCGCGCATGTTGTAGATGCCGCCGCCGTACTCTTTCCACTCGTATACCCAGTCTGCCATGCGGCACACGACTTCGGGATACTCGCAGGTTTCGCCGATGGCCAGGGCGCCGCGGCTAAGGCCGGTCCTCTTGGCCCATACGGGCTTGTCGCCTTCCTTGGCTACCAGGCAGCCCACGATGCTGTACTCTTCGTTCTGCTCGGAGGGCACTACCAGGAACGCGCCCGCGTGCTGGAACATGCCGATGGTCTGGTCGCCGGCGGCCTGGCCCTTGGCCTTGAGCGCCGCGCCGTCCATCTCAAACAGCTGGCTGTCTACCAGGCCGTCCTTCCAGGCGTTGGCCCAGAAGGTGACCATGCTCTTCCACTCCTCGGTGAGGGGGGCGTAGTAGACCTGGCCGTCCTCGGTGGTGCCAAGCAGGTTATCGTCGCTGATGGCCTTGCCCCACCAGGCTACGGTGCGGTAGAAGTCCTTGATGTTCTTCTGGCCGCTGTAGGGGATTTCATCGTTGGCGTCGCCGTTGCCGTTGGCGTCCTGCTCTTTGAAGGCCTTGAGCACGCTGTAGAGCTCGTCCACGGTGGTGGGCTCTGCAAGACCCAGGTTCTTCAGCCAGGCATTGTTGATCCAGTACTTGCCGTAGACCAGGTCGCGGGGCATATCGTTGATCCAGGGCAGGCAGTAGATGTGGCCGTCGGGGGTGGTGATGGATTCGCGGATGACGGGATTGGCCTCAAGCAGGGCGGAGAGGTTGGGCATGTACTTTGCGATCAGATCCTCCAGGGGCAGCAGCGCGCCCTGGTCGTCGCCCCAGTCCACTTCCTGCGCGGCGGTGATGTTGCCGGCGTAGATGATGTCGGGCAGCTTTTCCTCAGTCATGATGGGGTTCAGGTTGACGTTCCAGCCGTCCTCGGGATAGGTGGTGATGTCCAGCGTGACGCCGGTGATCTCCTGCCACTTCTGGAAGAACTTCAGATCCTTCCAGTCGCTCTGGGACGCGTTGCGCGGGCCGACGAGCGTGAGGGTGATGGGGGTGTTCACGACCAGGTACGCGGCCTCCGTGTTGAGCACGGACGTATCCGCCATCGCGGCCAGGCTGAGCATCAGGCAAAGCGCCAATGCCAGGGACAATAGCTTTTTCATGCGGTTGCCTCCTTAATAATGTTATGAAAAGCGCAAAAACGCTTGTTCATCACTCTTTGAGCGAGCCGATCAGCACGCCCTGCACGAAGTACTTCTGCAGGAAGGGGTACAGGATCAGCAGCGGCACGCTGCCGACCACGATCAGGGTGTATTTGATGATTTCCTGCAGCTGGGCCAGCAGCTCCTGCTCCAGCACGTCGCCGGTCATCGCCGCGGACTGCTGGGACGAGATCAGGATCTCGCGCAGGAAAAGCTGCAGGGGGTATTTTTCGCGGGTCTTCAAGTAGATCATCGCGTTGAAGTAGTCGTTCCACAGGCCCACCGCGTAATACAGCGCGATGACCGCGATGATCGCCTTGCTCAGCGGCAGCGCGATGCGGAAAAAGAAGCTGACGTTGTTGCAGCCGTCGATTTTGGCCGCGTCCAGAAGCCCGGTGGGGATGGAGTTTGCGTAGAAGGTGCGGGCGATGATGACGTTTGACATGCTGACCGCGCCGGGCAGGATCAGCGCCCACATGCTGTCGACGAGGTTCAGTTTTCTGACGATCAGGTAAAGGGGCACGATGCCGCCGCTGAAGAACATGGTAAACACCAGCAGCGCCGTGATGATGCCGCGCCCGGGCAGATCCCGCCGGGAGAGGGCGGAAGCGCCCATCAGGGTGACGGAGGTGCTGAGCACTGTGCCGCTTACCATGTAGAACATGGAGTTGCGGTAGCCGAACAGCACCATTTTTTCCTGAAAGACGCGCTTGTAGCCCTGCAGCGTGACGTCCACCGGCCAGAGCACGACCCGCCCGGAATAGACGGCGTTCGGGTCGGAGAAGGAGGCGCTCACCACGTAGATCAGGATGTAAATGTAGCTCAGCGCCAGCAGCCCCAGCGTCGCGTACAGAAAAATATCGAAGGCCTTGTCGAATTTGCTTTTCTTTATCGCAGCCATAGACGCCTCCTCACCACAGGCTGGTTTCGACCAAACCGCCCATCCGACCAACAAAAACCAACCGCTCAAAATGAATCTATGATTCATTTTGAGCGACAGTTGACAGCTTGCGCATGAAAACATATAATTATGCGGGTGGTAAAAATGAGTATCGGCATAGGATGGATCGTGCATCCCTCGGACATCGATCCGCGCCTGATCGAGACCCTGGCCGGGGCCGGGATCAGCGAATTGGGCGTGCATCCCGGGGGAGGCCGCATGGCGTGCGCGCTGATGAAGCAGACGCTTTCGTTCTGGCTGTCTTCCAAGGGCCAGGCGCTTTGGAGCCTTTGCGGTTCCAAAGGGCTGAAAGTGGAGTGCGACGCCCACGTGCTGTCGTACCTTCTGCCGAGAGACGAATTTTCGCGCCATCCCGAATGGTTTCGCATGGACGAAAGCGGACGGCGAAACCCGGACAGCAACCTTTGCGCGTCGAATGCGGAGGCGCTGCTCTTTATAGAAAAGCGCGCGGGCGAGCTTGCCCAAAAGCTCTATACCCCCTCCCACCGTTACCCCTGGTGGCCGGACGACGTGCGGGGCGGGGCGTGCCACTGCCCGGCGTGCCGGGCGCTTTCCAAGGCGGAGCAGGCGCTTTTGATCACAAACGCGATCACCCGGGGCGTGCGCAGAGCCGATCCTAAGGGAACGGTCGGCTATCTGGCCTATCAGGACACTTTGGAAACGCCAAAGCGCGAGGCGCCGGAAAAGGGCGTGTATCTGGAATTTGCGCCAATCGACCGGCTGTCAGATGCCGCGATCGACGATGGAAGCTGCAAAGAAAACGCCCGGCAGATCGCAAATCTTCCGGAACTTCTGGAGTATTTCGGCAAAGCGGACGCGCGGGTGCTGGAATACTGGGTGGACAATTCCCGCTTTTCCAACTGGAAGCGGCCGCCTGTGAACTTTAAACTGAACGAAGAAATCCTGCGGCGGGACGTCGCGTACTACCGCAAGGCGGGCTTTCGGAACTATACCTCGTTTGCGTGCTATCTGGGGCCGGATTACGCCGCAGTCTGGGGAGACCCCCCTATCGCCCGGTACGCAAGCATCATAAGACAGACAGGTGAAGCATGAAGCTGTTTAAAAACGCGGACAAGCGCATCGTATCCTCGGGCCTCGCCATCGCCCTGGGGGCGGTGGTGATCTATTGCGTCATAGCCAATCTGGGCGCGGTGTGGAGCAGCGTGCACAGCGTGCTGGCGGTGTTCAGCCAGGTGGTGTGGGGACTGGTGCTGGCCTACGTCATGCGCCCGTTTGCGCATCTGGTCGAGCGCATCCTGCCAAAATCCATGAAGCCCCGCGCACGCACGCGCATGGGCGCGTTCTGCTCGCTGGTTCTTTTGATCATCATCATCGTGGTGATGCTCCGCACCATTCTGCCGCAGTTCATTTCTTCGGCCACCGACCTTGTAAACAACTTCGATATCTATCTGGAGCGCGTAAAGGGCATCCTGAAGGACTACGCCGCGAAGATCAGCTTTATCGACATCGACGTGGACACGCTGATCGGCAACAGCGACGAGCTGCTGCGCCGGGGCATCAAATGGGTCAACGACAATCTGAATCTGATCGTGAACACGGCTGGGCAGTTTGCCTCTCAGTTTGCCTCGGTGCTGATGAACTTCGTCATCGCCATCACCCTTGCGGTGTACGCCCTGCTGGACCGCGCCAACCTGAAAAAGGCGCTCAAGAGGCTGGAAAAGGCGCTGATCGGCGTCGAAAAGATGGAGAAGCTCAACCGCGTGCTCTCCCACGGCGATTATCTGATGATGAACTTTCTGGGCAGCAACCTGCTGGACGCGTTCATCATCGGGCTGATCAACTTTATCTTCCTTGGCATCGTAAAAGCGCCCTACCAGTTGATTTTGGCGCTACTGCTGGGCGTGACCAACTTTATCCCGACCTTCGGCCCCATCATCGGCGGCCTGATCGGCAGCCTGATCGTGCTGTTCACCAAATCCGAGCTGCTGCTTGGCTTTATCATCTTTACGGTCATTTTGCAGCAGATCGACGGCAACGTCATAAAGCCCCTGCTCTTTGGCGACTCGACGGGCCTCAGCCCCTTCTGGGTGCTGGTGGCGATCATCGTGGGCGGCGAAGCGTTTGGCCTGATCGGCATGATCATCGGCGTTCCGCTGGTGGCGCTGATCAGCTCTGTGCTGAACAGCGTCCTGTCCAAAGTAAACGGCGAAGCCGTGAACGAAAGCGCGCCCACGCCCTCCCGGCTGCGAATGCTGTTTCAGCGTCTGAAAAAGAAAAAACAGGGCAGTCTGAAATAATATTTGTAAATATACAGTTAAATATATTCTTGCAAGCAAATTCTTGCAGGAATTTTTTGCGTCCCTGTAGAAATGATAGTTGATAAAGTGTTCCTTTTACGAGGTTAACGCACAGGTGAAGGCAGAACTGGCACAGTCCGCGGGCTATTGCTTCGGCGTAAAGCGCGCAATCGAGCTGGCAGAAAAAAACGCGCCCGCCTGCTCGCTGGGTCCGCTGATCCACAATCAGGACGCGGTCAGCGAACTGGAAAGCAGGGGCATCCACGCGGTGGAAAGCGCTTCGGCGCTGCCTGACGGCGGCAAAGTGGTGGTGCGTTCCCACGGGCTTGGGCAAAGCGAGCTGGAAGAGCTGAAGGCCGGCCACGAGGTAATCGACGCTACCTGCCCCTTCGTGCGCGCGATCCACGTGATGGTGCAAAACGCGGCCCGGCAGGGGCAAAGCGTGATCGTGTGCGGGCAGAGGGAGCATCCCGAGGTCAAAGGCATCCTGGGCTGGGCCGGCAGCAAAGCCTGCGTGGTGGCCGATCCCGAGGAAGCGCGCCGCCTTCCAAAGATGGAAAGCGCGCTGATCGTAAGCCAGACCACACTGGGACTGAACGCCTTCGAGGACATCTGCAGGGAGCTGAAGCTCAGGATCGCGCAGCCCCTGATCCGCACGACCGTATGCGACGCCACAGTCAAGCGCCAGGCGGAGTGCGAAGCGCTTTCGCGCCGCAGCGACGTGATGCTGGTGGTCGGAGACAAAGCCTCCGCCAACACGCGGCGGCTGGCGGAAATCGCCAAAGAGCATTGTAAAGGGACTTATCTGATTTCCGGCGCGGAGGAGCTCAAAAATATCGCCCTCAAGCCGGAGGACAGCGTTGGTATTACTGCGGGTGCTTCCACGCCCCGCCGTAAATATGAGGAGGTTATAGCACACATGAGCGACATCGAAACGAAGGTCAACCCCGTTGACGAACCCATCACCCCCGAGGTGGCGACTGAAGAAGAGGACTTCGCTGCCCAGATCGAAGGCACACTGGTCCGCATCCGTCCAGGTCAGACGGTCACCGGCAAGGTGCTGCAGATCACCGAAGACGAAATCGGCGTAGATATCGGATACAAAATGGACGGCATCCTCAAGAAGTCTGACCTTTGCGACACCGATGTCAAGGTAGGCGACGAGATAGAAGTCGAGGTTGTCAAGGTAAACGACGGCGAGGGCAACGTGGTTCTGAGCCAGCGCGGCATTGCCAGCCGCAAGCTCTGGGACGAAGTCCTGGCCAAATTTGAAAATGGCGAATATGTCACCGCAGTGGGCGAGCAGGCCGTTAAAGGCGGTCTGGTATGCAGCCTGGGCGGCATCCGCACCTTTGTGCCCGCCAGCCAGCTGGACACCCACTATGTAAGCAAGATCGAGCAGTACGTGGGCAAAGAGCTCACCCTGAAGATCATCGAGGCCGACCGCGCCAAGAAGCGCATCGTCGCCTCCCGCCGCGCGGTGCTGGAGGAGGAAGCCGCCGCCCGCAAGGCCGAGATCTGGGGCAGGCTGGAGAAGGACGCCATCGTTACCGGCGTTGTGCGCCGTCTTACCGACTTCGGCGCGTTTGTGGACGTCGGCGGCGTTGACGGTCTGGTGCACATCACCAACCTCAACTGGGGCCATCCCACCCATCCCTCCGAGGCCGTGAGCGTGGGCGAAGAGATTCAGGTCAAGATCCTGAGCCTCGATCCCGACAACGACAGGGTCTCCCTGAGCCGCAAGGCCACCATGCCCAACCCCTGGACCGTGGCGGAAGCCAATTACCCCGTCGGCTCCGTGGTAGAGGGCAAGGTCGTTCGCATCACCACCTTCGGCGCGTTCGTGGAGCTGGAGCCCGGCCTGGACGGTCTGGTACACATTTCCCAGTGCGCGCTGACCCGCATCAACAAGGTGGAAGACGCCCTGAACGTGGGCGACATCGTGCGCGTGAAGGTGCTGGACGTGGACACCGACAAAAAGCGCATCTCCCTGAGCGTGCGCGCGGTGCTGGAAGACGAAGCCGTTGAGGGCACCGACGAGGCCATCGACGACGAGTACGCCATCGAAGAGGACGCGCCCGCCGAGGAGTACACCGAGGAAACCACCGAGGAAGCTCCCGAGACGGAAAACTGATCTTACTTAAGCAAAGCGGCATACCTGCTCCAACGTGGGTATGCCGCTCTTTTTTCACGGCACATCGCCGCCATCAGCCATCCCCGGCTCCGGTTGATCGAGGCCGCAGCTTTACCACAGGCTCTTCTCTTTTACAGGAGGAACAAGCATGCAGCGAATGGGCGGACACATGAGCCGCGGATTTATGACCGAGGAGGAAAAGGCCAACCGGCCGAAGGTGACCGGCGCGCTGCTAAAGCGCGTGTTTTCCTACCTGAAGCCCTACTGGAAGCAGTTTCTGCTGATTTTATGCGCCATCGCGGCGTCGTCCCTGCTGGGGCTGTACCCCTCGGTGCTCACGGGCCGCATCGTGGACGCGCTGGCCCAAAGGCAGGGCATTCCCCTGCTGATCAAGCTGATCCTTCTGTCGCTTGCGGTCACGCTGGGCAGCAATCTGATCGGCGTCGGGCAGAACTACTTAAACAGTTGGATCGCGCAGCACATCACCTTCGACATGCGAAACCGGATGTATGCGCATCTGCAAAAGATGAGCCAGCGCTTTTTTACCAACAACAACCAGGGCGACATCATCACCCGCATGACCAGCGACATCTCGGGCGTTCAGTCGGTGATCACCAGCACCTTCACCCAGATCCTTTCCAATTCCATCACGCTGATCGCGGCGCTTACGCTGATGTACAGCCGCAACTGGATGCTGGCGACTCTGGGCGTACTGGTGGTTCCCCTGTTTGTGATCCCCTCGCGGCGCGCGGGCAAGACCCGCTGGACGCTCACGCGGGAATCCCAGGCCTGCAGCGACGAGGTAAACGGCATATTGAACGAGACGCTGTCGGTGAGCGGGCAGATGCTGGTAAAGCTCTTTGGCAAGGAAAAGTACGAATACGAGCGCTACAGGGCGGTCAACCAGCGCATGATCCGCCTGAACATCAAGGAGAGCATGGCGGGCCGCTGGTTTTTCATGGTCATCTCCACCTTCTCCTCCATCGGCCCCATGCTGTTGTACCTGGTGGGCGGCATTTTGATGATGCAGTACGATCAGGCCGTGACGGTGGGCGATATCACGGTGATGGTGGCGCTGCTTGGGCGCATGTACGGGCCGGTCAATTCCCTGTTGAACATTCAGGTGGAGTGGATCCGCTCCATGGCCCTGTTTACCCGCATCTTTGAATATTTCGACCTGCCGGTGGAAATTGAAAACGCGCCGGACGCGATCACCCCCGACTCGGCAGACGGCAGCGTGGAGTTTGAACACGTGAACTTTTCCTACGAACCGGAACGGCAGATCCTGCACGACGTGAGCTTCCGCCTGGAGGCCGGGCGCAGCATCGCCATCGTTGGGCCGTCCGGCTCGGGCAAAAGCACGATCATCAACCTCATTCCCCGCCTGTACGACTGCCAGCAGGGGCAGGTGCGCTTTGGCGGCACAGACGTGAAAAAGCTGGATCTGGAGTTTTTAAGAAAGAGCGTCGGCATCGTGAGCCAGGAAACCTATCTGTTCAACGGCACCATACGCGAAAACCTGCTCTACGCAAAGCCGGACGCTACGGAAGAAGAGCTGATCGCCGCCTGCAAAAAGGCGAACATCTACGATTTTGTGCAAAAGCAGGAGCTGGGCTTCGAGGCGATGGTCGGAAACCGGGGTCTGAAGCTCTCCGGCGGTGAAAAGCAGCGTCTGTCCATCGCCCGGGTGCTTTTAAAGAATCCCGCGCTGCTGATCTTCGACGAAGCCACCTCCGCGCTGGACTCCATCTCCGAAAGCCGCATCCAGGAGGCCATCGAGCCCATCATCAAGGAGCGCACGAGCATCCTGATCGCCCACCGCCTGTCCACCATCATGGCGGCGGACGAGATTCTGGTGGTGAAGGACGGGCGCATCGTGGAAAAGGGCGTGCACGCGCAGCTGGTAAAGGCCGGCGGCGTATACACCCAGCTGTACGAGACCCAGTTCAAAAAGTCGCTGGAAAAGCAGGGATAAGTCCCTGTCCGCGACGCGGAGCGGAAAGGAAAAACTGTTTTCCTGCTGCACATCCTCCGCAGACGTTCGTTCTGTCCCGCCCATTGAATGAACCCGCCGCAGCGCGCAGGCTCCAAAAAATTCCGATCAAAATCATAGTCGACTATTGATTTGATCGGAATAACAGGCCATCGAGGTAGCTGCTGCAGGTGCCTCTGGAGCACTGTGTACAGCGATACGAGACACAACTGGACGTGCGACATTAGCTAGGGCAGCTACATCAACCTTAATACATGAAGTTGCAGTTCCTCTAATAAAAGGAGAGAAAGTTAATCCTCGCTCTGTTGCCTTGGGCTTTATGACAGATGTAGTTATAGATTCTTGCTTTTCTTTAGGACTTGAATGCCTTGAAACACATCTATCAATGAAATTCCTAGGAACTAATGGAATGCATCCAAGAGAATATAGATCAATGCTGGGCGATAAAGGAAGGCGTTTAAGTCGTACAGCTGTTAAACGTGCAATCAAGCGACTAAAGACTGTTCGTGAGGCAGTTACATCTGTTCTCGAATACGGATCAGATTATGCAGGAGGGATCATTTCCGGGGGAATTATGAGCGAGATAGGGAACAATTGAAAACATCTCAAACTTCCAGTCAATTAGTATAATACTTATAATGTGTCTGCAAGACACAGAGAAAGGAAGATGACAACTTGGATTTATTATACGAAACCGCAGGATATTGGAGTCGCAACATTTTCATAGTAGGCTTGATTGCCATAGCATGGTGCATTTTTCGCATTATTATTGGAACAAAAAAAGCCAAACAAGCAAAACAAGCCATAGAGAGATCGGAAAACAAAAGAGAACGAAGGAGCCGGTATTCTGAATACAGAAAAGCAGAAAAGTTTAAGAAAGACACAATTCTTTTTATAATCGCTTTCCTCATAGTTTTGATTTTAACTGTACCAGATACGATAGATTACGTACTGGATTATAAGAATAATGACATGATAACCGAGGAATTATATGTTGCAGGGGAGTATATTCCAAAGCTTGAACGTGATTGGGTCACATATAGACTAACAGACGTAAATGGTGAAACAAAAAAGTATATTAGTCGATTAAAGTATTTGGATATGTTGCAGATGAAAGTTGGCGAAAAGTATATGGTAACATATTGGAAACGCACGAGAGTGTTGTATTCCAGAGAGGAAATCTCTTCCGGGGAGTTAACATCGCCATGAACATATTGTTTGAAACAGAGCGGCTGATCGTCCGGAAATTCAAAGCCGAAGACACAGGGCGGCTTTATGAAAACCACAGGGATGAAGCAGTCAGAAAATGGTTTCCAAACGAATGCTATGCAGACGCGGAAGAAGCGCAGGACGCCGTCCGCTTTTATGCCGACTGCGCAGAAAACGGAAGGCTCCCCTTTGTGCTTGCCGCGGAGCTGAAAGGCACAGGGGAACTGATCGGCGACGCCGGAATCAGTGAAGTCGAAGGCCGCCCGGGCGAGACGGAAATCGGATACTGCATCGCGGAGAAATACCGCGGCCAGGGATATGCAGCAGAACTGCTGCGGGCACTTTCGGATTTCGTCTTTGCCCGCTTCGGGACAAAAGTGATTTGGGGCCGGGTGGTTTGCGGAAACGCGGCATCCGCGAAGGTACTGGAAAACAGCGGTTATGCGTTTGTCAAAAAAGAGCTTGGCGCCGAAGATGATCCCTACGGGAACGGGATGCTGGTGTATCGGCTTTCAGGGCCGAAACGGGATTTGGAACGCTGGGATGCTTACGACAGAGATTTCACATTGGTTCAGGGCGTGACGCTGATACGGGGAGAGAAAATCCCCGAAGGCCTTTATCATCTCGTCTGCGATATTATTGTAAGACACGCAGACGGCAGCTATCTGGTGATGCAGCGGGATAAGCGAAAGCATCTCGGCGGAAAGTGGGAAGCTACGGCAGGCGGTTCTGCATTGCAGGGCGAAGATCCTGCAGCCTGTGCCCGCAGAGAGCTCTATGAAGAAACCGGGATCGCCGCCGGGAATCTGACCGAGTTAGGGTGGGTGCTGCATCACGGGCATCAGTCGTTTTATGCAGAGTATCTATGTATAACGGATGCAGATAAAGACAGTATCCGGCTGCAGGAGGGAGAGACGAGCGATTATAAATGGATTACTGCTGACGAATTGAGAAGCCTGTCCCGGGATGCTTTGGCCACGCGGCGCATACTCTCTTTTATTGAAGAACTGAGCTGAGCGCCCGGAACCATGCAGGATAGAACGGCAAATCCCGGAAACAGGATGCGGTTTTGTCAAAAACTTCATTGAATCCGGCGCAATCGCTTTCCCCGGATCTTGACATGCGAACGATCATTCGCTATAATAGAATTGCGAATGATCGTTCGCGTTTTTTGGAGGTGCTTTTATGGCGAAAGACACAAAGGAAAGAATCCTGCTGGCGGCGCTGGATATGTTTTCTCAAAACGGCTATGCGGGAACGAACATTCGGGAGCTGGCGGCGTCTCTGGATATGGGCAAATCGTCCCTGTACCGGCATTTCGAGAGCAAAGAGGAAATCTGGGATGCGCTGCTGGACAAAATGATCGCCTATTACGGGGAGCGCTTCGGCTCCGCCGAGCATCTGCCGCCGGTGCCGGATACGCTGGAAGGGCTGGTGGAGATGACGATGCGGATGGTGGATTTCACCGTCCACGACGAGATGGTCGTCAAAACGCGCAAGCTGCTGGCCATCGAGCAGTTCCGGGACGAGCGCGCCAAGGCGCTGGCCACCAGGCACTTTCTCACGGGTCTTACGCAGATGTTCACCCCCGTGTTTCGGAAAATGACGGAAAAGGGGCTGCTGCGCCGGGACGATCCGGAAATGCTGGCGTTTGCCTATACAGCGCCGATCTCCGCGCTCATCCACCTGTGCGACCGGGAGCCGGAGAAAATGGAGGACGCGATCCGGAAGATCGAGGCGTTCAGCCTGCACTTCATCGCGACCTACGGGGTGAAACAGTGACGTTTGTTTGGAGGAAATCATGCTTGAACTAAAACCGATTACAGAAGAAAACTTTCTGGACGCCTTTCAGCTTCAGCTGGCGCCGGGACAGGAGCAGTTTGTATCGCATCCGATCCGGAGCCTCGCGCAGGCGTACGT
>JAEEGL010390906.1_pt1 | contig 13233 bp, 10 predicted proteins | sample 9134231 | NCBI WGS metagenome assembly JAEEGL01 (sample SAMN16246548, study PRJNA631951) | gut metagenome | biome: gut microbiome; feature: rumen; material: fiber-attached | host: Bos | place: Iran: Karaj | collected 2018-10
ATCTTCACCACCCGGCCGGACACCATGTTCGGCGCCACCTATATGGTCATGAGTCCGGAGCACGCCCTGGTTGCCAAATGGGCAGACCGACTGGATAATCTGGAGGAGGTCCGCGCCTACCAGGCCGAGGCCGCCCGGAAGTCCGACTTCGAGCGGACGGAGATGAACAAGGACAAGACCGGCGTCTGCCTGAAGGGCGTCCGGGCGCTGAACCCCGTCACCGGGGAGGAGATCCCCATTTTCATCTCCGACTACGTGCTTTCCACCTACGGCACCGGCGCCATCATGGCCGTGCCCGGCCACGACCAGCGGGACTGGGAGTTCGCCAGGGCCTTCGGCCTGCCCATCGTGGAGGTGGTGCAGGGCGGCGACGTGACGGTGGAAGCCTTTGTGGACAAGGATGAAAACGCCAAGATGGTGAATTCCGGCTTCCTCAACGGGCTCAGCGTCAAGGAGGCCATCCCCACCATGATCCGCTGGCTGGAGGAAAAGGGCCTGGGAGAGGAGAAGGTGAATTTCAAGCTCCGGGACTGGGTCTTCTCCCGCCAGAGGTATTGGGGCGAGCCCATTCCCATCATCCGCTGCCCCCAATGCGGCTGGGTCCCCATGGACGAAAAGGACCTGCCCCTGCTGCTGCCGGACGTGGAGAGCTACGAGCCCACGGACAACGGCGAGAGTCCCCTGGCCCATATGACGGACTGGGTGAAATGCAGCTGTCCCCGCTGCGGCGGCCCTGCAGAGCGGGAGACGGACACCATGCCCCAGTGGGCGGGCTCCAGCTGGTACTTCCTCCGCTATATGGACCCCCACAACGACGAGGCCCTGGTGGGGGAGGAGGCCATCCGCTACTGGAACCAGGTGGACTGGTACAACGGCGGTATGGAGCACACCACCCTGCATCTGCTGTATTCCCGCTTCTGGCACAAGTTCCTTTACGACATCGGCGTGGTGCCCACCAAGGAGCCCTATGCAAAGCGCACCAGCCACGGTATGATCCTGGGCCTGAATCCCCGGAACTTCGATAACCTGGCCCCTGCGGAGCAGGATCGGCTGAAGGCGGAGTTCGGCGGCGAGGAGGGAGCCAGGAAGCACCTGGCGGAGCAGTACGGCGAGATGGCCGACCACCCCATCGTGAAGATGTCCAAGTCCCTGGGGAACGTGGTGAATCCCAACGACATCGTGAACCAGTACGGGGCGGACACCCTGCGCCTGTATATCATGTTCATCGGCGATTTTGAGAAGGCTGCCCCCTGGCAGGATACCGCCGTGAAGGGCTCCAAGCGCTTCCTGGACCGGGTCTGGAACCTGGAACAGAAGGTGCAGCCCGGCGACGCCTACTCCCGGGAGAACGAGGCCTCCATCCACCGCACCATCAAGAAGGTCTCCGAGGATATCGAGGCCATGAAGTTCAACACCGCCATCGCTGCCATGATGACCCTGGTGAACGAATTCTACGACAAGGGCCTGAATCGGGCGGACTATATGGCGCTGCTGAAGCTTCTAAGCCCCTTCACCCCCCACATCGCCGAGGAGCTCTGGGAGCATATGGGCGGCGAAGGTCTCTGCTGCCGCCAGGCCTGGCCCGTGTACGACGAGAAGAAGATGGCGGACGCAGAGAAGACCATCGCCATTCAGGTGGGCGGAAAGCTCCGCAGCACCGTGGTAGTCCCCGCCGACAGCGCCGACGAGGCTGTGGTGGCTGCGGCCCTGGCAGAGCCCAAGATTGCCAGGATGATGGAGGGCATGGAGCTGGTGAAAACCATCGTGGTGAAAAATAAGCTGGTGAATCTCATCATAAAGCCGAAAAAGCTTGACAATGCCTGAGGATAGGGCTATAATAGTCAAGCTAATGGCCCATCGGAGGGAGGGATAAGAATGTCGGAAGTCAGAGTCAAGGAAAACGAGTCGCTGGACAGCGCCCTCAAGAGGTTCAAGAGGAGCTGCGCAAAGGCGGGCGTCCTGGCAGACCTTCGCAAGAAGGAGTACTACCAGAGCCCCAGCGTGAAGCGCCGCAAAAAATCCGAAGCTGCCCGGAAGAATAAGAACAAGAGATACTATTAATGTTTCCAAAGGCCCGGTCATCCTGAGATGGCCGGGCTTTTTCCCTGCCCTTCGGCGGCCTCCAGGGCGGCGGCGGCATCCTCCGGGCGCCACTCCGGATAGAGGAGGAAGCCCCGGCGCACCCCCAGGGCGGCGGCAAGCCGCACCTTCTCGCATAGGGTCTCCCGGTCGTCATAGAGGATGAAGCTGCTGGCCTCTCCCTCGTCCAGCGGCATTGCCCGGCACAGGAGCTCCCGGGAAAATGCCGACGGAGCGCCGCCGGACAGCCGCGCCTCCAGCTCTTCCGGAGGGATGGGAGTTCCCCGGCCCTCCGGGCAGGGGAGCGGAAAGCGGTGCCGCAGCCTTTCCAGATCCAGGGCCAGGTCCGGACTCTGCTGCAGGGCCTCCCGCAGCCGCTCCTCCAGGGTCCCGCCGGAGACGGCGGTGGAGATGAGCCTTTCACCGCCGCAGCCGGATACCCAGTTCTCCTCCGGGAGGATGGGGGTGATCCCCTGCCGCAGCATGGCGTCGCAGAACCGCAGCGTGTCCAGGGCGGAGCTGCGGCCGAAGCCCGCCGCCACGACGCGGATACCCCGCCGCCTGCATTCCCTGGCGGCGGCGGAAGTGCGCTCCGGCTCCAGGCCGCCCCCCAGCAGCAGAACGCCCTCCCGTCCCCGGAGGGCCGCGTCCGGCGCCGCGCCGAAGCAGGGGTCCACCAGAGCGTAGCCCAGTCCCGGCGGGAGATGGGGCAGTTCCCCCTCCGTCCCCGTGAGATACAGCCGCATCTTTCTTCCCTCCCTTGCCCTGCGGAGCGGGCGCTTTGGCTCCCCCCGGTGCTGTCTTTATCGGATATTTACGGGACAGGAGGAAATAATATGCGGATTCAGGAGAATTTATCTTGCATCTTTTGAAAAACCGATATAAAATGAAATGTAAAACTTTGAGATTAGGACCATACTACAGGAGAGGAGACTCTATATGATTTCAGCAGGCGAATTCAGAAACGGCGTGACCTTTGAGATGGACGGCCAGGTAATGCAGGTGGTGGAATTCCAGCATGTCAAGCCCGGAAAGGGCTCCCCCTTCGTTCGCACAAAAATGAAGAATGTGATCACCGGCGCCGTCATCGAAACCTCCTTCAACCCCACCGAAAAGTTTGAAAACGCCTACGTGGACCGGAAGGATATGGAGTACAGCTACTCCGACGGCAATCTCTATTACTTCATGGACAGCGAGACTTACGAGCTGGAGCCCATTGACGAGAGCATGCTTCCCGACGGCTTCAAGTTCGTCAAGGAGAACATGGTCTGCAAGGTCATGTCCTATAAGGGCAGCGTTTTCGGCGTCGAGCCTCCCAACTTCGTGGAGCTGGAGGTCACCGAAACCGATCCCGGCTTCCGGGGCGACACTGCCACCAACGTCACCAAGCCCGCCATCGTCGAGACCGGCGCCGAGGTGAAGGTGCCTCTCTTCATCAACCCCGGCGACAAGATCAAGATCGATACCCGCACCGGCGAGTACCTGGAGCGCAGCAAGGGCTGAGCCCCGTTCAACAATCAAATTAAATGGAGGAACCCATGAAGATCACGGAAAAAGCGGCCTATATCAAGGGTCTGGCTGAGGGAATGAAGCTGGACAAGGACTCCAATGAGGGTAAGCTTTTCAAGGAGATCATCGAGCTTCTGGAGGACATCACCCATGAGATCGAGGATCTGAACGAAAACGCCATGGACCTGGCCGAGGAGATCGACACCCTCAGCGACGACCTGGCCGATGTGGAAGAGCTGCTGGCGGACGAGGACGACGACGATTGCTGCTGCGACAGCCGCTGCTGCTGCGACGACGATGACGATGACGACGAGGAGCCGGTGTTCTACGAGATTACCTGCCCCAAGTGCGGCGAGACCATCTCCGTGGACGAAGACGTTCTCAGCTACGATTCCATCAAGTGTCCCAAGTGCGGCGAGACCCTGGAGTTCGAGTTCGATTCCGACGAGGACGAGGACTGTTGCTGCGCCAAGGACGACGAGGACTGATTGTACAAAACGTAATCTGCTGACAAAGCGGGCTGCTTCCGTGTTTTCCGGAGGCAGCCCGTGATTCATTCTCTTCCGTCGTCATCGTGAGCCGACGTCAATGGCCCCCTCGTGCCGGAGGAGCCATTCTTTTCGGCCCAGGCCCCCGGCATAACCGGTAAGGCGTCCGTCGGTCCCCAGTACCCGGTGACAGGGGATGAGGATGGAGATTGGATTGCGGCCCACGGCGCTGCCCACCGCCCTGGCCGAGGTCCTGCGGCCCAGGCCTGCTTCCGCCCGGAGAGCCAGGGCCCCATAGGTTACGGTCTCGCCCCAGGGGATCTCCCGCAGCAGGGACCAGATCAGCTTTTGAAACCCGCTGCCCCGGGGGGACAGGGGCAGGAGGAATGGGTCCGGCCGCTCCCCGGCAAAGTACCGGTCCAGCCATTCTCCTGCGGTCCGGAGGAGAGGGTGAGAGGGGTCCTCCCGGATCTGCTCCGGCAGCCCGGCGGCATAGTATTTCTGCCCGTCCAGCCAAAGGCCCGTGACGGCTTCTCCCTCGGCGGCCAGCAGCAGGGGCCCAAGGGGAGAGGTAAGCGTGGCTGTGTACGTCATTTTCCTTGCTCCCGATACAGGAAATTCTTACGATACCAGTAATCGGCGATGCGGAAGTCCTCTGCGGTCCTGGCCAGCTCCTGGGGAAGGGCGGTGGTGAACGTCCCGTCTTCGGTGACGTAAAAGCCGTTGGAGGTGAGGACGGGCAGGTCGGCCATCACGGTGTCGGTATACTGCATCCAGGCAGGGCCGGTCCAGCCGCACTGCCGGAAAAGATAATTCATGAGAAAGCTGGGACTGAGGGTGGGACCCTCTCCCACAAAGTCACTGCCCAGAACCTCCTTGGCGGCGTCGTTGGCCCAGATGAGCCAGCGGGTGGAATAGTAGTTGTAAAAGCCCTCCTCCGTTCCCAGGTCCAGGTTGATGCCCAGCTCCGCATAGACGGAATTTGCGTTCCCGAACCAGGGCTTGTGATCCCCGAAGAGGACCAGCACCACCGGTTCCTCAGTCTCCCGGAAGGCGTCCACCATCTCGCGGATGCGGTCGGTGGTATCCTTCACGGAGCCGAAGTAGTTGTTCATGATCATCCAGCTGCTTTCCGTGTAATCCAGCCGATCCACCCATTCCCCGAACCAGAGGATGTCCGTGTTGTAGGGGCCGTGGCCTTGGTAGCTCAGGTTAAAGCTGAAGCTGGGGCCGTTTTTGAAATCCTCCAGGCAAAGGCGGGTCAGCTCCGGGAAGAAGGTGTTGTCGAAGGCGATGCCCCCGCCGGAGACGGCGTCATAGTGGTTTTCCAGGAACAGATAATCCTCGAAGCCCAGATAGCGGTTGATGTTGTGGCGGTTGTAGAACCAGGAGTAGCAGGGATGACTGCCGCCGGTGCGGTAGCCCTGGGTCCGGAAATACCAGACATAGGAATTCACGTCCCGCCGGTAGTTGTCCACGATGCCGCTGCCGGTGAGGAAGCAGCGCTCGGTGTCCACGGTGCCTCCGGCAAAGATGTTGTCCACCAGCGTGCCCCGCAGGCTTTCGGCCTCCAGGGCGTGATAGCCCTCATAAACCTCCGGCGAGAGGCCGGGAATGTCCCAGTAAGACATGTCGCAGAAGGCCTCCAGCATCAGGGTCACCACATTCACCTTCCGCTCCTCCGGGATATCCGCGTCCCGGTAAGGGGCCAGAATGGCCTTCGCCCGGTCCCGGCTGTAGCCGGGAGGAGGACCGGAGGCGGCGTCGGTGACGCTGTGGAGGAAGGGATAGAGAAAGCCCCTGGCGAGGTAGGCCTCGTTGGCGGACCAGCGGTCGAGGCTCTCGAAATTCTGTGTTTTTTCCTCATAGATCCCGGCATCGGTATAGACCTTCCGCAGGGGAAAGGCGCAGGCCAGCAGCAACACAAGGCCCAGCCCCAGCCGGACCGGCCAGCAGGGCCGTCCCCGGACGAAGAGGGCCAGAAACAGGGTGCTTAACGCAGTATACAAAAGGCAGGCCAGAAGCCGGTCGTCCAACGTGAGGTTGTAGTTTCCCACCACCCCCAGAGCGGTGGCCGCGTCTGCGATGTCCGCAAAGAGCAGGGTATCGTCCCGGAACAGCAGCATGAAATAGTCCGCCGCCGAGAGGGCCAGAAGCAGCACCGTGCTGACGAGGTGGGCGATCCAGCTCCGGCCGATGGCGCAGTAGAGGAGGAAAAACAGCAGTACCGGCGGAAGCAGGTTCAGCAGGGCAATGAGCGGATGCGTGAAATAGCTGACAAACACCGACCAGGGGTATCTTCCGAAGGCCAGCAGCAGGGAAAGGAGCCCCACCCCCAGGGAGGCCAGCAGGGGCAGCAGCCAGTTCCACAGGTGGAAGAGGACCGCCCTGCCGCCCCGGAGCCCTTCCCCGGTCTTTTTGAAAAGCCAGAAGTCAAATAAACGGCGAGATCTGGAAGCCATAGGCGCCTCCTGCAGGTTAGTATTATTATACCATAGCGCCAGCTATGGTATAATGGCATCGCCGCCGGTTCCCGCGAAGCGGGGAGGCGGTCGTGCCGATCTCGTATAATGACCACTCTGTGGTCAGTATACCACAAAATCCGCCGGATTCCTATCGGTTTGGAAAAACAAGGGACCCTTGCTATTACTCAAAAGTGCCTTTGTTGACCGGAGACAGGATTTCCGTTATGCTTGACGGGAAAGGAAGTGAAGAGAATGGTATTTGCCGAAAACCTGCGCAGAGCGCGAAAGCGTGCGGGCCTGACCCAGGAGGCCCTGGCGGAAAAGCTGCACCTCACCGCCCAGGCGGTGAGCCGCTGGGAGACCGGGGAGGGATACCCGGAGATCACCCTTCTGCCACGGCTGGCGGATATCCTGGGCATGACGGCGGACGCCCTGCTGCGCCCGGCGGTCCTGACCCCGGAGGAGGAGCAGAAAATCGCCTGGGAGGCCCTTCGACTCGCCCAGAGTGGGAAAGGGGAAGCCGCTCTCCGCCTCCTGAAAAGAAACGTGGAGGCCCACCCCGCCTCAGAGGAGCTGCGGGACCAGCTGTGCCGGAGCGCCCTGCAGATCGCCCAGCAGATCTTGGGGCCGGGGGAGAGGAAAAGAACGCCGGCGGAGGGCGAGCGGGCAAAGGCGGAGGAATGCCTGCGCCTGGCGGAAGCCCAGGGGGAGGAGCTGCTGCGCTCCAAGGATGTCTGGAGGCGGTATACCGCAGAGACGGTCCTTCCGGAGGTCTACTACCGCTTGGGGGAGAAGGAAAAGCTGCTCTCCTTCCTGCGCATCCCCCGCACTCCCCGGGTCTATAACCTGGACATCTGCGCCGCCGGGAAGGACCGGCTCTACCTGCTGAGCCATGCGGTCTTTCGTGGTTTGCTGGATCTGAACAACTTTCTGGTTAGTATGACCCTCTTCTCTCCGGCGGATAGGGAGCCGGAAGCCGGGCAGGATCCCGCCAGGGAGGAAAAGCTGCTCCTGTATGAACCTCTGAAGGACGAGCCTGCGTGGTCCCTCAGCCTTGAGGAGCGGTACGAACTTCACCGCCTCCGGGCCGAGCTTTTGGAGCGCTTTTCCTGCGGCGCAGGCTGGGGAGACCTGCGCCGGATGGAGCTTCATGCTCGCACAGAGATGCTTAAGATGGCTGTCCGGCTCCGGGACCGGGACAGGACCCTGGAGACCCTGGAGGGCATTCTTTCCCGCTTCGCGGACTCCGGGCTTCTCCGTTGGGAGCAGCCTCGCATCGACGCCGCCCAGCATTTCCGGGAGCTAAGAGCAGCCCTGGAAAGGCAGGGGAGCCCGACGCCGGAGGCGGCGGCAGCGGAAGCCCTGTCCCCGGGGGAGCGGGACCTGGTGACGGAGCCGGTGAGCCCCCATCCCGCCCTGAAATATCTGATGCAGGGACGGATCTCGATGCGGGCCCGCCCCCTTTTGGCGGATGCGCTCGGGGAGCTGCGGCAGCTGCTGGCGAGCCCGGATTTCGATTTCCTGCGGGAGGAGGAGTCTTTTCTGTCGGCAGGGCAGCGGCTGGATGCCCTTTTGGGAGAATAGTAAAGAGAGGATCGACGCAAAAAAGCAGCCTTACGGCTGCTTTTTGTCGTAGAAAGGGGGCTTGCTTCCTGTCGGGCTTCAGCTTCTGCCGACAGGCAACGCCATGAATCACACGCAGGGCAGCAACGTTGGTTCTGGCCATCAGCTGGCATCGGCGCGGCCTGTGCAGGAAAAAAGCGGGATGACATTGGCGTTATAGCGTGTTCCGACGGCGGCCCCGGCCGCAGGCCGGAAGGGGTCGAACCGTTACGGGGATCACCTCGGACGCTATTTGCTCAGCTTTTTCGAGCCGCAGAGCGGGGCGTTGCTGTCTTTATCCAGAAGGAATACCTGATACCATGCGCCCCGGGGGTCGACGCCGGCCACGAAGCCGCTGTTCCCGCTTGCCTCCGCCTTCGTTAGGGCCAGGAGCCTCCCGTCCCGGTCATAGGAGGCCACCAGGGCCGCCACGGTTTCGTCCGTATCGTCCGCCCGGAAGCGCACGGTGCTGTCTGCCGGGTCCAGCTCCGCCAGATAGATGGAGCCCTCGTCCCGGATCTCTTGGACATCCGTCAGCAGGCCCTTCCAGTTGTCGCCGAAGACCCGCCAGTCTCCCCGCTGATCCTGATAGAACAGGCAGTAGCGATCGCTGTCCGCTCCGGCGATGCTGACCAGCACCTGCTTGAGTTCCGGCGTGTTGGCGGCGGCCGCCTTATAGGGGTCGTATACGCTCTGCCGCACCGTGACGGTAACGGGTGTATCCGGGGTATAGCCGTTGGTGGGCTTTGCTCCCTTGAGATAGGCGCTGCCGATGTACCGGTATTTTTCATTCTGGGTCATCCGGTCCTTCAGAGCGGAGATCCAGGGATAGTATCTGGAGAAGGGGTAGCACAGAGGCTTGCCCCCGGCGTCCTTCACCTCCGGCTCCGGAACCGCCGTGTTGGTGAGATAGTCCAGCATTTCCAGGCAGTCCTCGGGAGCGTCGGGGTCCCAGGCCCGGAAGGCCAAAAACAGCAGGGCCATGGCCTTGTAGGGACTGTCCAGCTTATACTGCACGATGTCCTCGTAACAGCCGGGGACCGTGGAGAAGGTGTAGGTATATTCCTGCACCGTCACGGGAATAGGATGATCGTTTTCATCCACCGCCATGGCATCCACGTCGGTTACGGTCAGGGTGGGCTCCGCCTGGACATTCTCCGGAGAATCTGTGCGGATCACTTCGGGGGGCAGGGGGATATCCGAGGTGGGAGTCTGAACGTCGGTGAGAAGACCCTTCCAGTTGTCTCCCCAGACCCGCCAGTCTCCCCGCTGGTCCTGATAGAAGAGGCAGTAGCGGTCATTCTCCGCTCCGGGCAGGCTGATGAGGACCTGATAAATGGAGGGATCGGTCTCGTGGCCGCCTTCGGGCTTATAGGGATTATACACACTCTCCCGCAGGGTGATGGTGACGGGCTCGGAGGGCGTATAGTCATTGGAGGGCATGGCCCCGCCCAGGTAAGCGTTGGCGATATAGCGGTATTTGTTGTTCTGGGTCATCCGGTCCCGGAGGAAATCGATCCAGAACGTGTACTCGGAGAACTTCCTGCTCAGCTTTCTGCCGTCGGCGTCGGTTTGGCCGGAGTCAACGGCGGTGTTGGTAAGATAATCCAGCATCTCCAGACAGTCGGTCCTGTTCTCCAGGGTCCAGGTCCGGAAGGCCAGGATCAGCAGGGCCATGGTCTTGTAGGGACTGTCCAGCTTGTACTGAACGATGTCCTCGTAGCAGGTGGGGATGGTGGTGAATGTGAAGGTGTGCTGCTTTACCGTTGTATCGATAACGATGGGGTTGTTCCGGTCGTCCACGGCCGGGGCTTTGGCGGGGATGTCGTAAACGGTCTCCACCGGCTCGGTCTGGGGATTCCGGGGATTCGGCGAGACGACGGTCTCCGGGGGCAGGAGAATGTCCATGGATGGCGTCTGAACATCGGCCAGCAGGCCCTTCCAGTTGTCGGAGAAAAAGCGCCAGTCTCCCCGCTGGTCCTGATAGAGCAGACCGTAGCGGTCATTGTCCGCACCGTCAAGGTGGATCAGGACCTGACTGAGCTCGGGGGAGCCTCCCTCCGCCGCCTTATAGGGATCGTACGCGCTCTGCCGCACCGTGACGGTAATGGGGAGATCCGGCCGGTAGTCGTTGGAGGGGGAGGCCCCGCCCAGGTAGGCATCCCCGATGAAGCGGTATTTGTCGTTCTGCTTCATCCGATCCCGAAGAAAGTCGATCCAAAAACTGTACTCGGAGAATTTCTTGCTGATCCCTTTTCCGCCGGCATCCGTGCGTCCGGATTCCACGTTGGGATTGGTGAGGTAGTCCAGCATTTCCAGACAGTCGGTCTCGTTGTCCGGCTGCCAGGTCCGCAGGGCGAGGAAATACAGGGCCATGGTCTTGTAGGGGCTGTCCAGCGTATACTGGATGATCTCCTCATAGCAGGTGGGCACCGTGGTAAAAGTGAATGTATACTGTTCCACCGTGGTGTCGAAGATGGTGTAATCCCCGGACTCGTTCAGCCCGACGGCCTTTGCGGGGACGGCTTCAATCTCCACAGTCGGCTCTGCCTGGGTAAGCTCATCCGGCAGCGGGCCGGTTTCCGGCGGCAGGAGGATGTCCATCTCCGGTGTCTTCACGTCCGCCAGAAGGTTCATCCAGTTGGTGCCCCACACCTTCCAGTTCCCGTCCTCGTCCTGAAAGAAAAGGCAGTAGCGGTCATTGTCGGCGCCTTCCAGGTGGATCAGGACCTGGACGATGGCAGGGGAGTCGTCGGTCCCGGCCTTGTAGGGATCGTAAACGCTCTGCCGAAGCGTAACGGTGAGAGGTTCCTCCGGGGTATAGTCGTTTTCCGGCGCAGCGCCGCCCAGATAGGCATTGCCGATGTAACGGTATTTGTCGTTCTGGGTCATTCGGGCTGCCAGGGAATCCACCCAGGGATGATACCGGGAAAAGAGGATGGTGGTGTCCGATCCGCTGACCCTGGCGCCGGTGTCCGTGAGATAGTCCAGCATTCCCAGGCAGGTGCCGGGGTCCTCCGGAGTCCAGGTCCGGAAGGCCAGGATCAGGAGGGCCATGGTCGTATACGGACTGTCCAGTTCGATTTGGGAAAGCTCTGCCGCTGTCTGGGGTAAGTTGGGGAAGGAATAGGTATACTGGTCTACGGTGACGTCGATGATTCCGCCGCTCTCATCCAGCGCCCTGGCAGGCACCCCGGTCATCGTTATCTCCGGCTGAAACCGGGAGCGGTTTTCGTTCCCGACCGCTGCGGCGGGAAGTCCGCCGGACAGGCACTGGATCACCAGGATGGTGCAGACAGCCACGGCCAGGATCCGGTATACAGCAGATGATCTCATGCTGCGCAGCCTCCTTTTCATGAAGAATAGCTTTCCTGGTTCACAGGATCTCCCCCTGCCGGAAGAAATCGGGAAAACCTCCATACCGAAATTATACCGAAAGGGCAGGGAATAGTCAACTTGCCGAAAAAGAGAAGGTTAGTTTTCTAAGAATAAGAACTCTATTTTGGGTATTTCGGGCAGATTCTTTCGGTTGATCTTCTATGACGCTGCCACAAAACGCTTCTGACTCTTGGCTGCGGGAAGCCCTGCGTTTTTGCTTTCGCGGCAAGGGGCAGTATGGTATGCTTCAAGAAATAAGACAAAACCCAACCGCACGGTGCAAACGGAAATGGAAAAGGAGCCCAAAATGAAATCAATCGAGACCGACGGTGTGCTGGTATGCTACCCTACCGGGCGCATCGACATCACCAACGCTGCTGCCTTTGAGCAGGAGCTGACCGCAGCGCTTGCCGAGTACCCCGGCGCTAAGCTGGTCCTGGACGCCGGGAAACTGGAGTACATATCCAGCGCAGGACTGCGTGTGCTGCTGCGGCAGCGAAAGGCCGCCGGGGAGCTCACATTGCGCAATGTGTCCCAGGCAGTGTATGAGATTCTTGACACCACGGGATTCAACTCCGTGCTGAAGGTGGAAAAGGCCCTGCGCTTCGTCTCTGTCAAGGGCTTGGAGCAGATCGGTGCTGGAAAACACAGCGTGGTTTACCGGCTGGATGGGGAAACGATTCTGAAGGTCGTTAAAGACATGACACTGGAGGCGATCCTTGCCGAGGTGAAGATTTCCAAGGACGTACTGTCTATGGTATTCCCACTGCTATTTCCTACGACGTGGTATGCACGGAGGAAGGCTATGGCGAGGTTTACGAGATGTTTCAGGCCGGTGTGCTGGCATCAGCTGTGATGGCGGAGCCGGAGCGCAGAGAGGAATACCTGCACAGTTTCGCGGAGATGTATCGGGCGATTCACGCGGTTCAAATCGAGGAGGGCAGGCTGGTCTCCGTTCGGGATCATTATCGGGCGGCCGCGGGGGCTCTCGCTCCGCTGGTGACGGAGGAGGAATATGCGCAAGTGTGCAGGCTGATCGACACGGTTCCGGAAAGCAGGAGCTTTGTCCACGGGGACTTTCACATGAATAACGTCATGCTGCAGGGAAAAGAACTGTTGCTCATTGACGTGGGAGAAGCGGGGTACGGGCATCCGCTGTTTGATTTTGCCCAAACCATGAGCGTATATACGGGGATGACGACGACCCACGCGGATGGCTGCCGTCAAGTGCTTGGCCTGTCACTTGAGGAAGCCTGCTATGTGCGGGATAACCTGTTCCCCCTGTATTTCGGCTTAAGCGGGGATCCGCTTGAACGTAAAATGACTGTGGTTCACGGTATGGCTACGCTGCGGATGCTGCTTTCCCCCTTCCTCCAGGGCGTGGAAGGAGCGGCGGAGATCGTCCGAGGTCGCCTGGGAAAAGCCCGTGCCCAGCTTTTCCCGCAGATTGACAAGGTGTGCGCGCTGATAGAGAGAGAATTCTGACGCAGGAGAGAAACAAGCTTTCTCAATGAAAAACGATTGATCGGTGGGAAAAAAGCCACCATACACTGCTGAAAAGGTAGATTCCAGTATTGATAAAAGTAAGCGTAAAACGAGCAAAGAAATAGGGCCCGCCGACGGCAGGCCCCACAAAGAAATGAGTCAAGTATTTGAAGTAGCTCCGCACAGTGACGGAGCATGCTGAGGGGTAAGCTCTGCGGCCCAGACTG
>JAEEGL010396094.1_pt1 | contig 13233 bp, 9 predicted proteins | sample 9134231 | NCBI WGS metagenome assembly JAEEGL01 (sample SAMN16246548, study PRJNA631951) | gut metagenome | biome: gut microbiome; feature: rumen; material: fiber-attached | host: Bos | place: Iran: Karaj | collected 2018-10
CGCTTACATAAGGTAAACTGTAATGGTTGGTTTTTTCGGGCGGTCATGCCCGCCCCTACAATTAAACAGGAACCTCCTGCGCTTTATCATAGTGAAATGCTGATATTTCGGAGGCGTTTTTTCCGGGCAACCTGAACATCTCGATAAACTGAAATTTGAAGACGATAACAATCCGATCGGAGGAACCCCATGGACGTTCGCATCGGCGACATTCTTGAAATGAAAAAACAGCACCCCTGCGGCGAAAAACGCTTTCTGGTGCTGCGCTCCGGCATGGATTTCAAGCTGAAGTGCCTGGGGTGCGGGCACGAGGTGATGGTGCCCCGCGCCAAAGCGGAAAAGAACATCAAACACATCGGGAGACCCGAACAATGATCGAAAAACTGCAGCAGGTGGAGGCGCGCTTCGATGAGATCGCATCTCTTTTATGCCTGCCCGAAACCGCCGCGGACGTGGAGACCTGCACGAAGCTCCTGAAGGAGCAGAAGCTCCTCGCCCCGGTGGTGGAAAAATTCAGAGAATACAAAACGAACGCGCGGAACGCCGCGGACGCAAAAGAGCTGCTCGCCGAAGCGGGCGGCGATACGGAGCTGAAAGAAATGCTCGCGCAGGAAGCCGCCGAAAGCGAAGAGGCCGCGCAGAAAAACCTTGACGAGCTCAAAATACTGCTGCTCCCGCGCGACGAGAACGACGATAAGAACGTGATCGTGGAGATCCGCGCCGGCGCCGGGGGAGAAGAGAGCGCCCTGTTCGCCGGAGTGCTGTTCCGCATGTATTCGATGTACGCCGAAACAAGAGGCTGGAAGCCCGAGGTGATGTACACGAACGAAACGGGCCTCGGCGGGTTCAGGGAGATCAGCTTTATGATCAACGGCGAGGGCGCGTACTCGCGGTTCAAGTTTGAAAGCGGCGTACACCGCGTGCAGCGCATCCCGGTCACCGAATCCAACGGCAAGATCCAGACCTCCACCGTCACCGTGGCGGTGCTGCCCGAGGCCGAAGAGGTGGACGTGCAAATAAGCCCCGCCGACCTGCAGATCGATACCTTCCGTTCCTCCGGCGCGGGGGGCCAGCACATCAACAAAACCGAATCCGCGATCCGCATCACGCACCTGCCCACGGGCCTCGTGGTGGAATGCCAGGACGAGCGCAGCCAGTACAAGAACAAGGATAAGGCCATGAAGGTACTGCGATCCCGCTTAAAACAGATGGAAACCGAAAAACAGCAGAGCGAGATCTCAGGCAAGCGCCGCGCGCAGGTGGGCACCGGCGACCGCAGCGAAAAGATACGCACCTACAACTACCCGCAGGGGCGCGTCACCGACCACCGCATCGGGCTCACGCTGTATAAGATCGACGCGATCCTGAACGGTGCGCTGGACGAGCTGATCGACGCGCTGATCACCGCCGACACCGCAGAAAAACTGAAAAACCTGAATCAGGACGGATAAACGAAAGTTCGGAGTTATTTCCAGAGCGGAGATTTCTTTAATTCGGAATTCGGAATGCGTAATTCGGAATTAAATTGTTAACCGTTCCTTGTTTTTTCATTTTTCATTTTTCATCATTCATCAAAAATTCCCCTGCCGTAAGCGGCCCGAATAAGAAATGGACACAAAGATATTAAAGATCACAAGCCCCGCGGCGTGCAGCGCCGAAGTGGAAGAAGCGGCGGCGCTGCTGCGGGCGGGCGAGGTGGTGGCCATCCCCACAGAAACGGTTTACGGGCTGGCTGCCAACGCCTTCGACCCGGCGGCGGTCAAAAAAATATTCGAAGCCAAGGGGCGTCCGCAGGATAACCCCCTGATCGTGCATCTGGCGGGCGCAGAGCAGCTTGAAACCGTGGCAAGGGAGATCCCCGAAGCCGCCCGGCGGCTGTATGCGCGGTTCTCGCCCGGGCCCCTCACCGTGATCTTACCCAAACGCGATACGGTGCCGGACGTGGTGAGCGCCGGGCTCGATACCGTGGCGATCCGCATCCCGTCCCACCCCGCCGCCAACGCGATCATCAGAGCTGCGGGCGTGCCGCTGGCCGCCCCCAGCGCGAACCTCTCGGGCTTTCCCAGCCCCACCGGGGTCACGGACGTACTGGACGATATGACCGGCCGGGTGGCTGCCATCGTGGACGGCGGCGAAAGCGAATGCGGCATCGAGAGCACCGTAGTGAGCCTTGCCGTATCGCCTCCGAGGCTGCTGCGCCCGGGCGTCGTCACCGCAGAGCAGCTCCGGGAAGAGCTGCCGGACCTCGTGGTGGACGATGCGGTGCTGCACCCGATGAAGGCGGGGGAAACCGCCGCCTCCCCGGGCATGAAATATAAACACTACGCGCCGAAAGCGCAGATCTCGGTGGTACGCGGCGGGCAGAAGGAGTTTTTCCGCTGGGCCGCAGAACACAAAGACGAAGCGGATACGCTTCTGGTTTTTGAAGAGGACCTGCCCCTGTGCCCGATGCGGGCCGTTACGATGGGCAGAGAAGCCGAGCCCCTCACCCAGACCGCGCGTCTGTTTTCCGCCCTGCGGGAACTGGATAAGCTGGGAGCGAAAAACGTATTCGCCCGTTCACCCGCCCCCGTGGGCGTGGGCCTCGGGGTGTGCAACCGCCTGTACCGGGCGGCGGGCTTCCGTTTTTTGAACGACGGGCCCAAGACCCTGGGGGTCTGCGGGCAGACCGGCGCGGGCAAGAGCACCGTTTGCGCGCTGCTGAAAGAAAAGGGCATGGAGATCATCGATACGGATAAACTTGCCCGCAAAGTGGTGGAACCCGGCAGCCCCGTGCTGCAGACCCTCGCCGACGCGTTCGGCGAAGATATTCTGCTGCCAAACGGCACGCTGGACCGCAAAGCCCTTGCCGCAAAAGCCTTCGCTTCCCCCGAAAAGGCAACGCTGCTCAGCAGCATCACCCACCCCGCCATATGCGCATTGGCGCTGGAACAGGCGGAGAAAGCCAAAGGGCAGGGCAGATGGGCGGTGATCGACGCGCCCCTGCTGTTCACCGCGGGGCTCGATAAACACTGCGATATCACCCTGAAGGTGACCGCCCCCGCAGAAGAACGCCTCAGGCGCATCATGGCGCGGGACGGGATCACAGAAGAAGCCGCCCGCAGCCGCATCGCCGTGCAGGCGGAAGAGGATTCCCTTTCCGAAAACGCGGACCACTTCGTAGTAAACGATACGCCGCAGGGCGCGGCCGCGCAGGTGGAAAAGATCTTGCAGTTATACGGTTTTTAACGGAAAACCAACGATATATAAAGGAGAGAAAAGCAATGTCTGACGAAGCAAAGGAACTGAAGGAAAAACTTTTTTACGAGGCGCCGCACGCCGGTGTGAAGATGACGGCGGAAGAGATCGACGAGGCGGACAGCTTCTGCGAGGGCTACATGAGCTTTCTGGACGCCGCCAAAACCGAAAGGGAAGCGGTGGAGCAGGCCGTGGAGCTGGCGGAGATGAACGGCTTTTCGCCTTACGTGCCCGGCAGGATCTACTCCGCGGGCTCCAAGATCTACTACAATAACCGCGGCAAGGCGATCATCCTTGCGGTGACGGGCGAATCGGGCCTTACCGACGGCGCGCGCATCATCGCAGCGCACATCGATTCCCCGCGGCTGGACCTGCGCCCCAACCCGCTGTACGAGCAGGACGGCGAAGCCCTGTTCAAGACCCATTACTACGGCGGCATCAAAAAATACCAGTGGACCGCCATCCCCCTTGCGCTGCACGGCGTGGTCGTGAAGAAAAACGGAACCACGGTAAAGGTGCGCGTGGGCGAAGACGACGGCGACCCGAAATTCGTGATCTCGGACCTGCTGCCCCATCTTGCCTCCGAGCAGATGAAAAAGACAATGGCCGAGGGCATCGCGGGCGAAGACCTGAACGTGATCGTAGGCTCCCGCCCCTTCGACGGCAGCGACGAAGCCCAGAACGTGAAGCTGAACGTGCTGAACCTCCTGTTCAAAAAATACGGGATCACCGAAGCGGACTTTTTAAGCGCGGAGCTGGAGATCGTGCCCGCCTTCAAGGCCTGCGATATCGGCTTCGACCGCTCCCTGATCGGCGCTTACGGGCATGACGACCGCGTTTGCGCCTACCCGGCGCTGATGGCGCTGCTGGATACCGAGCTGCCCCGTCACACCACCGTGTGCGTGCTCACCGATAAAGAGGAGATCGGCAGCGAGGGCAACACCGGCCTCAACTCCGCCTATATGGCGTATTTCATCAAGGCGCTCGCCGCTGCCGAGGGGCTGGACGGCGAGGCGGTGCTCAGCGCCAGCAAGTGCCTTTCCGCGGACGTGAACGCCGCGTACGACCCCAACTTCCCGGGCGTGTTCGAGAAAAACAACACCTCTTACATCAACAAGGGCGTGGTGATCACCAAATACACCGGCGCGCGCGGCAAGGGCGGCTCTTCAGACGCGTCCGCCGAATTTCTGGCGGAGGTGCGCCGGATGCTGGACGATGAAAACGTGGTATGGCAGATCGGCGAGCTTGGCAAGCTGGACGCGGGCGGCGGCGGCACCGTGGCAAGGTTCGTGGCGTCCCTGAACATCGAAGTGGTGGACGCGGGCGTGCCCGTGCTCTCGATGCACGCGCCGTTTGAGGTCGTTTCCAAGCTGGACGTCTACTCGGCCTACAGAGCGTTCTATACGTTTTATCAGAACTGAAAAGCAGCTGCAAGTTAGGAGTCAGGAATTTCGGAAAACACTTTGTGTTTTGATCATAAAAAAATCTCCGCTCTCCGCGTTTCCTTCTCCGCTCTGAAAGAAACGATCTTCACTCCTAACTCCTCACTCCTAACTTCTAACTGCAAAAGAGGTACATATGTATATCATCAACCCCACCTGTTACGGCAGCGTTTTCGTGCTGCCCAAAAGCGCATCGGATGAATTGAAGCTCGCCTCGGGCGGGTACGTAAAGGCGCTGGTGTTTGCGTTTGCGAACGCCGGTACGCCGCTGGACGCCGCCGCGGTGGCGGAGGGCGCGGGGCTGAGCGAAGCCGACGCCGCCGACGCGCTGCGGTACTGGGCGGAAAAGGGCTTTCTGACCGACCCCGAAAAAGAAAAACCGTTGCCGGAGGCAGAAGCGCCCGCAACGGCGGAACCGCCCGCAAAAACCGAAAAGGAGCTCGTGAACCTGAAGCCCACCAAGCCCTCGTATGAGACCATCTGCAACCGGCTGAACGAAGACGCCGCCGTGCGGGAGCTGTTCGGCGAGGCGCAGCTCAAGCTCGGGCGAACCATCGGCACAGCGGACCAGGCGAGCCTTTTGCTGCTCTACGATTACTACGGCCTGCCGGCAGAGGTGATCCTCGCCGTGTGCGAATACGCCCGCATCCACAACAAAGAGCGCAACATGGGTTATATCTACACCGTGGGCGCCGACTGGAGCAAGCGCGGCATCGATTCGCTGGAGGCCGCGGACGAAGAACTCAAGCGGCTTGAAAACGTGAATACCAACTGGACTTCCTTCGCCAGTCTCACCGGGCTCAGAAACGCGAATCCCACCCCCGCGCAGCAGAAATATCTGGGGCTGTGGCTGGGCGACTGGGGCTTTACAATGGAAATGCTGAGCCTCGCCTACGACGAGATGCTGAAAAACACCGGCAAGGTGAGCTTTCCGTACCTGAACAAGATCCTCTCCACGTGGAAAAACGCCGGGGTGGACACGCCCGAAAAGGCCGCCGCGCGTGAGAAGAAGTTCCGTGAGGACGCCATCGCCGCAGCCGCCGAAAAGCAGGCCGCCAGAACCGCCCAGAAGCCCGCGGCAAAGAAGAACAAAACAACGTATGAGAATCCCGCGTCCTACGATATGGACCGGGCGGAACATAAAATGAACACCACCGTACCCAAACTCAGGAAAAAGGAGAAACGCTGATGATCTATTCCAACGAACTGTTTGACGAGGCGCGGGAGATCATTGATAATCGCCGTCAGGAAGCGGAATCGCAGACCGCGCTGCGGCTGGCTGCCTTTGAGAAAATGGAGCCGCGTTACAAAGAGCTGAAGCAGGAGATGATCGACGCTGTGCGCGAGGCCGTTGCGGCGGTGAACCTGGACCGCGAAAGCGCCGAAAAGCTGCTGATAAAACAGCGCGACCGCAACCTGAACGCCCAGAAAGAGATCAAGGCGCTGCTGCGCGCCCACGGGCTGCCGGAGGACTACCTCGAAACGAAGTATACCTGCCCCAAGTGCAGCGATACCGGCTGCGTCGGCATCGAGCTGTGCTCCTGCTTTACCGAGCTGCTGCAGAAGCTGGCGTTCGACGAGGCGAACAAGCTCTCGCCGCTGCGGTTCTCCACGTTTGACGATTTTCGGCTGGATTATTATTCCGACCAGGTGATCGAAGAATTCGGCTGCTCGCCCCGGAAGCGCATCGGCGATATCCTGACGCTTTGCAAAGAATACGCCGCCGATTTCGATACCAACTCGCAAAACCTCTATATGTGCGGCGAAACCGGCCTCGGAAAGACCCACCTCTCGCTTGCCATCGCGGGCGAGGTGATCAAAAAGGGGTACCGGGTACTGTACAATTCCGCGCAGAACATCTTTAACGCGCTGCAGAAGGAATATTTCGGCAAAGGAGAAAACCGCGGCAAATACGAATCCATGGTGCTGGAGTGCGACCTGCTGATCATCGACGACCTCGGCGCGGAGTTTTCTTCGCAGTTCACCGACGCCGCGCTTTACAACATCATCAACACGCGCATCAACATGCGCCTGCCCACCGTGATCAGCAGCAATCTCTCGCCCCGCGCCGCCGAAGAGCGGTACACGCGGCGCATCTCTTCCCGTATCATCGGGGATTACCTTTGCCTGCGCTTCATCGGCGAGGATATCCGACAGCTGAAGACGGACGAATAAGCGATTTGTTCGCTGACGCGAAGCGAACATCCTCCCGTACCGAAGGCACATCAAATATAGGAGGCCGTTATGAAGATAAAAAACGTTCTTCTCTGCCTTACCGGCGCGTTTTTAATGGGCTTTCTGTGGCGCGTGCGCGGCACGGGCGGCTGGGGCGCGGCATGGGGCCTGCTGAACGCGGGCTTCGTGTTCACATTGTTTTTAACGGCGGCGATGCGGCACAAAAAAGGGCCCTCGCTGCGTCTCATAGCCCTTGCGTCGTTCTCGTTCATGCTCACCGCTCCCGCCTGGGGCACGCTGCTGAACCAGATCACCGGCGTGCTGGGCGGCCTGCCGGAGGGTGCGGATCCGGTATATATTTCACCGTTTACCGGGGTGCTGCTGATGGCGCTGATGGGCTTCGGCCTGGCGGCGGTGTTCGGCGTGCTGCTGGGGCGGTGCTTTTCGGACAAACCGTGGCGGCTGCGGGATTACCTTGTGCTGCTGGCGGTTTTTCTTGTTGTGATGTACGGGGCCAAGGCGAGCGTTGCGCACCCGGTCGTAAAGCTGATCCAGCCGGAAGCGGCGGGGCAGTTTCAGGCGGGGCTGACCGCCGCGGGGATCGATAAAACCCCATTCGGCGCGTACCTTGCCCACTTCAACGCCGAGGGCTGGGCGAAAAAAATCGACGGCGGGCGGCATTACTACGCCTGTGTTTCCGCCGTATCCTCCGCGCTGGCGGCGGCCGCCTGCATCCTGACCGCCCGCTTCTTTGTAAAGGACCGTATCGCCGCCCGCATCGGCGCCGTTGTTTGCGGGGCGTTCGCTTTTTCCATAACGCTGGCCGATCTGTTTTTCTTCTTCGCAAACGGCGGTTATCACGGCGAACAGGGCTTTTCGCTGCCCGCAAATTTCGCCGCGTGGAGCCTGTGGGAGTATTTCACCGGCTTTATCGCAGGCGGCATCATCACCGCACTGGCGCTGCGCTTTGCCCCGCGGGAAGATACGAAAGAAACCCTGCTCGCAAAGCTTTCACCGAAACCCCTGGGCGCCCTTACCTTTATTTTGTGCTGCGTGGGCGCGATCGGGCTGAATATCGTGCGGCCCATACTGCGGCGGATGAAGGATTCCCCCTATCTTATACCCGCCGTGATCGTAGCGGCGGTGTTGGCGGTGGCGTTCTGCCTCGTGCTGTGCAGAAAGTTCGGCTTTTCCTTTGAGCGGGCGGATGCGCACCGCTTCCCGGCGATGCTGTGTTTTACGCTTGTTGCCTATATCTTCATCGTATATATGTTTGTCGGCGCGCCGGAGATCGGAAATCTGCACGCCGTACACAACGTGCTCGTGGCAGTCTCCTTCGCCGTGTGCGAAGCGGCGGCTGTAAGGCTGAGCATCTGACCCGCCGCGCCCGATATAACCGTTTTTGATCTGCAACAGAGGTGATCCCGAATGAAAAAAAACAACCGGAACGGCACCATCGACTGCCTGCGCTTTTTGTTCTGCGTACTGATCGTACTGCGGCACGCGATGCACGCGATCCCGGACGGCTGCTACGAGCCCATGCCCGGCGGCGGCCTCGGCGTGGAATTCTTTTTTATCGTATCAGGCTATCTGATGACGAAATCCGCTGCAAAGCGCCTCTCAGACGGCACGCCTGCGGATCTGGGCCCCGATACCACGGCGTTTATGAGGCGCAAGCTGAAGGGCATGGCGCCCGAGATCGTGATCTCCGGCGTGCTCTGCCTCGGGGTGATCGCGGTAACGCTGATCCCCGGCGGGCCTTCGGCGGTATTCAGCCATCTGTGCAACCGTATCTGGAACCCCCTTCTGCTCTCCGGCGCGGGCTTCGGCAGCGCGAACGAGATGTGGTACCTTTCGGTCATGATGATCGTGATGCTGGCGTTTTACCCGCTGCTGTTAAAGAAGTTTCAGGTGTTCGTACGCATCATAGCGCCCCTGATCGCGATCTTTACGATCGGGTATTTATACAAAGGCCTCGGCTCCCTGCGGGACCCCACCTACTTCGCCGGTATCGTATATAAGGGCATGATACGGGGCGCCGGAGAGATCGCCCTCGGCGCGGCGATGTATCCCGTGATCTCCGCCCTGCAGAAGCTTTCGCTCACCGGTTTCGCGAAAACGCTGGTTTCGGTACTGAATCTTCTGTGCTGGGCGGGCACGGTGGCGATCATCGCGGTAAAACACCCGGCGGTGCTGGATATCATCGCGCTGCTGCTGATCACCGTTGGCACCGTATTGTCATTCAGCCACCAGGGCAGATTCGCCGACGCGTTCGACAGCCGTTTTTCCGCATTTCTCGGCGCGCTGAGCCTCACGCTCTACCTTTCTCACTACTGGGTGGCAATGTCGGTGAAAAATATCTATAACCGGCTGGCGCCGAACGGGACCTTCGGCCTCGGCGCAGACGTGAACCACGATTATTTCGTTGTAATGGCCGTGTATCTGGCGGCTTCGGCGGTCGCCTGTACGTTTACCTATTTCGTTGCGAAATACTACCGCACCCACGAAAAACAGATCAAAGCGCGGCTGCGCCGCCTGTTGCTTGCCAAACCTGCAGCGGAAGAAAAAACACCCTCCGCCCCCACGGCATAAAAATCGTATGAAAAACCCGGCTCCGTACTTCTGGACGGAACCGGGTAATTTTTATATTTTCAGTAATATCAGACGATCTTGCTGCCGCAGTAATCGCAGGTGCCGTCCGCTTTCGGGTAGGTGGAAGCCCCGCAGTACGGGCAGGTGACAAGCTGGCTCTGATGGGTCTGCTGCGGTTGGCTCTGATAGGTCTGCTGCGGTGCGCTCTGCACGGGCGGATTCTGCGGAGAGGCGAACTCCTGAACTTGCTGCTGCGCCGCCGCGGTCTTTTTCTTTTTCAGGGCGCGTATCACGAGAAATACCGTTGCGGCAAGCCCGAGGAACATCAGCAATACGACACTTATGGAAAGCCTCTCGCCCAGTGGCGTGCTGTAGATCGCGTCTTCTTCGCTGATCTCGTTGCCGTTTTCGTCGTAATAGAGGTATTGCACCTCGCTCATGATCTCGTCCGCGCTCGCGGTAAAGGCCTTCGAAACCACGTCGCTCACGTCTGTGTATTCTTCAAAGTTTTCGTCGATATGGGTCAGGATCACGTCGCAGGCGGCGTTGTCGGTCACCGTTACCGCGTCGTCCCCTATGATATACCACGTATTGTAATAATCATTGTCGTCCAGCAGCATCAGAACGATCAGATGCCCCTCGTCGCTGTCGAAGGTGTTTACGTATTTATCATACAGAAAATCGTTCACCTCGTCGTAAGCGGGGGCGGTATCGCCGCCGATATCGTGCAGCAGCAGAAAATAGGGCTGTACGCCCGTGGCGCTGTAAAACGACGCGATCGCCTTTTCCACCTTCGCTTCGCCTGCCGCGTCGAGCTCCTCCGGGATCGCGGATTCCACCGTATCGGCCAGAGGCGTGCAGAGGTTTGCGGGGAGCTTCGCCTTGTGCACCGTTTCAGATATGACTTCGCCGGTATAGCCCTCTTCGCTGAGATGGGTGCTGGTAAGCCGGTTTGAGAATATACCCACGAGCACGAACAACAGCACAACGGTAACGAGCACCGGGATCAGAATCGCGCCGAGCACCCCGGATAAGCACCCGCCGTTGCCGCTGCGGCCGGTAGTGCTCCTGCCGCCGGTGCGGTAATACCCGCCGCTTCTGTAAACCGGACGGTACCCGCCGGAATAGCCCCTGCTGCCCGATGAGCTTCTGCTGCCGGAGGAACCGGAGCTTCTGCTGCCGATACTTCCGCTGTGGCCGCCCCCGAAGGAACCGCCGCGGCTCCCGCCTCCGACACTGCCGCTGTGACCGCCGCCTGCGCTGCCTGGCATAATAAAAACCTCACTTTCGGTATCGGGCCCCGCCGGCGCTTTTCCCCGGCAGACGGGCCTTTTACGTTCTGCTTTTATATTATCATATTATAATACGGTTGTAAATCGGATACATGAAAAAACGTGAAAAAAAACCGGCCTGCCCGCAAGGGAGCCGACCGGCTTTACGTTTATTCTTCGGCGCCTTCTCCGGCGTCGGCTTCCTCTGTTTCGGGATCCTGCGTTACGGTATCCTCTTCTTCGGGTTCCTCTTCGCCTTCCGGTATCGCGGAGGCGGGTTCCTCCGGCGTCTTTTTGGCGGTGGTAACGGCGATCACCTTATCGCCCTCGCCGAGCCGGATCAGCCTTACGCCCTTGGCCGGACGCGCGCATTCGCGGATATCCGCGCCGGAAAGACGGATGATGATACCGGCGGAAGAAATGAGGATCGCGTCTTCGTCGTCGTAGATCTTCTCCACGCCCGCCACCTTGCCGTAGGCCTCGGTGCGGTAGTTCATGCTGCCGAAACCGCCGCGGCTCTGCACGCGGTAATCGTCGTAAACGCTCTTTCTGCCGGTGCCGTCTTCGCTCACGGTAAGTATGCGGCCCTCGGTCTCGTTTTCGCCGATGACCTCCGCGCCCACCACGTAATCGTCGTCCTTCTTGAAGGATACCGCCTTCACGCCGCGGGCCGTTCTGCCCAGCACGCGGGCGTCGTTTTCGTTGAAGCGGATGCCCAGGCCGTTGCGGGTGGCAACAAGGATATCGTCGTTGCCGTGGGTGATCAGCACGTTCTCGAGCACGTCGCCCTCGTCGATATTGATGGCGATGATGCCGTTTTTGCGGATGTTGCGGAAATCGTACAGCGCGGTGCGCTTGATCACGCCCTGGCGTGTGATCATGCTCAGGTATACGTTTTCTTCGTCTTTGGGCAGCATCAGCATGGCCGAAACCTTTTCGTCCGCATCCATCGGCAGAATGTTGATCAGGTTCATGCCCTTACTGGTGCGGCTGCCTTCGGGGATCTCATAGCCCTTCAGCTTATAGGCCTTGCCCTTGGTGGTGAAGAACATGATAAAGGCGTGGGTGGAGCAGGTAAACATGGTATCCACCACGTCCTCCTCGCGGGTGGTGAGGCCCAGCTTGCCGCGGCCTCCCTTCTTCTGCAGGCGGTACTCGTCCACGGGCAGGCGCTTGATGTAGCCCTCGCGGGTCTTGGTAAAAACGCAGTCCTCCTCGGGGATCAGGTCTTCAATGTCCACCTCGCCCGAGATATTCACGATCTCGGTGCGGCGCTCGTCGCCCACGGCGTCCTTCACTTCAAGCGCTTCCTTCTTCACCTCGGCGAGAATGTTGGCGTGGGAAGAGAGCAGCTCCAGATATTCGGCGATCTTAATGCGCAGCTGGCCCAGTTCATCCTCCAGCTTTTCTCTTTCAAGGCCGGTGAGCTGACCGAGACGCATCTGCACGATGTGGGTGGCCTGCACTTCGTCGAACTCGAAGCGGTCCATCAGGTTCTGCTTGCCTTCCTGAATGGTTTTGGAGGCGCGCAGAATGGCGATCACCTCGTCGATAAAATCGAGGGCTTTGAGCAGCGCTTCCACAATGTGGGCACGGTCCTGCGCCTTTTTGAGGTCGAACTCGGTGCGCCTGCGGATGATCTCGCACTGGTGGTCTATATAGTGTTCCAATATCTGCTTCAGGTTGAGGATCTTCGGCTCGCCGTTCACCAGCGCCAACATGATCACGCCGAAGCTGCTCTGCAGGGCGGTGAACTGGAAGAGCTGGTTCAGCACCACCTGGGGGTTGGCGTCTCGCTTGAGTTCGATAACGATATTCATACCGTTGCGGGAGGAATAGTCGTTTACGTTCGAGAGCCCCTCGATCTTCTTATCGCGGTGCAGTTCGGCGATGCTCTCGATCAGGCGGGATTTGTTCACCTGATAGGGCAGTTCCGTTACCACGATCTCAAATTTGCCGCTCTTACTCTCCCTGATCTCGGTGCGGGCGCGCACGGTGACCTTGCCGCGCCCGGTGGCGTAGGCGGCGCGGATGCCCGCCTTGCCCATGATGATGCCGCGGGTGGGGAAGTCGGGCCCCTTCACGTGCTCCATCAGGTCTTCAAGAGAGCAGTCGGGGTTGTCGATCACGCAGCACATGCCGTCCACCACCTCGCCCAGATTGTGGGGCGGGATGTTGGTGGCCATACCCACGGCGATGCCCATGCTGCCGTTTACAAGCAGGTTCGGGATGCGGCTGGGCAGAACGGTGGGTTCTTTTAGGCGGTCGTCGTAGTTCGGTACGAAATCGACCGTGTCTTTATCGATATCCTCCAGCATTTTGAGCGTCATTTTGCTCATGCGGCTTTCGGTATAACGGTAGGCAGCGGGTGGGTCGCCGTCCACGGAGCCGAAGTTGCCGTGGCCGTCCACCAGCGGGTAACGCATGCTGAAATCCTGCGCCAGACGCACCATCGCGTCGTAAACGCTGGCGTCGCCGTGGGGATGGTAACGCCCCAGCACGGCGCCCACGGTATC
>JAEEGL010765501.1_pt1 | contig 13233 bp, 12 predicted proteins | sample 9134231 | NCBI WGS metagenome assembly JAEEGL01 (sample SAMN16246548, study PRJNA631951) | gut metagenome | biome: gut microbiome; feature: rumen; material: fiber-attached | host: Bos | place: Iran: Karaj | collected 2018-10
CGGCGGGGAACGTCCTCGACGGCGCGGGCCTCAACAAGATGATCGACAACATGGCGTGGATCCTCGACCACATGCCGGAGGACGAGGACGAGCGGGCCTGGATCACGGACGTGCTCGACTACCTGTCCGCGCCGCTGGAGGGGAACTTCGGCAACGAGAAATACGGCGACGTCGGCAACCGCCTCGGCAACGAGATCATGATCGGCGAGAAGGATCTGCGGTAGCGACCGGATCGCAAACTTTTTTGTATCTTTTCGGGGCGGTTTCGTGAAGGATTGGTCCCGATTTCCCTTTTTCCGCCGAAGAATCCCCGTCCACGCCCCTTTTTCCCTTACGCGCGCGCTCCATGCGCTCGCCGCGCTCGCGCTCTTTGCCCTCGCCCCCGCCGCGCGCGCAAGCACGGGGTTCACGACGTCCGACACGCTGGGTTCCGGCGATGCCGGCAAGAACCTCGTCAACGGAACGGTCTACGTCGTTCCGCAGGACGCAACGATCGAACGACCGTCGCATTCGGCCAACAGCGCGCTCTACGTGCAGAACGACGCGACGGCGGTGATCTACATTCCCTCGGGCGTGACGCTCACGGTCAAGGGCGGCAACGCGCAGGGCAAGGAGGGCGCAGGCGGCGGCATCCGGCAGCTCCTCGACAACGTTGCCGGCGTCCTGGACAACCTCCCCGCCGACGAGAACAAGCGCGCCGAGGTGACCGAGATTCTCGACGACCTGGTTGAGGGCCTCATCCGCAGCACCGCCCACCTTAAAGGCGAGCTCTCCCACCGACTCGGCGGCGAACTGATGATCGACTAGCGCGCAAGGGATGCGCATGACCCTTCAGCCAAGTCAACGAGCGCCTCATGCAAGGGCTCAACTCAGCGGCCAAGCCGGAAGGACTCAAGCGGCTCGTAGCCGAGGGCGGACATGAGTTCGTCCCAGTTCGCGGGAAGCTCGATCTTCACGGTCGCGCTTCCTCCGCCGATCCCGGCGCCGGGCATGATCTGGATCTTGTTGCGGGCGGCGTCGCCGGTAATCAGGAAGTCGGTCATCCCCGCCTTCATCACGGGGACGGTCAGCTGCTCGCGTTCCGTGGAATCGCGCCACGGCGCGGTCGGCGTCAACTCGGCGCCTTCGCTCCGGCGGATGTAGCCGGTGAATTCGCGCAGGGTGTGCTCCCCGCCGTCCCTGGCGCTACCGGGCGAGGCGTAGTATCTCGCGAACGCCCGTTCCGTGGCCGGTCTGCGCGCGAGTTGCACGAGGGAGGATTCCAGCTGCCCCACCGTCTTGAACTCCTTGACCAGAATGGAGGCAACGGGTTCCGTCATCAGAACGGTGCGATGGACGAATTGGTTCCCGGTGCCGAGAGCGAACTGCCCGCGTTCGGTGATGTCCCACGCCATCAGCTCGGCGACCTTCTGCGGATTGACCGTCGAGGGCGTCATGTTGTTTCCCCACGAGAGCACCGACGACAGCGTGACCGTGCTTTCGTCCGCGCCGTAACCGGCACGCACATGGAAGGGCTGCCAGCCCACGCGCCGACACGCCTCTTCGTCCTCTGCGAGGCACCACGGCATCAGGTAGCCGAAGGTCCCCATGCGATCCTGCTTGACGTAATAGCCGCAGAGGTTCATCAGGGCAAGGCTCATGAATCGCCCAATCGCCATGTTGGCTTCTTCGTTGATCTGGCCCTGGCCGCAGTCCACGCCGAGCTGCCTAGCGAGCGGACCGTTCAGCCAGCAGAACGGCATCCACGCATGGGTGCTGGGAAGAGTCCGGTAGAACGTGTTGACGCCCATTCCCCGGGTCATCGCAACGAGAATCGGCATAGTTTCCGGCTTGCATCCGGCCATCACGGCGTTCACGGCGACATGCCAGGTCTTGACCTCGCGATGGGCCGGCGGCGGAACAACGATAGTCTCGTCCCAGCGGATAGGCGTGAATTTCAGGAATTCGGAGACTTTTTCGAACGTCGGCGGCGCGATGGGCAGGCCGTCGGACCAGTTCATTTCCCGGAAGAACGCCTGGACCTCGTCGAAGGTGCCGTAGAAGACGTCGTCGCGGATGTCGCCGCGACTGCCCTTCTCGCCCTCCGCCAACTCCTCCGCAGTCAGCGGTTTCGTCAGTGCCTCGACAATCTGCGGCCAGAGGACCTCCCGCGTGTTGCGCAGAAGCTCCGCCTCCGTGTGCAGGGCGAACGCGCCGGGATACTCGGCGCAGCGCAGGACTGCGACGCCGTTGTTGCGCGCCGTGCAGTGTGCCTGATCCACGAATCCCGGTCCCGCGATCAGCACGGACGGCACGCCGACATATTCCGCAGCGATGCAGGAGCCGGCCTCCTTCGGCGTGCAGAGACCGCAGCCGCCATTGCCGGAAATAACGGCATCGACCTTCATCGCCTTCAGCTTCCGCTGGAACTCCTCCTTGTCGCGCCGGAACGTCCCCGGCACGGGATACAGCCCGGCGCTGCCGATTTCGTCCTGAAGAATCACTTTGGTGTCCGGATAGTGCTCCAGAATGAGACGTTTGATCTCGGGGTGCGTCACCCGAGCCATGAAGTTCTGACCCACAACGGCGATGGTCTTGCCGGAAAGTGTGTCCAGACGAGGCGCCTGGCGGATCATCGCCACCGAGGGCCGCCCCACCGGCGAGACAACGGCGTAGGCGGGCTCCTTCGCCGCAGGCGCCTCGGTCGCGGCGGGTTCCGCCAAGGCAAGAAGGCAGGTTTCATCGCAGACGACACGTTCGGAGGGTTTATCCGCAAGGGTTGTGGCTGAAGAAACGAGCATCGCGACGAGGCCCAATGCGATTGCGGTATGTGCGTGATTGGCTTTCATGGTTGTTTTCTTGGTTGTTTCGGGGCGGCAACAACGCCGTCTACACTAACAAGAACGTGAATCGGAGTCAAAATCCACAGCTCGTGAGGAAAAAACTTGGTGGATTCTCTATCGAGGTCGCGTTCTTGTGGGTGGACGGCAATCGCGCTGTCTGAAACACGAAAGGAACCCTGCCATGAAGTATCCCGCCACAGCCCTGTTCACCCGTCTCCTTGTTCTTTCCGTCGCGTTGCCCGTTTTTGCAGGGAAGCACGACCGGGCCCTGCGCGAGGCGCAGGAGGAGATTGACAATCTGGAAAAGAAGGCCGCGCGCTATCTTGTCGCCGAGGGCGCCGCGGGGACGCTTCCCTGGAAGGAATACGTCGCCAACCCAGACGCCAAGGGCGAGGCGTCGCTCGTCGTCGTGCTCGGCGGCAAGGACTCCGCCATCGGCGGCCGACGAGCGCCCGAACCCGCCGCCGGGCTCGTCCCGCTACTCGACTGGTCCCGCACGAAATGGAAGGGCGGCAAGGTCATCGTTCTCGTGCCCCAGCTCCAGAAGGCCCCTATTGGCGGACGCGGCGGTTTCGGTGCCTCTGGAAACGGTCTGGCGTCAAGCGGCGCAGACCGGATTCCGGCGCTAGCCCGCGAGCGCGCCGAGGCAAACGGCGTTGCGGCGACGCGCGTGTTCGCGACCGGGTTCTCGATGGGCGGCGAAGCGGTCTGGGGACTTCTCTCCTCGGATCCGACGCTCTTCGTCCGTGCGGTGCTTGTCGGCGCCGGCGGCGATGCCGGACGCATCGGCGACGTCCGCGCCGAGGTGCTGGCGCTGCACGGCGAATCCGATGGAACCGTTCCGCTTGCGCTTGCCAAGGCGATGGTCGATGCCGTCAACGCCAGGCATCCCGGGCTCGCCACGCTGACGACGCTTCATGGCAAGGACCACAAGGAAAGCGCCGAAGCCGCCTACGGTCGCCGCGAAACGTGGGATTGGCTGCTGCGGTAGGGGGACGGAAGTCCTCGGCTTCGGTCACCGGCGGACCAGAATCCAGTCAAGGAGGTCCTTGCAGGACATCTCGCCGGAGGCAACGGCCAGACCCGCCGCCGCGATGTCGCCCGGAGCGCACCGCAGGGGGATGCCGTTTGCCTCCAGGAACGTCAGCATGACATGCATTCCAATGCGCTTGTTCCCGTCCACGAACGCATGGTTCGAGATGAGCGAATGCCCGAGCCTCGCAGCCTTCTCCTCCTTGGTGGGGTAGAGATCCTTCCCGCCGAAGGTCTGGAACGCCCCCTGCAAGGCGCTATCCAGAAGCGCCTTGTCGCGAAGATCCGGGGCGCCTCCCGTCTCCTGCACGATGAGCTGATGCAGCAGGAGAACCATGTCCTCGTCGATCCGAATCATCGCGCCAGCTCCAGGAAGTCGTCACGGTATCGGCGGAGAAGCCGCCGTCCGATGAACTCGATTTTCTCCCGGTCGGTCATTTCGATTTCGGGATGGACCTCCACATCGACGAGGCGGAATTTCGGCCGGTTGTTCTTGAAAAGAAACACTTCGCCGGTCCGTTCGGCAAGGCGAGCCACCTCGGAAAAGTTCCGGCTGGCCAGCGAAATCGGGACGATGTTCTGCGTGTTGACAAGCATCTTTTCTTCCTTTGCCGCGATTGTTGCATAATTATCGCTTGAATTCAAGCTACTTTTTGCAACGTCACCTTGGAGATTTGCCGATGTCCGCGTCCCTATGCTATGCTTCGCGGCATGGACGAACACTCTGCCATGCACAATACTGCGGACGAAGAACGCACATCCGTTTCCCACGGTGTCTCCGCCGCACGGAGTACTCCCCCCTGCCCCTGTGGGGCATCCCCCCTCTCGGAGGGGGGTGAAAACAGGGGAAAGCCCCCCTCTAGGGGGGTGGCGGCTCTGCCGCCGGGGGGAGTACTCCGTGCGGCTCCCAAGGCCGAACTCGGAGATGCGACCCCTGCGGACGGGTCTGCGAACCTCGGTGCGCTTTACGGGCGCTTCGGACCGATGCTCACCGCGCTTGCGGGCCGTGCGCTACCGCCTGCGCTTGCGGCACGGCTCGACGCGGCGGATGTCGTGCAGGAGGCGTTCGCCGCGGCCGGAAAGCGCCGAGACTACCTTGCCGAGCATCCCGAGGTCCCGGTCTACTTCAAACTCCGCACCATCCTCTTCCAGACGATTGCCGACCTAGAGCGCCGCCATCTCGGCAGCGCCAAGCGGGATGTCTTTCGCGAAGTCTCCGGCGATGCGCCAGCAGACCCCGGAAGTGGGGCAGACAGTCTGGACCCCGCCGCCCCGCTCTGGGACGCGCTCCCCTCCGACCGCACCTCGCCGCGCTCCGCGCTCGCCCGCGAAGAGCGCCACGCGCTTTTGCGCGACGCCCTGCATGACCTCTCCGAACCCGACCGCCAGATTCTCGTTCTACGGCACTTCGACGGCCTTGGCAACTCGGAATGCGCCGATGTCCTCGGCCTCTCGCCAACCGCCGCCAACGCCCGCTACACGCGCGCCCTTGAACGCCTCCGCGCCCGCCTTCTCGAACTTTCGGAGTTCAGGATATGAACAACCAAGCCCTACCTGCCGACCTTGCCGCGCTCGCGCGGGAACTCGACGACCTTGGCGCCGCCGCGCTCGGGGCCATTGGCGGGGCCGGGGATGGCTGCGCGGACGCCCTTCCTGATCTCGCGGGGAGCGACTACCGATTGTTGCGCCTCATCGGACGCGGCGGCATGGGCGCCGTCTACGAGGCCGAGCAGGTTTCGCTCGGTCGCCGCGTCGCGGTGAAGGTGCTCCCGCGCGTATTCGGACGCGACCCGGAGCGCGTCGCTCGCTTCGTGGACGAGGCTCGTCTCGCCGCGCGACTGCACCATCCGGGCATTGTCCCGGTCTTCGGCGCAGGCGAAGCCGGCGGCCTGCCGTACTTTGCGATGGAGTTCGTCGAGGGTGAAACGGCCGCCACGCTCGCCATCCCCGATGCCCGCGCCGCCGTGTCGCTTGCGCTTCAGGCGGCCGATGCACTGGACTACGCCCATCGCTGCGGCGTCCGCCACGGAGACGTCAAGCCCGCCAACCTCCTCGTCTCGGCGGACGGCCGCGTCCGCCTTGCCGACTTCGGCCTTGCCGTTGTTTTCACGTCCCCCGATTCTTCCGCGTTGAGCATTGGCGGAACGCCCCGCTATCTTGCGCCCGAACTTCGCACACCCCACTCGCCACTCGTCACTGATCACTCGCCACTGGTCCCTGATCACTCGCCACTGGTCACTGGTCACTCGCCACTGGTCACTGATCACTCGCCACTGGTCACTGGTCACTCGCCACTCGTCGGCGGCGCCGCCGCCGACCAGTATGCCCTTGGCGTCACTCTCCGCGAGATTCTTCCCGCTGCGCCGGACCGAGAACTCGGCGCCGTGCTCGCCAAGGCGACCGCCGAGCGTCCGGAAGACCGCTATCCTGACATGGCCGCGATGGCCGACGACCTTCGCCATTGGCTAGGGGGGGAACCCGTTCGCGCCCGCCCTGCCTCCGCTTGGCGGTCGCTCCGCTTCTGGGCGCGGCGCCGCCGGGCCCTTGCCGCGGCTCTCGCCGCGCTTCTTGCGCTCGCGGTCGCCTGGACCGCCGTGCTTACAGCGGACTGGGCGCGCCGCCGCTGCGATGCGCAAGACGCCGCGCGCCAAGTCGCGGCTCTTGCAGAGGCTAACCGCAATCTCGGCGAAACCCTGCGCGCCCGCCGTGCTCCAAATGCCGAGTTGCTCGCGCGCGGCGATGACCTCTGCGACACGCTCCTCGGTCGGCATCCCGGCGCGGACGGCGCCGTTTCAACCATTCTCGCATGGCGCCGATCCAAGGTGCGCGCCCATCGCGCATCCGGCGATGACAGGGCCGCAGCCCGCGAGCTGATGCGCCTCGGCGAACTCTCGCGCCTCTTCTTCCTGCACCCCGACACGCCCGACTCCGAGCGCGAGGAACTGATTGAAACCCAGCTTTCCCGGCTTGAACGCGCCCGCTCCGACCGCGACCTCGCCCACCGCGCTGCCGGCGAACTGCGCTGGGAGCTCGACCGCTACACAGGCCCCCGCCGCGACGAATTCCTCCAACGCCTCTCCGCCACCACCGAAGAATGATCCCCCCGGCACGACTTCCAAGCGCTACTCGCGCCCGCCTTCGCCGCCTTGCAGCCAAGCACGAGACGACGGCGTTCGCGGAGGATGACCCCATCCGCTTCCTGCACACGGCGGAGGGTCCCGGAATCGAGACCACGGCATTTGTGGCGGCGTGCCTGAGCTACGGCAGCCGCGCGCAGTTCCTGCGCAAGATACAGGAGGTCGTGGACATGGCCGGCGGGGACGTCCACGACTGGATTGTGTCCGGTCGGTTCACCCGTCGGTTCCACGCCGGCGATGACCGTAGCTTCTACCGCCTCTTCTCCTATGGGCTAATGCACGAGATGTTCGCCGCACTGCGGACGCTTCTGCGACGCCACGGTAGCCTCGGGGCCTTTCTGCAGGCAAGCGGCGCCACGACCGCGAAAACCGCCCTGTGTGCAATCTGCGGGGCTTTCGGGGGCAAAGCCGCCCCAATCGTCCCGAAGGACTGTACCTCGGCCTGCAAGCGACTCTGCCTTTTCCTGCGGTGGATGGTGCGCGATTGCTCCCCGGTCGACTACGGACTGTGGTTCGGCTGGTTTGACAAAGCGTCGCTCATCGTCCCGCTTGACGTCCATGTTCTGCGGCAGGCGCAGCGACTCGGTCTTGTCCGTTCGGGCTCTGCGACAATGCACACGGCGCTTGAAATCACCGCCCGGCTCGCCGAGGCATTTCCGGGCGACCCCTGCAAAGGAGACTTCGCCCTCTATGGACTCGGGATTGACGAGGCGGCGGCTGGTCGCTAGCGGGTTCGATGGGGATGGCGGATGTGCGAGTCCCCGGATTTCAAACCGGCAAATGCACGCGACCGAAGCTTCCGATTGCGCCCCGGGGGGGATGTCTGCTAGAATCCGCGCCTATGAAAGTCATCGTTGTGGGAGCCGGGTTCACCGGCGTACAGCTCGCGCGGTCGCTCGCCGACTTCGGCGCGGAAGTAGTCCTCGTGGAAAACGATCCTGTTAAGGCCCGGATCGCTCGCGAGCAGATTGACTGCGCCGTCATCGAGGCGGATGGCAACGACCCCGCCACCCTCGAAGACGCAGGCATTGCGGACGCCGGAGCCCTCGTCGCCCTCACCGAGGATGATGATGTGAACCTTATCACCTGCGCCCTTGCCGACGCCGGTTTTCCCCGAGTGAAGAAGTTCGCGCGCGTCCGAAACTTCGCCTACTACAAGAGCGCGGCGGCATCGGATCTGGCAGGCGCCGCCCGCCGGGCCGGGCATACGCGTCCCGTCTTCGGCATCGACCGCATGCTCAACCCCGATGTGGAGGCCGCCGCCGCAATCTGCCGGGCGGTCGAGCATGGCTCCGTCGGCAATGTGATTGCGCTCGAAGGCGGCCGCGGCGTCGCGGAACTGGCCGTCGCCCCGGACAGTCCGCTCGCCGGCGCCGCATTGCGTGAGCTTGAAGCGAAGGCGGGACGGCGAATGCTTGTCGCCTGGGTCGAGAAGCCCGATGGCGCCCTGCTTCCAAACGGAGCGACAACGCTTGAACCGGGAGACCGCATCGGTGTGGTGTCGGGAACGGACGAGCTGCCCGAGCTCTCGGCGCTGGCCGGAACGCCCCCCGAGGAGCCGCCGAGCAGCGTGGCGGTGTTCGGAGCCGGGCTCATCGGGCGTTTCGTATCGGAACGGCTGCTGGCCGAGGGCCGCGACACGTCCGGCGGGCTATTCGGGCTGTTCGGTTCCGGACGGAAGCACCGCCGCGACGTTGCGCTCGTCGACCCCGACCCGGACCTCTGCGCCGAGGCGGCCCGGCTTCTCCCGGAGGCTCGCGTGCTCTGCGGCGACGTAACGGAGGACTCGTTCCTGCGCGACGAAGGGCTCGACGCTTGCGACCTCGCTGTGACGGCCTGCGAAAACCACGAACGGAACCTCGTCGCGGCGGCGTATCTCAAGTCGCGTGGCGTCAAGCGAACCATCGCGCTCACAACGAGCTCCGCGTTCGACCCAATCGCCCGCAAGCTGGGCATTGACGTCGCCGTGCCACTGCGCGACGCCGTCGTGGACGCCATCACAGGCCACCTAAGAGGCAGCAACGTGCAGTCCGTCCATTCCGTCTGCAACCGGAGTTTTGAAATCGTCGAATGCGGTGTCCGCCCCGGCTCCCGTGCGGCAGGCCGCGCCCTGCGCGAACTCTCGGCTCCTGGAGAATACCTGCTTCTTCTCGTTCGAAATCCGAACGCCGACGTCTTTGAGGTCCCCTCCGGCAACACCGTCCTGCCCGCCGGCGGGCATGTCGTCCTCGTCATGCGCGCCGGCAGCCGACGCATTCTCCGCCTGTTCGGAAAAGAGTCGTAATGAATTCCGCCATGGTTCCGCTTCTTCTGCGCGTCTCCGCATACGTCTGCTCGCTTGCAAGCGTGGCCCTGGCGTTTCCATTCGGCGTGGCGCTCTATGACCACGATGTCCGCGCGGCCTGGGCGTTCGCGATTCCGCTGGCCGTGGGGCTCGCCATCGTGGCGGGCATCGTCCTGCCGCAGTTTCTCCAGCACCGGCAGGCCGAGCGAGTGACCATCCCCGCCCCCGGCGACGCCATTGCCATCGTCGGCGCGGCATGGGTCGCGATGGCGCTCTTCGGCGCCATTCCCCTGCGGATCAGCGGCGCATTTCCATCGACGATTGACGCCATCTTCGAGAGCGTGAGCGGCTTTACGACGACGGGCGCAACGGTCCTCGGGGATGTGGAGTCGCTACCGCTGGCAGTGAATGTGTGGCGTTGCGAGACCCACTGGCTTGGCGGCATGGGCGTCATCGCGCTCGTTGTCGCGCTCGTCCCGCTCCTCGGCATCGGCGGGTTCCGCCTCATGAGCGCCGAGGCGACCGGTCCCGAAAAGGGCCGTCTTACGTCGCGCATCGCCGACACCGCAAAGGTGCTCTGGGCTCTCTACATCGCGCTCACCGTGCTGCAGGCCATGCTGCTGTGGCTCTGCGGAATGGGATGGATCGATGCCGTCTGCCACTCCTTCTCAACGCTCGGGACGGGCGGCTTCTCGACGCGCAACGACAGTCTCGCCGCGTTCGCGAACCCCGCCGCCGAATGGGTGTGCACCGCGTTCATGCTCGCCGCCTCGCTCCCGTTCGCACTCTACTACCGCCTCCTCATGCGGCGTGGCGAGGGCGTCCGACAGGCCTCGGAGCCCAAGGTTTTCCTGGCAGTCGCCGCCACCGCGACGACGCTTCTGGCCGCCGCCCTCGTGCGCGGAGGCGATGCCAAATCCATCGGCAGCGCCGTGCGCCTGGCGGCGTTTCAGGTCGCCTCGATTCTCTCCACGACGGGCTTCTCCTCGGCGGACTACGCCCTCTGGGTGCCCGCGGCGCAGACCGTGATGTTTGTGCTGCTGCTTGTGGGGGGCTGCTCCGGATCTACCGCGGGCGGCGTGAAAATCGTGCGCTGGATGGTCCTCGCCCGGCAGACCGCCGCCGAAACGAAACGTCTGCTCCACCCGCGCGCCGTCTACACCGTGCGGATCGACGGCAGGCCTGTGCATGAGGAACTCGTCGCGAACGTGGCAGGGTTCTTCTTCGCCTACATCGCCCTTCTGCTCGTCACCACGCTCGCGGGAGCCGCGGCGAGACTGCCGCCGCTTGAGGCCGTCACGGCCTCCCTGAGCATGGTCGGCAACATCGGCCCCGCCCTTGGCTCGCTCGGTCCCTCGGCGAACTACGGCGACCTCCCCGCCGCCCTGAAGGGATGGTACTGCTTCGCCATGCTCGCCGGCCGCTTGGAAATCTACACGATGCTGATTCTCATCGGCCGCCTCTTCATTCCCGCGAAGCGATAGCCCACAGCCGCCCAGACCGGTGCCTGCGGTTATGGTTTCCGCCTGGCACCCTCTTCCAGAGAACGCCCCGCCGCGACATGCAGGAGAAACGCCAGCAGCAGTACGCCGGCATACCAAGCGCCAACTGCCGCCATCGGCCAGGGCGGCGTCTCGATATGTCCTAAAGGAAGTCGAGCGAAGAAACCCGTCAGGCAGACCATCACGTCGACCAACAGCGCAGCCGCCACGTTGAAGAGGCGCTCCAGAAACGGGAAGAATATCCCCGAAAAGAGCCCCACCACCGCGCAGTAGACTACGCCCTGGCCCAGCAGGATCACGAAGAGGTTGCTCACAACGGAAACCGGCACCATCTGCCCGAACACCCGCGCAGTGATGGGTTCCGCCACCGCCCAGGCGGCCAGAGATGTCGTCAGCGAGCGAATCGCCGCTCCCCGGAGCTTGCGGAGAAACCGCGAGACTCCTTCGCGGACTCGTCCCGCCCCGCCGGGACGGGCAGCCTCCATCCAAGCCTCAAGTTCCGCCGCCTCGTCCTCCGGCGCCGCCCGCCGACGCCGCAGACACCTCTCCAGAAGCCGTGCGAGCGGCGTTGAGAGAAGCAGTATTCCCAGGACGCTGGAGAACGAGAAGACAAAGCCCAAATCCAGCACCTGCGCGGGTTCCTTGAGAAGAATCACCACAGCCGCCGCGGCCACCGAGGAAATCGCGTCCGGACGACGCCGGAACATCGCCGCCGAATAGTGGATCGAGGCCATGATGCACGCCCGCTCTGCGCTCGGCCGCCCGCCCGTGAGCACCGTGTACGCCACCAGCGCCGGGACGAGCAGCAGACCCTGGAGCCGGTGCGGCACCCCCAGCCGCCGCTGCGACAGCAACAGCAGCTTCGCGATGAGCATGATGTGCAGCCCGGAAATCGCGAACAGATGCACCGTGCCAGAATTCGCGAAGAGGTCGCGGACGTCCGGCGGAATGTCGGACCGGTATCCCAGCAGCACCGCGCGGAGAATTGCGACCGCCTGCCGGCGGTTCTCGATGCCGAGCGACAGCCGCCGGGCGGTTTCCCTGCGGAGCTCCCACAGCTTCTGCCGCCATGCCGGGGCATCCGCCTTCGCTACGCGCCGATGGAGTTCGTCCACCGTCACCCGCAACGAGAACAGCGGCTCCGTTTGGTACGGAACCTCGCGCGACCGTATCTGGCCTGTGAAGGTCCAACCCTCCCCTGCCCTCGGCACCGCCCGCGACGGACTTTCCCCCAGATACGAGACCGGCACGTAGAAATCGACGTCGAGCGGCATCGGGAGCAAACCGGAGGGAACGGGCGTCCCGTCAGAGGATGATGCCGATGCCACGCGCAGGCGGAACGAGAGCCTCGCCCCGCCATGCGGCAGCACGGCGCCGTCAGGCTCCGTCGTCACCGTCCCGGTCAGCGAAAGATTCGTCCGGTTTCCCTGAAGCTCCAGAAGAGACTCCCGCCAGGCACGCTCCCGCAGCGCCGCACTCGCACCTCGGAACGATGCCGCGAACAGCGCCGCGACAAGCAGAGCCGTCCCTATGCGGCGTCCCTGCAATCCCCAGAAAACGACGGCGCACACGGCCGCGGCTGCGTACGCCCAAAGGCCCTGCGGCAGTGTCTGGCCCAGCAACGCCCCGGCGACCGACGCCAAGGCCAGACCGACAAGCGGACGGTGCTGGGCCGGCTTGAGAACCATGCCCTAGAAGACAAGCTGCGGCAGGTAGCGGGCCAGTCCCCAGAGGAGAATCCACGTGTAGAGGGAGGCGACCAGATCGTCGAGAACCACGCCGAGCCCGCCCTTTACCGCCTGAATCTGACGCGCCGGCGAAGGCTTGAGGATGTCCACCGCGCGCGCAATCGCAAAGCCAATCGCCAGGAAAAGCAGCGCCTCCTTCGCGTGACCGCCGGTGAGGGTGGCCCAGAGATTGCCTCGGTCGATAAAGCCGATCGGGAGAAGAAGATACTCGTCGGCCACAATCCGGCCGTCGTCCTTCGTCCCGTAGTGGCGCTCCGCGATTTCGCTCACGATGATCGCCAGAACCACCAGCGCCGCGCAGATGCCAATCTGCAACCAAAGCCGGCCCTGGAGGGAGGAGACGGCGAAGACCAGAGGGATGCCAAGCAGGCTTCCGACCGTGCCGGACGCGAACTTGGCGTTTCCAAGTCCGAATCCGTTGGCCACAAGAACGGCAAGACACTTGCCGGGAGAATGAGGAAGAGAGGATTTCATGGGACAAGCGATGACGTATTAGTTGAGATCGATGATGACCTTGAGGCGGAAAAGCTGAGAACCGGTTCCGTCCATCTCAACGGGAATCGGAACACCGGGGGCAGGGTCGCCGATGGCGACATCCTGACTCGGGTCGGACAAATCCTTCACCTCGAATACCTGGTAGGTGACCGATGCACGAGCTGAGGGATTGACCTCCACACCTTCAAGAGAGAGCGCGACTGTGTCATCCGC
>JAEEGL011144104.1_pt1 | contig 13233 bp, 14 predicted proteins | sample 9134231 | NCBI WGS metagenome assembly JAEEGL01 (sample SAMN16246548, study PRJNA631951) | gut metagenome | biome: gut microbiome; feature: rumen; material: fiber-attached | host: Bos | place: Iran: Karaj | collected 2018-10
GTGCCTACTATTACAGGAATGGTGAGCACGATGGCTATGGCGATGGTGTACCAGGTGAACAGCATATCGGGGAATATGCATCCGTATATGCCTATGACCAGCAGGTCCAGGCCGGGTATTATCAGATATCCACCGGGGACGTTGGCCTCGGTGATCACCAGCAGGGCGCCGATGATCACCAGGATAATCGCTACGATTAACGGGTCCATGATCTCATACCTTTACATCATCTGGGAGCTGGGACTCTTCCTCCTCGATCTCCTTCTGCGCATCCTTCTGGTACTGCGCGGTCTGCGCCTCGATGTCGGACTGCGTGGGGATCGGACCGAGTATGTCGTCCGGGTCCCCTACGGCCTCCTTGATGGCCTCGACATCGGTGACCTCGCGGTCGGCGACGGTCTTCGCGGCACCCATGTAGTCCGAGATGCCGTCCATGACCTTGGTGACCTCCAGCGGGATGTAGATCTTGGACGCCTGTCCGTCGCTGACGGCCTTGAGCGTGTCCATGGACATGACCGCGAGGGCCTTCGAGTCCATCGCGGCCGCTCCCACGGACATGATACGGAGCCTCTGTGCCTCTCCCTGCGCCTCCAGGATGGTGGCCAGCCTCTTACCCTCGGCCTCGAGGATCATCGACTGCCTGTTACCTTCGGCCTCGAGGATCTTGGACTTCTTCTTTCCCTCGGCCTCCATGATGGCGGACCTCTTCAGTCCGTCCGCCTCGAGGATGGCCGCACGTCTCTTCCTCTCCGCAGAGGTCTGCTCCTCCATCGACTCCTTGACCTTCGGAGCGGGGTCCACTTCCTTGATCTCGACGTTCTCGACCCTGACACCCCATTTGTCGGTGTTCTCGTCGAGGGTGTCCCTGAGCTGGATGTTGATGTTCTCCCTGGAGGAGAGGATCTCGTCGAGCTCCATCTGTCCGATGACGGAACGGAGCGTGGTCTGCGCCAGATTGACCGTGGCGAGACGATAGTTGGTGACCTCGAAGAACGCGTTCTTGGGGTCAGTGACCTTGATGTAGATGATTGCATCCACGTTGACGGGTGAGTTGTCCTTGGTGATGACCTCCTGTTTGGGGACGTCCATGACCTCCGTACGCAGATCTATCTTCACCACCTGGTTGACCAGCGGCGTGACGATGTTCAGTCCCTGGTCCAGGACGCGTACGAACTTTCCCAACCTCATGTAGATCGCCTGCTCGTACGGCTGGACGATCTTGACTCCGCTCGTCACGAATATGATGAGCACGAATACAAAGAACAGTGCAAGGATTACTATTCCTACTCCCATCTTTTCACCTGGGCCTCTATCGTCTATCTAGTAAAAAAAATGTAGTTGATTACGCACTCACGGATACACGGGTGCGATGCGCTACCGACGGTTTTCTTATAAATCGTAGCATATCTGCAATCCATGAACGGTTATTCCGATTTCCTCGAGATGGCAGAGAAGAGATATTCCGTGAGGTCCTATTCCGACAGACCCGTGGAACAGGAGAAGATCGACCGCATCCTCCGTGCGGGACAGGTCGCTCCCACCGCAGTGAACGCACAGCCTCAGAAGATATTCGTCCTCCGCAGCCCCGAGGCGCTGGAGAAGGCCAGGAAGGTCACGCGTTTCACCTTCGGTGCCCCGGTGATCCTGCTGGTCTGCTCGGACAGGAACAGGGCGTTCGTCATGAAGGACGGACAGTACATGGGGACCGTGGATGCCACCATCGCGACCACGCAGATGATGCTCGAAGCCTTCGCCGAGGGCATCGGGACGTGCTGGGTCCGCGGCTTCGACAGGAACGACGTCATCAGGGAGTTCGGCCTTCCGGACAATCTCGTGCCCGAGGCCATGATGCCGATGGGTTACCCCTCGGATACCTCCGTTCCCGGCCCCAAACATGCCGAGAACCTTCCGATAGAGGACATGGTATCCTACATCTGAACGTATATCTGGCACATACGTTCAGCGCATGTGCACCACGGTGTCCATACGGGGCACCGTGCGCACGAACCTGACCTTCGGACGGCCGATGACGTAGACCACGTTCATCCTGTATCCCTCGGGTATCTCCGGGAAGAACTTCATGAGCTCGTCATGGTCCTGCCTCTCCGCCCTGGCGATCCAGATCGAGTAGAATCCTCCGAGTCCAAGGGTGGCCGCGGCCAGTTCCGCACGGGACATCGCGATGAAGGCGTCCGCACGGCGCTTCGAGAACGTGAGGATGATCTGTTTGCCGGTCCAGAGGAACGGGTTGTATCTGAAGTTCGATTGGTCGTCCATGTACTCCTCGAACTGCCTGACCCTGGGGTTGTCGGCGGCCAGAGGCTCCAGTATCTTCGCGATGTGGCGGAGGAACGGATCGAGGTCCTTGTCTATGACGACGAAACGGACCTCCTGCGTGTTGAACGACGAAGGCGAGTAGTGGGCGGCGGCGAAGATCTTGTCGAACTGGTCCTGCGACACCGGAGTATCGAGCATCCACCTCACGGTACGGCGCTCGCTGAGGAAACGGAGGAAGGTGTCATAGGTGATCGTGGGCTTGTTCCCGTATGGGACGGGTTTGTCCTTCTCGTTCTGATACCTAGTGAGCCTGATGCAGTCGTTGGGACAGACCGCCATACAGTGTCCGCAATCCATGCACCCCATGATGCTCAGAGGGTTCTCGCGGGCCCTCAGCTTCTCGATGACGATCGCATCGCGGACACATACGGAGACGCACAGACCGCAGCCGTCGCATCTGTCCGCATTTATGACCAGATGGCGCATGCCATCGAATACGGGTCCTGATTATAAAGATATGACCGTTTTTCACCCGTTCCGATCGGATGGTCAGCGCTGTCCGTCCCATTCGGCATAGAACTCCTCGAGGAAGGCCTCCATGAACCTGTGCCTCCCCTCCGCCAGCTCCCTGGCCGTTTGGGTGTTCATCATGTCCTTCAGGAGCAGCAGCTTCTCATAGAAGTGGTTGATCGTGGTGTTCTCGTGGCTGTAGTACGTATCGGCATCCATGTCCTCCAGGAACTCCTGTCCCGGGACATGCATCGGGCGGGACTTGGCTCCCCCGTAGGCGAATGCCCTCCCTATGCCGATGGCACCTATGGCATCCAAACGGTCGGCGTCCTGGACTATCTTTCCCTCGACGGTATCGGGGACGACCGAATCCCTGCCCCTGAACGAGACCTGCGATATGACCCTGACCGCCCGTTCCGCCGTATCAGCGGGTACACCGTTCCGTTCCATGAAACCGCGGGCATTGGCGTAATCCTCGGTGTCGAACAGCTTACGGTCGTCGACATCGTGCAGGAGTGCCGCGAGCCTGATGACGTCGAGGTCCCCTCCCTCGGTCTGCTGGATGGTGACCGCGGCATCGTGGACCCTCATTGAATGGAAATAATCGTGGCCGCTGCCGTCCCCTTCGAAGAGAGTGCGGATGTAATCCTTCGCCGCATCGAACACCGTTTCGCTGAGCATACCTGCGAATGATGGTCGTGGTATATAGGCTGAATCAACACAGTTATATACCTTGTCGCTATAGTGTGCCGTGCTAACATTTAGCACGGTGAAAGAATGGAGAACGACAGGCTCATGGAGACGGTCCGCCAGAAGGACATGGAGATCATAAGGCTGATCGCGGAGCGCGGCAGGATGGTCGGATCCCTTCCGGGGGATGTCGCCGCCGAAGTTGCGAAACGCACCTCCGACCTATGCACCTCCGCAGGTCCCGAGGCGGGACTCGGTCCGGAAGCGGCAGCCCTCATAGCGAGCGCACTGACGGAATCTTCAGCAGTGCCAGTATCACAAAAGACCGATTCTCCCCGCATGAAGGTCGCCATCGTGGGCGGAGCCGGTAAGATGGGTGACTGGACCGCCAGGTTCCTCAGGAAGTCGGGACACGACGTGCTCATCGTGGACCCCGCCTCCGGGAACGGACTCACCTTGAAGGACTGTGCGCAGGCCGATGCGGTGATCGTATCGGTACCGATCCATGCCACGGACGCCGTCCTGAGGGAACTGGACACCCTGTGCAGGGACGATGCGCTCATCTTCGACCTCACATCGCTCAAGAGCCCCATCACCGCCACCCTCAGAAAGATGGCCTCGAGACGCAACGTCTGCTCCGTCCATCCGATGTTCGGACCTTCGGCCACATCGCTGTCAGGAAGGAGCCTGATCGTGTGCGACTGCGGGAACGTCAGGGCGGCGGAGACCGCGAAACGTCTCTTCGACGGACACGGAGGGAACATACGCATGATGCCCATCGAACAACACGATGAGTACATGTCCTACGTCCTGGGCCTCAGCCATGCGGTCAACATCGCGTTCTTCACCGTACTGGACAGGAGCGGCATACCGTTCAGGGACATGCAGAGCGTGGCCTCCACCACGTTCAGGAAGAATCTCGATACCAATACGTCCGTCGCTCTGGAGGATCCGATGCTGTACTACGAGATCCAGCATCTCAACGCCCACAGGGAGGGCATGTGGAAACTGTTCTGCGACGCGGTCAGGGACCTCAAGAAGGCATCCTTGGATTCCGATCCGTCGAAGTTCGTGGAACTGATGGAGAACGGAAGAAGATACTTCAACAAATAATCACGATAAGCACAAGAGGAATGGAAATGTTCGGAAAAGGAATCCGTATGGAAAGGATCGTGGACAGGAAGACCGGCAATGCCGTCATCGTTCCCATGGACCACGGCGTATCGGTCGGTCCGGTGCCCGGATTGATCGACATGAAGAACACCGTCGAAGGCATTGTCGAGGGCGGCGCCACCGCCGTCCTGATGCACAAGGGCCTGATAGGGTACGGCCACCGTCAGTCGGGAAGGGACGTGGGACTCATCATGCACCTCTCCGCATCGACCGACCTCGCACCCAGGAAGAACAGCAAGGTTCTCGTTGCAACAGTCGAGGAAGCCATCAAATACGGGGCCGACGCGGTGTCGATACACGTCAACTTCGGAGCCGAGGACGAACCCATGATGCTCGAGCAGGCCGGGGAGATCTCGAGGAAATGCAACGAATGGGGCATGCCTCTCATCATCATGGCCTACCCACGCGGCCCGCTGATCAAGGATTCGTTCGATCCGCAGGCCATCGCACACTGCGCAAGGGCGGCGGCGGAGCTGGGAGCGGACATCGTCAAATGCAGCTACACCGGTGACATCGACACCTTCAGGGAGGTCTGCAAAGGTGCGCTCGCACCCGTCGTGATCGCCGGAGGCCCCAAGATGAAGACCGACATGGACGTGCTGAACATGGTCCACGATTCGATCGAGGCCGGAGGCCACGGAGTGTCCATCGGAAGGAATGTATTCCAGAGCCCCAATGTCAAGGGCATAATGAATGCCATCTCCAGCATAGTCCTGGAGGGCTACTCGGTCGAAGAGGCCGCCAAATTCCTTTGAAAGTGATAAAATGAAGAGCATCCTGGTAAGAGCGGACCTCCCCGAGGACAGGGGAGACAGGAAGGACCTTGTAACGAACGGACTGGAATCCGGCATCACAAGATTCATCCTCAGAAAGGGAGACGAGAAATTCACCGATCTGGGTCTTATGGATGCCATATTCTTCGAGAACGGGAGTCCCTGCTCCCCGGACGTTGCGGTCGTGAGGATCGACACGCCCGAGGCGCAGGAAAAGGCGCTGTCCATGGCCGGGAAGGTCAGGACCGTGATAGTCGAGACCGCGGACTGGACCATAATCCCCCTGGAGAACATGATCGCCAAGTTCAGGGGTTCCGGTACGGAGGTGCTCGCCTGCGCATCCACCAAGGAGGATGCGGAACTCTTCCTCACGACCATGGAACGCGGGGTCGACGGAGTGGTGATCACCGTGGACGATCCCCTCAGCATCCCCAAGTTCAAAGGGATACTCTCGGAGGGAGGAAAAGAGGACCTCAGCGCGATCGAGGTCGTATCTGTCAAACCGGTCGAGATGGGCGACAGGGTCTGCATAGACACCTGCAGCATGATGGAACCCGGAGAGGGAATGCTGGTCGGATCCTATTCCAACTGCCTCTTCCTCATCCAGTCGGAGAGCGAGGAGAACGGGTACGTGGCCAGCAGACCGTTCAGGGTCAACGCCGGTGCCGTGCACTGCTACATCGAGGTCCCCGGAGGAGGGACCAGATACCTGTCCGAGATCTCCAGCGGCGATCCCGTACTGGTGTGTGACAGGGACGGTGCGACCCGCACGGCATCCGTCGGCAGATGCAAGGTGGAGGTCAGACCCCTTCTGATGCTCACCGCCACCGACGGGAAGAAGGAATACTCGGTGATGCTCCAGAACGCGGAGACGATCAAGGTCGTAACCCCCGAGGGAGCTGTATCCGTCACCAAGCTGAGACCCGGAGACAAGGTCCTGGCGAAGCTGGAGTCCGGAGGAAGGCACTTCGGCATGGCCGTCGAGGAGACCATCTCGGAGAAATGAGATGCGCGTCTGCTCCACCTACGGCAAGGCTGTCCCTCTGAGCAGGGACCATCCGATGAACGAGATCAGATTGGATGTGTTCGAATCCATCCCCGACGGAGCGGACGCGGACACGCTGATCACCCTCGCAGGAGAGGACATCTCCAAGGTCCCGTCCGACTTCCCCGGTCTGGTGGATGTGGGCGAGGCAATGCCCGGACCCGGATTCAGGACGATAAGGTCCTTCCACGATTTCCAATCCACGCCCTCGGCGGAAGGAATTGTCAAGCTTCTGTCCGACGGGGAGCAGGAGATCTCCAAGGGTGCGTTCGCCGCATCCTCCTTCACGGACCTGCACAGTATCTTCGAGGCATCCCGCAGGATCGACAGGAAGCACGTGATCCTCGGAATGGGGGATACCGGTGTGGTGACCCGCGTAAGACAGAGGATCCTCGGCAACGAGTTCACCTTCGGATACGTCGGAGTGCCCACGGCCCCCGGACAGCTTAGCGCGGACGCACTGGAGAGACTCGGTGATGACTGCAGGATCATAGGGATCACCGGAGACCCGGTAACTCACTCCAAATCGCCTCAGATGCAGAACGCGGCCATGGCAGCAGCGGGCATCAACGGCATATACCTCAGATTCGGAAGCCCAGATCTGGCTCATATGAGGGATGTCATCCTCGAATACGATATCTCGGGAATGAACGTCACGATCCCCCACAAACAGGAGGCCATGCACCAGATGGACTCCGTCTCGAAGACCGCCGAAACGGTCGGCGCCATGAATACCATAGTCAACAAGGACGGATGGCTGGTCGGTGAGAACACGGATGTGGACGGCATAACATCCGCATTCTCCGATCTGGACATCGGTGGAAAGAGCGTTCTGATAATGGGTTCCGGAGGCGCCGCGAGGGCAGCGGCGTTCGCGTTCACCGAGATGGGCTGCGAAACGTACGTCATCGGCAGGAACGCGGTGACGGTGGATTCGATCTGCCGCGACCTGGGCACCGAGAAGGTCTCCGATCCCTCGGCACTCAAGTACGATGTGATAGTCAACTGCACCCCCATCGGGATGTACACCGAAGGGAGATATCCTGCGGATGTGAGTTCCCTCAGGAAGGACCAGATCGTCTTCGACATGGTGTACGGGACCAGCACGCCCCTCCTGACGGCGGCTGCCCGCGCCGGATGCCTGTCGTTCGACGGATCCGACATGCTGGTCGGACAGGGTGCCGCATCGTTCCGCCACTGGTTCGGGACCGAGCCCGACCGCCGCGTGATGAAGGAGGCGCTCAGATGATCGGCGTAGGCATCTCGTACGGCGCGATCTCCGTGCTCAACGCCATACCCTGCGGGATCGGTTCCACCATCGGTATCGACCTCTGCACCAAGGTGCTCTTCGAGCCATGCAGCGGACCTACGAAAATCACTATAGTCAACAGACAGGGCGTCGGCGACGGTCTTGTAAAGAGATGCGTCAGAAGGACGCTCGAACGCATCGGAAAGGACCCGTCCACGGACTTCAGACTGAAGGTGGAATCACAGATACCGCCGTCCAGAGGGCTGAAGAGCTCCAGTTCGGTGAGCAATGCCACGATCTGCGCCGTGCTGGACTACTATGATGTTGCCATGGACGAATTGGACATCATCAGGCTCGGTGTGCAATGCGCCATCGAGTGCGGGGTCACCATCACCGGCGCCTTCGACGATGCCTGCGGGTGCCACCTGGGAGGACTGGTTGTCACGGACAATACAGAACGTTCCCTCCTTTCGAGGAAGGAGCTCCCCAAGTACGATGTGCTCATCTGCGTACCGGAAAGGAAGATCACGAAGGACAAGGTGGATGTATCCAAATACCGCGAGCACAGAGAAGAGTTCGAACTTCTGGCACATGCAGTGGACAAGGATCCCCTGTCCGTCCTCACCGAGAACGGGAGAGCGGTCGCGGGCATAATCGGCATGGACAACAGTATCGCGGAAGAGGCGATCGCTGCCGGCGCTTTGGCTGCGGGTGTGTCGGGAACGGGACCGGCGGTCGCCGTCGTATGCGACCCCTCGTCGACCGATGCTATAGAGAGCAAATTAAACCGCAACACCATCAGGTGCAGGATAAGATGACCGACATCGAGTTCAGAGGCGGAGAGGCGAGGGGAAAGGTCGCAGTACCCACATCCAAGAGCCATACCCACAGGGCGATCATAATGTCCGCCCTGTCCGGCGGACCCTGCAGGGTCTCATCCCCGCTCATATCGTTCGACACCAGGGCCACGATGGATGCCGTAAGGTCGATGGGGGCCGCCGTGGAGGAGAGGGACGGATACCTCGACATACGCGCCGACCGCATCCACGCTCCCGACCGTACCATCGATGTGATGAATTCCGGAACGACGCTCAGACTCATGTCGGGCATCTCCGCGCTCTTCGATTCGGAGACGGTCCTCACCGGGGACGAATCCATAAGGAAGAGGCCCATGGGTCCGCTGCTGGAATCCCTGGAAGGATGCGGCGTCAGCTGCGGATCCGACGGCGGCAGGGCACCCATCAGGATCAGGGGGCCCGTGACGTCCGACACCATAACGATCGACGGCAGCACCAGCTCCCAGTTCGTATCATCAGTGCTGATGATGTCCCCGCTGATCGGCAGGGATATCACGATCAGACTGACCGGTAAACCCGTCTCTAGGCCGTACATAGACATCACAATCTCGATGATGAAGCGTTTCGGGATCGATGTGGGAAGGAACGCGGACGGATTCGCCGTCTCCCCCCAGCCGTACAGACCGTGCGACTACACCGTCCCCGCCGATTTCTCATCATCGGCATTCCCGCTGGTCGCGGGAGCCCTTTCAGGAGAGGTCACGGTCAGCAACCTCGACATGGAGGATCCCCAGGGCGACAAGAAGATCATCGACATCCTCAGGAACGCGGGATGCGATGTGACCGTCAGGGGAGATGAAGTTACATGTGCCAGCAGCGGAAGGCTCACCGGCATGGACATAGATATGTCCGACATCCCCGACCTGTTCCCCGTCGTCTGCGTGCTCATGTGCACGGCAGAGGGGACCAGCAGACTCTACGGCGCTCCGCATCTCAGATTCAAGGAGAGCGACAGGATCGCCCTCACCGAGAGGATGCTCCGCACTCTCGGAGCGGACATCACGGGCACCGAGGACGGGTGCGTCATCAACGGCGTGAAGAGACTCCGCGGAGGAAGGATCGAGCACAGCGGCGACCACAGGATGATGATGGCCGCGGCCGTGGCATCCCTTATATCCGACGGACCCGTGTCCATGGAGGACGACGGGTGCTGGAACGTTTCGTTCCCGGGATTCCCGGAGATGATGAGAGGATTGGGGGTGAGGTGCTGATGTACTCCGCAGGGAACAGGTTCAGGATAGGATTGTTCGGGAAGAGCCATGCCGAATGCATAGGGTGCATAGTGAGCGGCCTTCCCGTCGGCATGAGGATCGACGAGGAACATCTGTCGAGAAGGATGGCCCTCAGGAAACCCTCCGAGGGTATCGGCACCCCCAGGAAGGAGGGCGACATCCCCGTGTTCGAGCACGGGGTCCGCGACGGCATCGTCACCGACAGGGACGTGCTGATAACCATCTACAACGGGAACAGGGACAGCTCGGCCTATTCCGGGTTCAACGTGACCCCCAGGCCTGGCCATGCGGACCTTCCCGCACTCATGAAGTTCAGGGACTACGACGTCAGCGGAGGTGCGCAGTTCTCCGGAAGGATGACCGCCCCGCTCGTCGCAGCAGGTGCCCTGGCCGAACAGGTGCTGTCCGAGAAGGGCATCGGGATAGCGGCATACACCAGATCGATCTACGACGTGACGGACGGTTCCGAACGCTCCTTCGACGAGATCGCGATGTCCGTCAGGTATCCCACTCGCGCCTGCACCGCGGAACTGGATGCTCGGATGAGCGAATCCATACTGAAGGCGAAGGAAGCGGGGGACAGCGTGGGCGGCATCATCGGATGCACCGTGACCGGTCTGGAACCCGGATTCGGAGGCATCTGGTTCGATGCCCTGGACACCGAACTCGCCAAGATGATGTTCTCCATCCCCGCCGTCAAGGGTGTCGAGTTCGGCAAGGGATTCGCCATCGCCGGGATGAAGGGATCGGAGAGCAACGACCCTTACACGGTGAAGGACGGCAGGATCTCCGCCCGCAGCAACAACATGGGCGGCATCTGCGGAGGTATGTGCAACGGGATGCCCGTGACGTTCAATGTGGCGGTGAAGCCCACCCCTTCGATAGGCATCGAACAGGACACCGTCGACCTGGAGAGGATGTGCGATTCCAAGGTGAGGATCGGCGGAAGGCACGACCCGTGCATAGTCCCGAGGGCAGTTGCGGTCGTCGAGGCCATGGCGGCCATAACCGTCCTGGACCAGCTGATGAGCTTCGGTTCGTCCTGAAGAATACGGACCCGTTCATGTTCTGACAGCTGTCCCCGACGTTCCCGTCAGATTATGAAATACGATAGAGCCAGCTGTATAAGAATCGATAATCTGCAAATGCAGAAAAGAGGTTGTTGCCGTCCCGTTACCGGGACGGCATGACCGTCATCAGGCGATCTTCTTACCCGCGTTGGGTCCTGCGGACTCATCCCAGATCTCTGCGACCTCGAAGGTCCACAGTGCGAAGCAGGGGAGGTTGAGCGAGGCGAGTTTTGCCTTCATGTCCTCGAATGCGGGGCCGCTGTCGGAGCGGACTGCGTTCTTGAGGATGAGCTCGAATGCCTTGGGTCCTGCGCAGATCGACAGGGACGCCTTTCCGTTCGCCTTGAGGTATGCGGATGCCCTCTTCATGAGGACCTCTCCGACTCCCGCCTTTCCGTCGGGGGTGACGAAGATGCTTCCGCAGACGATCGCGTGGGGCTGTCCCTCGGGGGACGCGGTTACAAGGAGCTTGACAGCTGCCCTGTCTCCTGCAATATCGATGATTTCCTTAGGTACTGCTACCATGTTTTTCACCGGTTACAATATGTAACTGTTGAGTACTAATAATGTTCGGCAACCGTTCGGCCGTTGCAGGACAATTACCTAATACCCGTTCGCAATCGACGGTCCATGGAACTCAGACTCCTGAGCTATGACGAGTTGGACAAGGACCTTCTGTACGACATACTGGCCGTCCGCTCGGAAGAGTTCGTCGTGAAGGAAGGGTGCGTATATCACGACCCCGACGGATTCGACAGGGAGGCGCTCCATCTGATCTGCACCGACAACGGAGAGATAGTCGGATACCTGAGGATACTGAAGAGGGGACTCACCTTCGAGGAGGCATCCGTAGGGCGCGTATTGGCGGTCAGGAAACGCAGCGGCATAGGCCGTCTGCTGATGGAGTACGCGATGAGGTACGTTGACGATGTCATGCACGAGGACACCCTCAGGATCGAGGCGCAGGTCCAGGCCATCGGTTTCTACGAGAAGTTCGGATTCCGGACCGTCAGCGGAGAGTTCCTCGAAGCGGGCATCCCCCATGTGCAGATGGTCCGTAAGAGAGAATCATGAAGATGCCGGACGTAGGTCCGGCGTTTGGTTCAGCAGAGATACCTTACCCTCTTGCCCATCGTGATGTGCACCTCGGGCTCGAACTCCACCAGCTCCCCGTCGAGTGATCCGATGGATTTCTCGTCGAGCACGATGGTGGCCTCGGTCACCGGGATCGTATCGACGTTTGCCTGAAGGTGGAACTTGCCCCTGAACAGGGCCAATGCGTTGCGGATCAGTCTGAAGAATCCCTTGTGGTTGAGGATCACCAGTTCCATGTGTCCGTCGTCGTCCTTACCGGTACCGTTGGTGTACAGTCCACCTCCAGCGGTGGGAACGTTCTGGAACGCGATGAAATCCGCATTGCAGTCGAACTCGCGGTCGGGCAGTATGATGTGATAGTGCTTGGGCTTGTGCTTGAACAGTGCCTTGATCACGGCGCGGGGATATGCGGTCCTTCCGACGGCCTTCATCGCCTGGTACTTCTGGCATATGGTCACGACTACACCGAAGGACACGAACAGTCCGAAGTACTTGCCGTCGTACAGTCCGGTATCTATCTCCCTGGGATGGGGGTTCATGATCATATCCGCGAGCTCCTCGTCCGTCTTCTCGAAGACCCTCAGGGAACGCGATATGTCGTTTCCGGAACCGAACGGAAGGATACCGAAGGTGACGTCCTTGTCGATGGCGCCGTTCAGCACCTCGTAGACCGTACCGTCCCCTCCGACCGCAACGATGGTGTCGCAGGTCTCGGACATCTCGCGTGCGACCCTGATTCCGTCCATGGGACATTCCGTCTCACGGTACTGGTACTCGAATCCTTTCTCGTCCAGGATCTTCCTTATCGCTTCGACTCTGTGCCTGTTCTTTCCCTTCCTAGAAAGGGGGTTGTAGATGATTCCGATCATCGTCTGTCTCCTTAACTATGCAGACCTATGGCGTGCATCCAAAGTGGTGTTACGGTTTATAGTACTTAAAGATGACATAAAGGATTATGCAGCCCCGCATGCTGCAACGGTGCGATATTCCGATTTCCTCCTCGCCATCTATTTATGAAAGCAGGTGCTAGCCGTGACCATAGGCGGCTAAGCCGCACCGGAATGTGAAGAAATGATCGGCATCATATACAATCCGCTCTCAAGGAAGGGCGTCAACAGACACAGGGTCGAAGCGATAAGAAAGATCCTCGATGACCACGGGTTCCCCTACGAGTATAGGGAGACCGAGTGCCCGATGGACGGGATCAGAGTGGCCAGGGAGATGTCCGAGACCTGCGACACGCTCATCGCCGTCGGAGGGGA
>JAEEGL012227344.1_pt1 | contig 13233 bp, 12 predicted proteins | sample 9134231 | NCBI WGS metagenome assembly JAEEGL01 (sample SAMN16246548, study PRJNA631951) | gut metagenome | biome: gut microbiome; feature: rumen; material: fiber-attached | host: Bos | place: Iran: Karaj | collected 2018-10
GGTTAAATGTTTTTTCTAAAACTGCTCCTGTAATAACATTTTTAAGTTTTGTTCTTACGAAAGCTGCTCCTTTTCCTGGTTTAACGTGTTGGAATTCAACTACTTTGAATACTGAACTATCCATTTCAAATGTTGTTCCATTTCTTAAATCTCCTGCCATATATACTTCTGCCATTATAATCTCTCCTTTTTATTTTTTTAAAAATCTTTGTCTATTATACCATATATCTTGCTTTTTAGCAAGTATTTATTTGATAACAATGTAATTTTTGTCTGATTGGGTAAGTACTTTGCATCCATTCTTTTTAATTAAAATTGTATCTTCAATTCTAATTCCAAACTTACCTGGAATATAAATACCTGGTTCATCAGTAACAACCATGTTTTCTTTTAGTAATACCTCTGTACGCTCTCCCAATCTTGGAATTTCATGAACTTCTAATCCTACTCCGTGACCTAATGCATGTATTAAATCAAATCCATTGATTTTGAAATCACTATTAACCATTCTAAATAATGTTTTTGTATTTGAGCCTTCTTGCATTTCTCTTATAATCATTTTTTGATTTTTTAAAACTAAGTCATATATATCTTTAATATAATCTTGTACAAAATCAACGAAAATTGTTCTTGTCATATCTGAACAATACCCTTTATATACACAGCCCATATCAATTGTAATGACATCACCTGATTGTATTTTTCTATCTGTTGGCACTGCATGTGGCATTGCTGAATTTTCTCCTGATGCAACAATTGGATCAAATGAATTGCCCTCTGCTCCATTTGCTTTAAAGAACCTAGTAATTTCTGTTGCAATTTCTTTTTCTGTTTGACCTTTTTTTATAAATGTTAATAAGTGTTCAAAGCATTTATCTGTAATCTTGCATGCTTCTTCAATGCATTTTATCTCTTCTTCATCTTTTATTGTTCTATGTTTTTCAATTAATAATTCTGTTTCAACAAAATTATTAATCTTATATTGATGCATATATTGTTTATATTTAGCATATGTTAAATAGTTTTCTTCAAATCCAACATTTTCGCAAAACAAGAAGAAATTTTCATAATCATATTCTGATATTTCATTAAAATCTGACACAATAATTTCATCATCTATTGTTAATACTGAATTAACTGCTTCTGTATAAAGTGCTGATGTTATAAATATATTTTCTTTTCTAGTAATTAATAATATTCCATCAGCTTCTACGCCAAGCAAATACTTTATATTAACAGGATTTGAAACTATCATTCCATCTAGGTTAAGACTTCTAAGCTTATCTCTAAGCCATCTAACTCTAGCATTCATATAAATCTCTCCTTTATTCCTATCTTCCTAAAGTAAATATTTTTATCAATATGTTCATAATTCCATCATTTGGTACTAGCATTATAATTGTACAAGCTGTAACAATGAATGGTCCAAAAGGTATATAATCTTTTACTTTCTTTAGTATTAGTAATATAACACTTACAATTGCTCCGATAAAGAATGATAAAACCATTAGTAATGTTATATCAGTAGCTCCAAGTAGTAATCCAAGAGCTCCCATTAGTTTTACGTCGCCCCATCCCATTGCTTCATTTTTGGATGTTATTCCTCCGATGATACTTATAATTAAGAATACACCTGCGCCAATAAACATACCAATTATAAGGTTCAATGCTGTATTTATATTAAGTATACCTTGGATGAATAAAAACACTAAACCAATTTCAAATAAAATCAGATTAATTCTATTTGGAATTACTTGATAACTAAAGTCTATTTTAAATACTGTTAATAGGAATGGAGTAATAATCAAATATTTTATTAATGGTAAGTTTCCTGCAAAATCTTTCTTTATTCCATATATATAGATTAAAGCAAGATATAATAAAATATTTGCTATTATCATGAAATAATTTGGTGCTACTTTTTCTTTTAATTGATTATATCTATCCTTTGATAATATCTTTTTATACTCTGGTAGTTTTGTATTAAACCAATCTGTTAAAATTCCAATTACCAATCCTAGTACGCCAAATAGAGTATAAATTAGGATATGTGTATCATTTATATACATTTATTTGCCCCTCTTTCTTTTAACTTTAAAAAGTTAATCTTCTTTTTTCTTTTGTGTTTTTAAATATCTATTTAATATTTTTCTTTCTAACGGTCTTTTTATTGCTGTGTACCAAAGATCTTTTTCTCCTACTGGATCTACTAATATAGATGTCATTTTACATCTATTTGCTCCTAATACATCTGTTAATAATTGATCACCAACTGCTGCAACGTTTTCTGGTTTTAAGTCCATTATTCTAATTGCTTCTAAAAAACCCTTTTTAAATGGTTTTTTAGCAAAATTTATATATGGTATTTCTAGTGCATCAGCAACTGTTTTTACCTTTTCTTTTTTGCTGCTATTAGATACTATATAAAATTTAATGCCTTGTTCTTTTAGGTCTTGGCACCATTTTATTGCACCATCTAATAATATTTTATCGTAATCTATTAATGTATTATCAACATCTAGTATTAATCCTTTTATATTGTGTTGTTTTATTAAATCTGTTGATATATCTAGTACACTATTAATATATATGTCTGGATAAAAAAGCATACTGCCTCCTATTATATTTATGAAAATAAATTCCCACTAATATATTATCAATTTGTAATAATTTTGTCAAATTAATTTTAATTTATATTTATTGCATAAATATCTCTACTATTATATAATTTTTAATAATAATGTATCTAGGAGGATACTAATTTGGATACTAAAGAAATAGATTTAAATCAATCAACTAAATATGATAATAATCCGAAATATGCTATAGCAAGAAAAAATAATAGAAGGCTTTTCCCTTCTTATAAAATGTTTTCATGGGATTTACTATTCTATTATGCTATAATATTTCTTTTTTTAACAATAGAAAAAGGCTTATCTCCTTCAGAAGTTTTATTAGTAGATGCCTTTTACCCTCTTTTTAGATGTATACTAAATATTCCAAGTTTGATAGTTTCAGATAAAATTGGGAAAAGAAATTCTATAATTTTAGGAAATATGTGTAATGCAATTGCAATTTTTATTATGATTCTTAGTCAAAGTATTTATCATATAATTATTGCTAATTTCTTCCTTGGTTTAGGATTTTCACTTAAATATATGTGTGAAGAATGTCTACTAAGAGAATGTATTGAACCAGGTTCAAATGCTAATAATTATTTTGCAAAAATTAATAGTAAAGGTCTTGCTTATTACTTTATATTTGATGCAATTTCCACCGCATCAACTGGTTTTTTATTTGTATTTAATCCTTACTTACCGATGTATGTGTGCTTGTTTATGTGCATCTTTTCAGTAATTATTTCTTCTCAATTTGATGAATATACTGACAACAAGCATAACACAGAATCATTTGATGCTACTTATATAAGTGATGTTTTCTCAGCATTTAAATTTATTTTTTCATCTAGAAGATTACGAGCATTACTTTTATTTGCTGGTTTCTTTGCAGGTCTATTACATATACGTTATACTACTGCAAGTAGTTTATTTGCAGAACTAGCTATTCCAAAACAATACTTTGGTTTAATATTTGCTGGCCTTCAATTATTCTCATGTTTTTCAAGTATGAAACAAAACTATTTTCATAAGAAATATGGGAACAAACTATTAACTCACTTTTCGCTAAAATATATATTGTCAATGTTATTAATAGGAATTATCGCTACTTTGAATTTTCCTTTTACAATTAAAATTATATGTATCTTTTTATTATATGGGTTTATTCATATTATTAAAGGTTCTTATTATGTTATGATTACAAGATATTTTCAAAGCTTTTCTGGTCCAGATTTAAATACTAAAATTTCAATGGTTGAAGTTATGTTTGAATCATTAATGGGAGCTGTAATGTCATTCTTTGCATCCTTCTTACTTGCCAGAACTACAACAGCATATACAATTATAATTGCTGCATTTACTATGTTTATTGTATTTATATTTATTCTTAACTATATGCAAAAAAGATTAGGACTAAAACCCGAAGAATATGATAAAAGAGATATAGAATTTAAAAAAGCATCTGAAATAAAAAATACAGAAACAAATTAATATGTTTCTGTATTTTTAATTGTTTAATTCTTCGTATTTTTTCATTTAATTTTTTTGTTTTACTTTTTGTTTTACTTTTTGTTTTACTTTTTTTGTTTTACTTTTTATTTTATTTTTTTCTAGCAATTAAAGCTTTTATTTTAATTCCTTCTTCTGTAAACATCTTCTCATGTTCTGTTTCTATATTATTTTCCCAAATAGGTTGTTCATGTAAGTCATAAGTTTTTGATAGTATTTCAAACCCAGATTCTTCAAAATATTTTATACTTTCATCAAATAATTCATCATCATCAGTTTTAAAGTATATATCAGAACCATCTTTTAGAAAAACTTTATACTTTTCTAATTGTCTTGTATGAGTAAGTCTTTTCTTTTTATGTTTTGGTCTTGGCCATGGATTACAGAAATTTATGTATATACGATCTATCTCATCATTTTCATCCATTATATCTAGGATTTGTTCTATGTTTTGAGCAACAATTAATAGGTTATCTACTTTTCTATCCCCATATTCTTGCTCTGCTTTTCTTCTAACATATCCTAGCATGTCGCATTTAATATCCATTGCTATATAGTTTATATTAGGATTACTACTTGCAAGCTTAGATATAAAGTCTCCCTTGCCACAACCTAGTTCTAAATATATAGGTTGTTCTTTTTCAAATTGTTCTTTCCATTTTCCTTTATTTTGTTTTGGATTTTCTAAAAAATATTCACTTTGTTCTAATTCTGGTCTTGCCCATTTCTTATGTCTTATTCGCATTTATTTCAATCTCCTATAATTATATTCTGTACAATTATAACAAATTTAGACACTAATTACAAATCTTTCTTTAAATATAAATAAAAGCAGGATTAATTCCTGCCTTTATTTTTATAAGCTTATATTTAAATTAGTATTAGTATGCCTTTTGGAATACCATTTTTGTATCATCTTCTTGAAGAGTGATTCTGTTGTTTTGGAATGTGTATGGTGTTTTGTCACCATCTACAGTGATATATGTGTCATCATAAGTAAGTGTTTCTGTTTCTCCCATTAAATCTATTACTCCAGTTTTGTCTGCTTTTAATTCCATTGTAATAGACATTCCTAAAGCTTTTAATTGGTCTCCTGTATATGATACGCTTCCTTGTGACATTTCAGCTAATTCATATTTACCAACAATTCCTGCTGTTTGATTTGGTGTAGGTGTTGTAGTAGTTGTTGTAGGAATTGTTGTATTTGTTGTAGTAGTTGTTGTTGGTATAGTTGTGTTTGTTGTAGTAGTTGGTATTGTTGTGTTTACAGTTGTTGTTGGGATAGTTGTATTTACAGTAGTAGTTGGTATTGTTGTGTTGTATGGATCTGGTGTTGTGGTTGTAGTTGGTATTGTGTTTGTTGGTTCTACTGTATTTGCAGGTACAGTAGTTGTTGTTTCATTTGTTTTGTTCTCCTCTGCTTTTTTGTTGAATACTGTTTTATCTAAAACTACGTATTCTGCTACTCCAAATAATGCTAAAATTAGAATAAATATTAATGCTTTTGTTCCTTTGTTCATAATTTTTCTCTCCTTTATTTTTTATTTTTTTATAAATCATTTTGGTTAATAAGTTTTTTATACTTTATTTTCTCCAAAATGCTTCATACGTTTTGTGTGCTGAATAGATGTCATATTTACTTGTTACTTCATATGGTGCATGCATTGATAATACTGGCACACCACAATCAATAACATCTATTCCTTTGTTTGCTAAGATATAAGCGATTGTTCCTCCACCGCCAACATCTACTTTTCCAAGTTCTCCTATTTGATATTTAATATTATTTGCTTCTAGTAAACCTCTTATTTCAGCTACAAATTCTGCATTTGCATCTGAACCTCCAGATTTTCCTCTTGCTCCTGTATATTTATCAAAAGAAACTCCTTTTCCAAGCATTGCTGAGTTATATCTATCTGATACGCTTGAATAAGTTGGATCTATTCCTGCTCCAACATCTGCTGATAACATTTTTGATTTACAAAATACCTTATCTAAAAGATTTGGTCTATTTTCTCCTGTCTTATTTAATAATTCAGAAATGAATGTATCAAATACATGTGATTCCATACCTGTATTTCCCATACTTCCAACTTCTTCTTTATCTGATAGAATACATATAGCTGTTGTTTTTGGTCTATCTATATTTAATAGAGCTGATAATGATGTATAAGCACAAACTTTATCATCTTGTCCATATCCAGCAACCATGCTCCAGTCGAATCCTAATGTTCTTGCATTAAAAGCTGGAACAAGTTCTAATTCAGAACTCATGAAATCATCTTCTGTGATTCCATATTTTTCATTTAAAATACTCATTGTATTTAATTTTACTTTTTCAGATACTTCTTTATCATTATAAGGAATACTTCCTATAAGAAGATTTAAGTTTTCTCCTTCAATTGCTTTACTCAATGTTTTAGTCATTTGATCTATTGCTAAGTGAGGTAATAAATCTGTTATTGTAAATATTGGATCATTTGGATTTTCGCCAATATTTACTGTTATTTTTTCTCCATTAGCTTTAACTAAAACACCATGAATTGCAAGTGGAATTGCCGTCCATTGATATTTTTTTATTCCACCATAATAATGAGTTTTAAATAAAGCAAGTTCTCCATCTTCATATAATGGATTTGGTTTTAAATCTAGTCTTGGAGAATCAATGTGAGCTCCAATAATATTTAAACCATTCTCTAATTTTTCTTCACCAATTATAGCAAAGTACATGCTTTTGCCTCTATTGCAATAGAATACTTTATCACCTGGCTTTAATTCACTATATTCTTCTATTGGTCTAAAGCCTTTTTCTCTCGCCATGTTCTCAGCTGTAATTGTTGCTTCTCTTTCAGTTTTTGATTTGTTTAGGAAGTCAATATAACCATCTGCATATGCAAATATCTTGTCCATTTCCTCTTTGCTGATGCCTTCCCAGCCTATTTCCTTTTTTGAAAATAGTCTTTCCTTCAACTCTTTTCCTTCTCCCATGTATCCTCTTCCTTTCTTCTTTTGAATAATATATATAATTTATTTTTAAACGTTAGATTAAACATTAAATCTAAATAGAACTATATCTCCATCTTGCATTATGTACTCTTTTCCTTCTGATCTTAATAGTCCTTTTTCTCTTACAGCATTCATTGAACCTTCACGAACTAAATCATCAAATGAAACTACTTCTGCTCTTATGAATCCTCTTTGGATATCTGAGTGAATTTTTCCAGCTGCTTCTGGAGCTTTTGTTCCTTTTTTAATTGTCCAAGCTCTTACTTCTGGCTCACCTGCTGTTAGGAATGACATTAATCCTAATAAATCATAGCTTGCCTTTACCACTTTATCTAATCCTGATTCATCAAGACCTAAAGCTTCTAACATTTCCTTTTTATCATCTGGTTCTAGTGAAGATAATTCTTCTTCTATTTTTACACAAAGAGGAATAACTTCAGCTCCTTCTGTTTTAGCATATTCTCTTACCTTTTTTACATTTTCATCATTATCACTATCTGCTAATTGGTCTTCTGAAACATTTGCAATATAAAGAATTGGTTTTGTTGTTAACAAATATGTATCTTTCATTATTTCTTGTTCTTCGTCTGTGAATTCAATTGTTCTTGCTGATTTACCTTCTTCTAGAGTTTTCTTTACTCTTTCTAATAAATCAATTTCAAATTGATATTTCTTTTCTGCTTTTAATAATTTTTTAGCTTTATCTATTCTTTTATCAACTGTTTCAATGTCTGCAAATATAAGTTCTAAATTGATTGTTTCAATATCTCTTATTGGATCTATTGAACCATCAACATGTACTACATTTGGATCTTCAAAACATCTAACAACTTCAACAATACTATCTACTTCTCTTATATGTGATAAGAATTTATTTCCTAATCCTTCACCTTTACTTGCGCCTTTAACCAAACCTGCTATATCAACAAATTCAATTATAGCATGTGTCTTTTTTTGAGGATTATACATTTTTTCTAATACGTCTAGTCTTTCATCTGGAACTGGTACAACTCCTATATTTGGTTCTATTGTACAGAATGGATAATTAGCACATTCTGCTCCAGCATTTGTTATTGCATTAAACATTGTACTTTTTCCAACGTTTGGTAGTCCTACTATACCTATTTTCATTTTTCATAAAGTCCTTTCCAATATATATAATCATAGTTGTAAATATTATAATTCAACAGCTAAAAAATTTCAATAATTTACCACAATAAAACAAAAATAAAAAAAAGAAAAACTCTCTACAATAGTTATAACACTTTGTAGAGAGTTAAAATAAAATCACACAGCATATTGTAAAAGGAGTGTTTCGTGCTCCCACAATGCCTGACACAGGAGCACGCTAAATTCATCAAACTACTTTGATGATTAAAGCATGCTTCTGTTTTTTCTGTTGCCGCGTTTGCAGCTTTATGTAGAAATTATAGTATCATTACTTCTATTTGTCAAATATCATACAGTATTATTAAGAAAAAAGAAAGTCTCTCTGCAATTGCAAGTGTTTTAATTGGACAGAGAGACAAAACAAAATGAAATCAGTGTGGAAGTATAAGGAGACAACAAAACGCGTGCTCCAGGCCTTCTGAACTGACCCACAGGAGCACGTTAGACTCATCAAAAGGATATTTTGATGTTTCAAACGTGATTCTGTGATTTCTATAGCCGCATTTGCGACTTATGTAAATATTATACCATTTTTTTCACATTTTGTCAAATTTGGTGTAGACTAGAAATTCCCCAAAAGCCTAGCTTTTGGGGAATTCAAATAAAATGAGAGTTACCTATAACCCCCTCTCATAGTTAAGGTAACTAGTGAGTTTGTGCGGTTATATCTATCTCTCTATATAACGCCACCATTCAGGTGACGGATGGAGCTTTCAGCCGGAATCGAACCGGCGACCCCAGCCTTACCATGGCTGTGCTCTACCTACTGAGCTATGGAAGCATTATAAATAATTATTGTTTATCATCAACAATATTCTTAATTGCTTTTTTTCTAATTCTTTGAATTGCATTGTCTATTGATTTTACAGGAGTATCTAATTTTTCTGCTATAGACACATAGCTCTCGCCCTGTATATATCTTCTTAAAACTTGTTTTTCAAAATCACTTAAATTTTTATCAATTGCATCTTCTACAGTTTTATAATATTCTTTTTTTGTGATTGTATCTAAAGGATCCTCCATAACATGAGAATCTAATGTTTCAACTAATGGCATACCTTCATCTTCTTCATATGCTGAATTATTTAATGAAAGATATGAATTTAAAGGCATGTGCTTTTGTCTATTAGATGTCTTGATTGCTGTAATTAATTGTCTTTCAATACATAGATTTGCAAATGTTTTAAATGAGTTTTGCTTTTTTGTATCAAAATCTCTTATTGCCTTATATAGTCCTATCATTCCCTCTTGCACACTATCTTCTCTTTCAGCACCCACAATAAAATACTTTCCCACTTTAATATTAACAAGTTCTTTGTACTTGTTAAGTAGGAAATTTAACGCGCGTTTATCACCAGATTTAATAAGAACTATTAAATCTGAATCGTTCATGTCATTATAATTGTTATCAGTCTGAAAAAACATGTGTGCTTCGTCCATTAAGATTGGTCCTCCTAGAGTTGATTTTTCCTATATTAATTTGTATTATAATTCAGCAAATCTTTGAAAGTCAATAGAAAAATAAGATTTTTTTAATCTTTTGATTTTATTAAAACCATTATACCTTTTTCTATTTCTATTGTTCCTATTTTTCCAATTAATTCATTACTTACTCCTATACTATGACCTATTTCTAAATTGCTATTTTCTAGTGGATATTTAAATCCTTTTAAAGTAATACCTGTCACTTCTGTTGTTAAAGGAATTAATGATATATATTTATACTGTCCTCTATCAATTTCATCTTTTTCTATCATAGTTATACCTGTTGTTATTAATGAAATTTCATTCTTGGAATCAATTATTTTACACTCAATGTTTTTATCTAAAGCTTCTTTTAAAACATGCACATTTGCTAATGCATGATCAAATCTTTTACCTAATGCTCCAAGGATATAAATATTTTTACTACCATTTTCAATTGCTAATTTTAAAGCTTCATGAGTATCAGTAAAATCCTTTATTGGATTTAATCTAATTATTTTAGTTGCTTTTTTGTTTTCTTTTTTATTCTCATAATTATCATAAGTATTACTCTCATTAGTATATTGGTTTAATACTTCTCTATTGACTGAATCAAAATCTCCCAAAACATAATCAGGCATTATCTTTAATTCATCTAATATTTGTAATCCTCTATCTGCTGTTATTATAGTATCTATATGATTTATGTCTAAGAATTCCTTTACAAATTCTTTATTTAAATCTCCTCCTGAAACAATAAGTGTATCCATAGCCTATCTCCTTATAATATAAATAAAAACTCACATTCATTGATTTGATGTGAGTTTTTATATTCTGTCAAAATTGCATTCTTTTTAAATGAAATTATTTCTTTTCGAATACCATTTTTGATCCATCTTGTTCTAATGTGATTTTTTTATCTTTGAATGTGTATGGTGCTTTGTCATCACCAATTACAAAATCTTTACCTTCGATTTTGAATTCTTGTGTTTCACCCATCATTGTCATTGTTCCTGTTTTATCTTTTTTGATTTCCATAGTAATTTCCATACCTAATGTTTTAAGTTGATCTCCTGAATATGTTAAACTTCCTGAAGATACTTCTACTAGTTCATATTTTCCTACCATTTTCTTTGTTTTGTCAAATGGATTTGCAAAAATTAGCACTAAAGCTAATACAACTGCTACTACAGCTACTACGATTAATATTGTTTTTTTGTCCATAATTAAAATCCCCCTTAAAAATTTTTAATATGTGTAAATTATATATAAAGAAAAAATAAATTACAAGTACTTTTGTATATATATTTTTTTATTTTTTTATTTTCTCTTCAAAAAAGCTTATATAACAACATTTTCTAGCTTTAATAGTTTTATTATTCTATTTATTATTTTGTTATTTTATTATTTTAAATTATTTATCATTTCTTTTGCAAATTCAACAGTCATACCTTTTGATGTTGATAATCTTCCTTCTTTATGATGAATAAATAATGAGTTTTCAAGTGATATTCCACCACAAATTGATAAGCAGATATCATTTTTTAAATATTCTTCTAATGCTTCATCAGATATATTATCAACACTTAATCTAGATGTATCTGTTATATTAATGCATTGAAGAATTCTATCTTTTTCAGCAAGTAATATGGCATTTCCTGTATAAGAGTAGATTTCTTCAGACCCCCTCATTCTACTAAGTAATTCACGAGCATTATCTATTGTTTTAGGTTTTCCATACATTTTACCATCAAATACAATGTTTTGATCACAAGCAATTATAAGTCTTCGACCTCTTTCTTTTGTCATTTCAAATACTGCTTGTGCTTTTCTCATAGCAATTTCTGCTAATTGATCTTTAAAAGATTTTGTTTCATCAGGTGTTTCATCTACATTGCTTGGTATTACTTCAAATGGAATACTTTCATCTATTAATTGTTGCTTTCTAAATTCTGATTTAGAAGCTAAAATTACTCTTGGAAAATTCTTCACAATTCTTTTAAAAGGTTCTACCAAGTCTTCTGGTTTATCATAAAATATAATTTCTTCTGCTACATTTGCCATTGTTGAAGATATATCACTGCCTGGTTTTGCTATAACATAAATTGGCTTTCCCGCAGCATAGCAAAAACCGCCATTCATTCCAAGCCCTACACCTTTTTCGCTAAATTCTATTATATTACAATCGCATTGAAGCATTGCTGGAAATGCGTAATCTCTCATCAAAGCTTTTCCTTCTGGTATATATGCTTCTCCCCATTTTTCTACATCTCTTGCCATTAATGTAATTTCTATTCCTGCTTTATTTAAAGCTTCTTCTATTGCTTTAACCTTTTCTAAATCTTCATCTCCATCATGAAACTTTAATGCAAAAAACGAATGTAATGTTTTAGATTTTCTTTCATAAGATATCTTTGCTCTTTTAGCTTCTTCCATAATTAACATACCTCCATATTATTACTTTATAGATTTACTAATTTGAATTATATCATAATAAATCACTTAAAAGTTTATTTTTTATAATACTTCCTCTCTTTTTTTTGCACTTTTGGGCATTTATATGTTGTTAAAAAAACACCCAATTGCTTGAATGTTTTTTATTATTTTATTTAATTAAACAATATATATGGTGGAGATGAGGAGAGTCGAACTCCTGTCCAATAATCCTTCCATATAAACTTCTCCGAGTGCAGTTTGTTATTAACATTCCCTCAATAACAAGTTAACAAACAAACTCGTTAAATCAGTAGCTTTTAAAATACCCGTTGTTCTCAAAGCAAAAAACAATTTCGTTTCCCACTAATTCGTCGCCTTATCTGAAAGCGTGGGCACTTAAAGTAAGACGTCGCTGCAATTAGGCAGCGTATGCTAATTCTCTATTATCAGCGTTTATATTTAAAGTTCAGGGTTTAAAGTGGCCACCTGAAACCACTACTCGCTATTTATACTTCTAGATTACTGTCAAAACCAAATACATCCCCATATACTAATTTATTATAATATATTTTTGTCTTTTGTTCAAGTATGAAAGTAAAAATTGCACAATAGTACAATTTTTACTTCAAATACTTTTTAAGGAATTGTCCTGTATATGATTCTTTTACTTTACAGATTTGTTCTGGAGTACCAGTGGCAATTATTTGACCACCTTTTTCTCCTCCTTCAGGGCCTATATCTATTATATGATCTGCTGTTTTAATTAAATCTAGGTTGTGTTCAATAACAACAATTGAATTACCTGTATCAACAAGTCTTTGTAATATATCAATTAATTTATGAACATCTGCTATATGAAGCCCTGTTGTTGGTTCATCTAGTATATATAAAGTTTTTCCTGTTGGCTTTTTAGAAAGTTCTGTTGCGAGTTTAACTCTTTGAGCTTCCCCTCCAGATAATGTTGTTGATGATTGTCCAAGTTGTATATATCCTAATCCTACATCATATAATGTTTGAAGTTTTTGTTTAA
>JAEEGL012289969.1_pt1 | contig 13233 bp, 6 predicted proteins | sample 9134231 | NCBI WGS metagenome assembly JAEEGL01 (sample SAMN16246548, study PRJNA631951) | gut metagenome | biome: gut microbiome; feature: rumen; material: fiber-attached | host: Bos | place: Iran: Karaj | collected 2018-10
ACCTCTGCCTTTCGGTGCCGATCAGGAGCGACGGAACGATTGACGAACTGGAGCGCAAGATATGCGAGGAGGTCGCGGACTGGATGGCGATCAACCGCGCCGCGATCTTCGAGTCGGATCCCTACGAGATCGCGGGAGAGGGTCCGCAGATCAAAGCCGCGCCGCCGCTCAGCGCGCAGGGCTTCAACGAAGGCCGCATCCCGAAGCCGACGAAGGACGACGTCCGCTACATGAAGTCCCGCGATGGCCGGAGCGTCTACGCGATAGAGCTGGCGCCAGACGGACAGGCTCCGCACTGCCCCGCGCTGGAGGCGAAGGGCCTGAAGCTCGCGAAGTCGCTGAAGGCGCTCCCCGGCATGCCGGCGGTCCATGTCTTCGAGTAGGCTTCAACATTCGAAAGATAACAGCCCCCGCCAGTTCAAATACAATGATGATAGGTGCATTTCTACTTGCAGCGACGTTTGCGAATCCGGTCCTTCCTGCCGACTTCAGCGACATAGACTGCATCCGCAGCGGCAACCGCTTCTACGCGATAACGAGCACACTCCACCTTTCGCCAGGCATGGACGTCCTCGCGTCGTCCGACATGGTCGACTGGCGCGTTGCCGGACACGTTGTCGAGGATACATCCGTCTTCGGCGAAGACTGGACGTGGAAGAAGATGCGCCGCTACGGACGCGAGGCGAACAAGCTCTACAAGTGAAACGGCATATACTACCACCTCTACAGCGAAGTGGCTGGAGGCCGATCGTCGGCAAGCCGGATAAGGACGGCATCGGCACAATGGTGTGGAATCCCCAAAAGCCCGTCATAACTGGGAAAGCCGCCATCTTGGCGGCGGTGCCGAAGGGATTCCTTTCCCCCGACTGGGCATGGATGGCGTTGCGCGCTTTGCGTGGTCCCTTGACGGCAAGGAGTGGAAGGAAGCGGGCGAGTCCTACAGAATGACTTGGGGAAGCTACCGCGGCAACAGAACGGGTCTGTTCACGTATAACGAAAATGGTGAGTCTGGCACCGCCGTATTCCTGTAGCGCCTTTTCGTATCCGTCAAATGATAGAATGCTGATGTCTCCCCCTCGCGGGGGGTGTTGCGCTTTTGCTGGAATTGATAGAATACTTGCGTCAAGACAAACCAGGAGTGACGCATGAAGACTATTACACTATCCACCATTTGCGCTGTTATCGCCCAAATTGGAGTTGCAGCTACCATTAATGTGGCGGTAAAGGGCGAGAAGCTCGATCACTACTGGAGTTTCGGAGTTGGCGCGGGGCGCGTCAACGAGGGACTCCGCTGCGGCTGGCAGGAGCATCTTGCGCGCTCGCACGAAGAGTGCGGTTTCCGCTATGTGCGCATGCACGACACCTTCAACGATGACATGTTTGTGTGTGTCGGGGGAACGGGGAATGGGGAACGGGGAATGGTGTATAACTGGCAGTATATTGACGACGTGTATGACAGAATGCTTGCGAAGGGTGTTAGGCCATTTGTCGAGTTCTCGTTCTTTCCGAAGCAGATTGCTGCCACAAACACCATGACGCAGATGTGGTACCGCAATCGCGTGACCGTGGATCCTGCGAAGTTCGGTGCGTGGCACGACCTTTGCAAGGCGTTTGTGCAGCATTGCGTGGACCGCTATGGCCTGGAGGAAGTGCAGAAGTGGTACTTCGAGGTTTGGAACGAACCCAACCTCTACAAGGCGTTCTTTGATGGTGCAAAGAGCGACTACTTCCGCCTCTACAAGGAGAGTGCAAACGCAGTCAAGGAGGTCCATCCTTCATTAAAGGTGGGTGGTCCCGCTACGTCCAATTTTATCGCCGACCATCGTCACGACGGCGAAACACAGGACAATACTAAGAGCGTGTTCTATCCGCAGGAGACCATTAACCAGCAGCAGTGGAAGGGCGTCTGGATCGAGGAGTTCCTTGCGTTCTGCAAGAAGGAGAAGTTGCCTGTCGACTTCGTGTCGTGCCATGCGTATCCAACGGACTACGCGCTTGACCCTGTTTCAGGACGCGGCAAGGATGCAATCCGCTACGTCCATTCGCTGCGCGACGACTTGACGTGGCTGAAGAGGACTGTCGCGGCATCCGCCTATCCCAATGCCGAAATCCACATTACCGAATGGTCCACTTCGCCCAACAGCCGTGACGCGATGCACGACAATCTGCCTCCCGCCGCTTACATCGTCAAGGCGATGTGCGAATGCACAGGTCTTGCCGATTCCGTGATGTATTGGACGTTTACCGATATCTTTGAAGAGAAGGGCGGCGGCGATTCGATCTTTCATGGCGGATTCGGAATGCTCAGTTTCCAGGGCGTGGCAAAGCCCAGCTACCACGCCTACAGGATGCTCAACGCACTTGGCGATGAAGTCATTTACAATCAAGACCCTGTGATAGTGACAAGAAGGGGAACGGGGAATGGGGAACGGGGAAAGGGGAAAGTAGTGGCGCTGGCGTATGCGTATCCGAAGGAATACGAAAGCCATGTGCCGGCACGGCAGAATCTCAAGGATTGTATGTCGACTTCTTCTACGGAACTTGATCTGGCGCTTACAGGTCTTTCGCCAAATGCCGCGTTTGAAATGGAAACGCTGGACGATTCGCACGGCAATGCCATCCGCGCGTGGGAGGCGATGGGCAAGCCGCGTTCACCGTCGATCGCCGAGACCGCCGCACTCAAGGCGGCCGGCGACGCGACGAAGAAGGAAATTGTCCGCGCGGACAAGAACGGCACTCTTGCCCTGAAGCGCACTCTCGCGCCGTGGTCGCTATTGCTCATAACGGAGCTATAATCATGAATCATATTTTGGCGTATGCTGCGCTTGTATCCTTTGCTGCAACTGCCGCACCTTTGGAGTGGCGCGAAAACGCGCCTGCCGCAAATTGGCAGGAGTCGTCGCTCACGGGCAACGGCACCATAGGTGCGATGGTCGAGGGGCGCATCGAGGACGAGAAGATTCACTTGAGCCACTGCAAGCTCTATCTTCCCGAACCCGGCACGAACGCGCCGTCTCTTCAAGGACGCGCAAAGCCGCAGCCCGGCGACTATACGGAACGCGATGGATACATGGCCGCGTGCGATTTGAAGATCGGCGGACGAGTCCCCGGCTGGAAGGACTATAGCCGCCGCACTGACTTTAGGTCTGGCGAAGTAATCGTTGAGGCGAAGGACGGCAAGGACAGGCGATACGAGCGCAGAGTATGTGCCGTCAGGGGCGCAAACGTCATTGCAGTGAAGATTGTTGACGAGGGCAATCACAATCAATCAGCAATGTTATGCGGTATCGAGCCGCAGGGACACGGCGACATAAAGGCGTTTGAAAAGGGCGTCAAGGAAATCGTTTCGCGTCCAGACTACTACCGCTGTGAGTTCGCGAATAGCAATCCTTGGAACGCGCTTAAGGGGTATGAGGTATTTTTAACGCAGAGGCGCAAAGGCGCAGATGTCTCAGAGTATTTCGTGGCGATAGTGCCTAAGGGGGCGACGTCTATGGAGACGACGCTTCCAGCGTCGTGTAAAGAAGGGAAATCTCATCCTCATCACGACGCAGGATGCGTCGTCCACATAGAGCTCTCAGCTGCAGCGGAAAAGGGGTATGATGCGCTGGTAAAGGAGAACGCCGCGTATTTGTCTGAAATGATGGGGCGCGTCGAGTTTGAGTTGGAAGGTCCAGACTACGCGGCGGAAACCGTGAAGCGTTTTCAGTCCGGACGCTACAACATCATCTCGTCCATGGGCGGCGACCATGTGCCGAATTTACAGGGGCTCTGGGCGGGAACATGGAGCGCGCCGTGGAAAGCGTCGTTCACGGTGAACGGCAATCTGCCATGTGCGATTTCGTTCTTCGACCGCGGCAATACGCCCGAATTCAACGAATGCCTTTTGAAGTGGATTGATAACCGTCTCCCCGCCATGCGCGAGGGCGCGCGCAAGCACTACAATGCGCGCGGGTTTCGCGCCGCTGCGCAGACCACTATTGCAGGTGTCGAAACGGATTTCAATCCGCAGTATCCTCACCTCTACTGGCATGGCGGCGCGGCGTGGCTCCTCTCGCGCCTCTACGACGGCTATCGCCACACGCTGGACAAGGAATGGCTGAAAAAGATATATCCTCTCATGGTCGAAGTCGCGGAGTACTACGAGGATGTGCTCAAAGAGATGCCCGATGGCACTCTCGGTTTCACTCCTTCCTATTCGCCCGAAAACTGGCCGAAGGGGAAGAGTCCGACATCCGTGAACGCGACAATGGACATCGCCATCTGCAAGCAGTTCCTCGGCGAAGTCATTGAGGCGGCAAATGTTCTTAGACAGGATTCACAGGATTCACAAGATTCTGCAGGAAATAATAATCCTGTAAATCTTGTTAATCCTGTCAAAAAGTGGAGGGCGATGCGCGATAGGTTGACGCCCTATGCGGTGAGCGAGCGGGGCTTCTTCGCCGAATGGCTTGCGCCGAATCAGGATGACAACAACGAGCATCGCCACGCCTCGCATCTATACGCGCTTTACGACAACGCTCCCGAGGAGATCGTCACCAACGAAGCGTTCGTCGCTGCAATAAAGAAGACAATCGACGCGCGAATGGACTTCAACGAGAATCGATCCAGGACGATGGCGTTTGGTTATGTGCAGAACGGACTTGCCGCGTGCAAGTTGGGCGATGCCCAGCGTGCCGAGCGCGTGTTGAAACTGCTCAACGCGAAGAACTGGCTCAAAGGAGGCGGCAGCTGCCACGATTGGAAGAACTGCTTCAACACCGACATCTCTGGCGGATATCCGTATCTCATTTCGGAGATGCTAGTTCACTCCGAAGACGGCGGGGAACTGCGTTTCCTGCCCGCGAAACCGGAGAGTTGGAAGAAGGGAGCGATTAGAGGCTTGTTGTTGCGCGGCGCGATAACGCTTGATGAACTTTCATGGAACGGCGACGACTGGAAGGCGACGCTGCGCATGAAGGACGGCGTGAAGCGCAAACTCTCAGGCAAGGGCGATACGACGGTGGTGCTGCCGCCGTATTGGGAAGATGAACAGGTGAACCGCGTCAACACGCTTGAGGTTCGTGACGAATTGATTCCCTTTGCGAGCGAAGCGGATGCTGTGAAGTGGTCGGACATGGAGGCGGAGCGCGAAGCATCGCCGTTCGTGATGTCGCTCAACGGCGAGTGGGATTTCAAGTGGAAGAAGCGTCCCGACATCGACTGGGAGAAGTCAGCAAAGATTGCTGTGCCCGGTTGCTGGCAGCTACAGGGCGACTACGATCCGCCATTGTACACCAACTACAACTACCCTCACGTCAACCACGCCCCTCACATAATGGAAGCACCGCCGACGAATTTCACGCAGTACGTTTATCGCAATCCTGTCGGACTCTACAAGCGCGAGTTTACGGTGCCGGAATCGTGGAATGGCAGGCGCGTCGTCCTTCGTTTCAATGGCGTCGCGAGCGCGTATTACGTGAGGATAAACGGCAAGGAAGTCGGCTATGCCGAGGATTCGCGAATCCCCGCCGAGTTCGATGTCACGGATTTTGTTTTTCAACGCAGAGACGCAGAGGCGCAGAGAAATGTAATCGAGGTGGAAGTTTACAGATGGAGCGACGGAAGCTATCTTGAGGATCAGGATTTTTGGCGCCTCTCCGGAATCTATCGCGATGTCTGGCTCGTTGCCGAAGGTCGCGACACGCCGCATGATGTCAGGGCTGAGGCTTTAGGTTTGAGGGCTGCGGATGTGGAGGCGTGGTCGCCGGAGAATCCGCATCTTGAAACCCGCACATGGCAGGCTCCGAACGGCGACTGGTATGCGTGGAAGGAAGGCCGCAGCAAGATCGAGATAAAGGACAGTGTCGTTTATGTGAACGGAGAGCAGCTGATCGTCAAGGGCGTGAACCGGCACGAGATGTCTCCTTATGGCGGCTACACGATGACGCACGAGGAGATGGAGCGCGACGTGAAGCTGCTCAAGGAATACGGCTTCAACGCCGTGCGCACCTGCCACTATCCGAACGACTCGTATTGGTATCGCCTTTGCGACAAGTATGGCCTGTTGCTCGTTGCCGAGGCGAATGTGGAATGCCATGGTTCGGGACAAGGCAATCCGAAGCGGTCGCTCGCAAACAATCCCGCATGGAGGCATGTATTCATCGAGCGCGGCGTCAACATGGTCAAGGCTTATAAGAACCATCCCAGTATCTACTTCTGGTCTCTCGGCAACGAGTGCTGGGACGGCCCGGACCTTCAGGCGGAGTATGACGCGATGAAGGCAATCGATTCCTCGCGCACGATTCAGTATTCGACAGGTAAGCCAATGCCGTATACTGACATAATGGCACCGATGTACTGGACCGTTGCCCAATGCGAGAACTACGTCACGAACGCGCCGCCCAAGCCGCTCATACAGTGCGAGTATCTCCACGCGATGGGCAATGCCGGTGGCGGACAGAAGGAGCATTGGGAACTCATCGCCAAGAATCCGCACTATCAGGGCGGCTTCATCTGGGACTTCGCCGACCAAGGGATAGTCGGAAAAGACGGTAATCTCAAATACGGCGGCGATTTTGGCGACGTCCCCAATGACGGAAACTTCTGCTGCAACGGTATTTTCGACGCGTTCAGAAAACCGCACGGCAGCGCATTGGAAGCAAGAGCGATGAATGGGGCCGCGCCAATTACGCAATCGACTGCAATCGGCAGCAATCGACCGCATTCGTTTGCTGTCGGTAAAATAACCCCCAACTTCCACCGTGCCCCAACCGACAACGATCGCGCGTGGCAGAGGAAGGTGCGCGGCGTGTGCGGCGCGCCCGCCCTACCTGCGATTTCGACTCCCAGTGTCGTCCGTTTACCTGACGGCTCGCTCAAGGTTGATTGGTCGTTCATTGCGCCAAAGGAGCTCATCGAGCGCGTGGGACTTACGTTCACGATCCCTGGCGGAACGAACAGCATTGTGCGCTGGCACGGACGGGGCCCGTGGGAAAACTACTGCGACCGCATTGCCGCCACACCAATCGGCGACTACGCGATGAGCGTATCGGAGCTTAACCCCAACAACTATGTCATCCCTGGAGAGCAGGGCTATCGCACGGAGACGACGAAACTTGAAATTGATGGCGTTGTCATTGAGACATGTGGCGAGCCGTTCGGCTTCAATGTCTGGCCGTGGACTCAGGACGACCTCGAAAATGCAAAGCATGTCGAGGAGTTGCCGATCCGCGATTTCCTGACTGTCAACATTGATGCGGCGATGATGGGCGTCGGAGGAGACGACAGCTGGTCGCCCTGCGCGATGCCGCTCCCGCAATACCGTATCCAGCCCGGCAAGACATACAACCTTTCATTCACTATCAAAGGAGCAAGCAAATGAAGCTCGCCAAAGCATTCTTAATTCTTCATTTCCCGGCCCCGCGATACGCCGCTAACTGACGCACCCCCCGCCGGGGGGATGTTGCGGGTCGGCTGGGAAATGATAGAATGTAGGCGAAACACGAAAGGAGTAGTCGCAATGAAAACAACCCGCGCCCTGACAACAATGCTCGCCGCCATCTGCGGCGTCATGACAATTGAGCCTACGCTCGCCGACTCGTACGAGTTTGCGGTTGGCGAGGCAATCCCGCTGTATGTGAACGATGCTCAGGCATCGTATGTCTCTGTCAATGACGGTTTTACGGTGTCTTCGTCCGACAAACTTGACGGACAGCAGAAGAACACAGCCACGGCGACGCTCAGTTTGACAAACCCGACGGCAGGTGACTATCTGCTATCCATAAGTGGGGCGCACAACAACGCCAATATGAATCTTTCCGTGGCGGTATCGGGTGTAGGCGGTTATTCCAAGACGGCTTCGACGATTATGCCTTCGCCTGGGAGTTGGTCGACATTCCGCGATAACCTTTTCCTGTTTGACAATCTGCCTGCTGGGGAATTGACGCTTGTGTTAACCGTCACGGGTAATGGCGGAGGCTGGAAAGGCCACTACAAGGATTTCACGTTCAAGGCTCTTGACGGCAACGCATTCAATCTCTTGACGCAGGATAGTGAACCTTTCACTACGGCAGAAGGAACTGCGTACGTATCCACTTCCGGCAACAGCGAGATTAAGCGCGGAAGCAATTCGATCGGCTCGACGAAGAGCGGCGCGAAAATGTCATTTGTCCTCTATTGCCTTGAAGATACAAAGCTTGTGTTTTCGTATTCTGCGTCGATGAAGGATGCGTCAGCGACTGTTAGCTGGAAACTCAACGGAGAGAACTGCAACCAGTCCGCTTCCGATACGCTGGAGTACTCGGCAGACTGGGACACTTACAATGAATACGAACATGATTTCGGGATTCTAAAGGCCGGCGTATACATCTTGACCGGCACAACATCGCGCAGCGGCGGCGGATGGTCGGGGAATTACAAGGACTTTACGTTTGACATTGTGTCCGTCGTTGACATAACAGGGGACTACACGTTGGCCGATGGCGTGGAGACGATAGTGAATTCCGTGGCGGACGGCGTGATGATCGACCTGCACGGCAACGACCTCGAAATTTCGTCCGCCTGCACATTTGAGGGCAAGGCCATTTTCACAAACTCCGTCGACGCGACGCTTGCAAATCTAACCATCAGCGGAGGGAATAACAAAAATCTGACTTTTGGCGGCAACCTGCGTTATGTTGTAACTGGCGCGGGCGGTCCTAGTGCGTATTTCCGCGATTCGAATGATGTTATCGATGGTGAAGTCGCGCCTAACACTCACACGGGAGGTACTGTATTCAGGGATCTTACATCTGATGTGCGCGTTTACAGCTTTGCCACCAATTGTGGACCCGGGACGCTTGTTTTCGCAGGCAACGCAAGCGTGACTATTCCATCCCAGTATACATTGCCGGGTTTTGAATCAGTTGAGAACGCCATTTTCGTGAGCAATGCGAACAACAGGCTCGCCTTCGACCGAAGCGGCGGTACGTTCACGCTTTCCGGAGCGCTGAACGGCGATTCCGACGCAGCACTTACGATTTCCATCGGTCACAACCCCAATGTTGCGCTTACTGGCGAGCTTTCCGCATACGAAGGAACGCTCGGCATCAAGCACTCCACAGACAATGGATACTACGCGATGATAACAAAGCCGGATGAATCCACGGGCATGCCCAATGGCACGATTATGATGTGTTCGACTGCGGCCAACAACAAACTCCAATTCACCAAGGCGGAGACATACGAACTCGGCGCACTTGTCACTGAAGGTGTCGTTGCGACCAATGCGTATGTCTACGGCAAGTCGCTCCTCAAGGTCGGTGCCAAGGCTGGCGGAACATTCGCCGGGAATTTCCGCGATCTTGACAGCACGGCACTTTCCATTGAAAAAGTCGGTGCAGATACGACTTGGACGTTGACCGGTACGAACCACAACTTTTCCGGCACGTTCACGGTGACGGGCGGCACGGTTGTCTTCGCGAATGAGATAGCGACGGCATACGGTTCTGGCGTAACGGTAAAGTCCGGTGCATATATCGCCGGCACAGGAGTGGTTTCCTCGCCTGTGACGCTTGAGGATGGCGCAAAAGTAAAGCTGACAGGGACTCTTGATGCGGAGCAGACGTACTCCTTGATCACGGTCGCCAGTGGAGTTGCTGTTTCTGGAAAGGCGGAGGTCGAAACCGATGGTACGTACACATCGGGCACGTGGCGCACGAAGTGGGTGACGAACCAGGACGGGTCGAAGACTCTCACGGGATACTTCGCTAAGAAGGGTCTCATTATCACATTCCACTGACATTGACGCTCCTTATGCGATTTATTGTCGCCATCATAATTGCCGCGTGTGCGCTATCTGCTGATAGCGCACCGCGTTTGTCGCATCCGCGCGTGTATTTCACAAATGCGGATGTGCCAGCGTTAAGGGAGAAGGCGAAGAATGTCGATTGGGCGAAGAAGATCGTTGCGGACTGGCACAAGGCCGTTGACCGACATGTCGAGCGGCACGCGAAGGACCCCGAGTTCATCCTTTCGCACCTCCAGATGCACTGGGAGAAAGGCAAGCACTACACGCACCACTACACCGATGGCAACTACATCCCGCGCCGCGAAGGAAACGCAAAATATCCTACGATCCGCACGCCTTACGCTCGCAGCTGGGGAAACGGAATAAAGTCCGGTGATTGGGAAAACGATCCGCCGTATTCGGATGGTACGTTGAGGGCGAAGGACGGTACGCCAATTCCGTTCGACCGCACCGGCCAGGCCTACGAGAACCTCAACGACTGGTTCCTTTCGCTCGCGTACAAGGCGGCGATACTCTACCATCTCGAAGGCGACGAGAAGTATGCGAAATTCGCCGCGGACATAACGTGGATTCTCGTCCGCGGCGGATCGCAGCAGGAATGGGTGAACCCAGATCAGAAGGGCGGCAACAACGGATTCCTCTCGTGGGAGACCCTTGGCGACACGCGCCACTACTGGGCTATTCCGCTTATCTGGGATATGCTCTACGACTACTACAACGGGAAGTACTTTGAGGAGTTAAGAGTTAGGAGTGGGGAGTTGGGCGTCTCACGCGGCGACAGGTTGATGATAAAAGCGTCTGTTGCGGAAGGCAAAGAAGCCAATCTCGAGCGCTTCCATGTCTTCTTTGAAAAGATGATCGACAACAAGCTCGAACGCGGCGGCGGGCTCATCGGCAACTGGAACATGAACGAACAGCAGTCCGCGATGCTCTACGCCCTCGCGCTCGACGACGACGCGGCTTATGTTGACGGAAAGGGGCGCAAGTACTACGTCCGTAAGATCGTGAAGGGTCCGACGACGGCGAGCCACGGCGCGTACATGGACGTCCTTCGCGCAAACATCGATCCTGAAAGCGGACTTTGGCCCGAAGCGCCAGGCGGATACGGACAAGGCTCGACGGCGCAGATAGTCAAGTTCGGCTTCATCTACTGGAAGAGCGGACTCAACCTGCTATCGCGCGATCCCTTGCTGAAGAAGGCGGCGACGGCCATATTCCAGATGGTGCACCCGAATGGTTATATCGCAAATGTCGGCGACTCGTCATATCATCGCATTTGGACGGATTCGCTGGAACTGCTTTGTTCTTATGCAAAATCGACCGGCGACGAAGAGATGCTCTCTCAGTGCGCTGGTGCGATCAAGCAGACGGGCGGACGCTCCCTCAGGGACGACATCGCGTTCTTCTTCTATCTGCCGGAGCTTCCTGATGTCGCTGTGCCTAAGCTCTCGCGCGTCTCTTACGCACCTTGCTTCCCGTGCATTGTAGAGCGCAATTTTGCGAAGTCGGGTGATCCTGTCGACGCGCTTTCGTTTTCGCTCGCAGGATTCAGCAAGAAGATGGGACACCGTCACGCGAACGGATTGACGCTGGAACTGTGCGGACGCGGCGAAATCCTTGCGCCCGACATTGGCGCAGGCGGAGACTACTGGTGCCGCGAGACGCACCAGTACTATCGCCATGTCGCCGCGCACAATACTGTAGTCGTGAACGGCCTTGGGCTTGACGACAACCGCGTCGAAATGCTACTCGACATCAAGGCTGCCGAACCCCAGATCGTCGCGGGTGCGGATGTCTCGAAATCGAAGTCCCCGCATCGTCAGTTTGTCGATGTCGAAAGCATATACGACGCGAAAGAAGTAAAGGCGCGTCAGCGCCGCACGGTCGCAATCGTCCGCAGCGGTGCGAAGACTGGATATTTTATCGACATCTTCCGAAGCAAGGAGGCGGAAGGAGATGTGAAGTATCAGGACTACATTTATCATAATGTTGGGGAATGGGAATCCTCCTTCGCCGTGGCTGCGGAGGACAAGACGGAGAATGGTGAGCTTGACCCGAAGAGCGGGAAGGGGTATGAATATTTCAAGACGATTGCATCCTGGAAGGGAGGCACTTCAGTGCGTCCGCTTGCCGTGGATTACGATGGCGACTTGAAGACGGGCATCCACCTCGCGACGCAGAAGGAAGACGCGATATATCAGCTGGAAGGGCCGAAGGCCTTCCGCCACTACAACAGGGAAGTCGGCGAGAAACCGTGTCCGACGCTTCTTGTTCGGCGCAAAGGCGGCAATGCGTGGAATGCGCCGTTTATTGCAGTGTATGAGCCGTATGGAAGGGGTGTGTCGGAGCAGATTGCCCATGTAGAGCGCGAGCCTGTCCAAGGAGATGAGGAAGGAGTCAAAGTTACGGTTTTCTACAAGGACGCGTCGCGACGCGATGAGATAGTGCATTCTCCGAACGTTGGCTTTTCAGTGAAGGCGTTTAAGGACGCCGAATGTGTGAATACATATAAAGCCCCTGTAGAATAGGAAATAATGGTATAATTATTGCATGAAACTTCTTTTGGCAGCATTGGCCCTCGTTGTCGCCCAAGTTGCCGCCTTGGCTGAAGGCGAGGCGACGGTTGTCGGCTACAAGCAGAATTCCGTCCACAACATGCCGTTTGCGGGCGTAGTCACGTATATGCGAAAAGGCGACGACTATTTCTTCATGAAGGCGGCAGATGGTTCTGGCGTGTGGCGCGTTCAGGTGGACGACAAGAAGTCAATTGGTGCCATTAAGTCAGGTGCCATGATCGTTGTCGCGCAAGGCGAGACGCGCGCCAATTCAACGACGAGACGCGTTCTACACGCGACGCTGCGCGACTGGAGCGTATCGGACGGCGAACCGCTGGAGATGCCGGATTATCGCCGCGTGACGTTGATGGATCTTTATCGTCATCCGCTTAACGACCCTGCCGCTAAGGATCTTTGGGGCGAGATTGTTGCCTGCGAGGGAAACGTCCGCGACATCAACAGGCGTCAGTCATTTACGCAGATTCAGCTAGGCGAGGGCAATCTCAGTTTTCAAGCAACTGTTCGCGTCAACATCAACACCCCGTTGCCTGATGGACTCAAGTTAGGCGCGAGGCTCCTTGTGCGCGGCGTTATGCTCTATACGCCAGTGGACGACATTTCCAGACACGTGATGACGGACTTTACAGATGTAAGTGTCATGCCTGTTGGTCCAGATGACGTCGAGGTTGTGTCGCACGCTCCGTTCTGGACTCCGGGAAGAATATGGTCCGTGACGGGGGTCATGCTTTGCGTGGCTTTGATTGTAACTCTCTGGGCGACGGTGTTGCGGCAGAAGCTTTTGGAGTCGATGCGTAGGCGCGTCCATGACGAGGTGGCGTTCGAGGCGACGCACCGCGAGAGGCTGCGCCTTTCGAGAGACCTTCACGACGATTTCCAGCAGCTTCTCGC
>JAEEGL012292277.1_pt1 | contig 13233 bp, 12 predicted proteins | sample 9134231 | NCBI WGS metagenome assembly JAEEGL01 (sample SAMN16246548, study PRJNA631951) | gut metagenome | biome: gut microbiome; feature: rumen; material: fiber-attached | host: Bos | place: Iran: Karaj | collected 2018-10
CCCTTTTCTTTGCGGAAGCAGGGGGAATAGCTCGTGAGAGTGTGGGGAAGGGTATCCTCATCAACTATCGTGTCGATGTATTTGCCTATCATCGAGTGCTCACTCGTGCCGATAAGATAGAGATCCTCGCCCTCGATTTTATACATCATCGCATCCATCTCGGCAAAGCTCATAACGCCTGTAACAACGCCGGAGCGGATCATAAACGGGGGCACGCAGTATGTGAAGCCCTTATTAATCATGAAATCGCGGGCGTATGCCGTACAGGCGGAATGAAGGCGCGCTATATCGCCCTGAAGATAGTAGAATCCGTTGCCTGCGACTCTTCTCGCGGCGTCAAGGTCTATGCCGTTGAATCTTTCCATGATATCTGTATGATATGGAATCTCAAAATCGGGAACAAACGGCTCGCCGTATTTTGTGACCTCGACATTTTCGCTGTCATCCTTGCCGATGGGGACGCTCGGGTCTATGATATTGGGGATGACCATCATTATCTCGGTGACTTTCTTTTCAAGCTCGGGCTCCTCCGCCTCAAGCTCAGCGAGTCTGCCGGCGTACTCGGCAACCTTGACTTTAACCGCCTCGGCCTCGTCGCGTTTGCCCTGAGCCATGAGAGCGCCTATCTCTTTGGCAATCTTGTTTTTCTGAGCCCTTATGCCGTCGGCTTCGGTCTTGACGGCGCGGTATTTAGCGTCAAGCTCAATGACCTCGTCAACAAGAGGCAGCTTGGAATCCTGAAATTTGTTTTTGATATTCTGTTTTACGATATCCGGATTTTCTCTGAGAAATTTAATGTCAATCATTTTAATCTATCCTCTCAAGTAATTCCGCCGCCTTGTCAAGGCAGGCTGTATCTGCGAGCTCAACGGCTCCTTTATCCATAAGTGATGCTGTTTTCGGGTCTATTGGAATCTGCGCAATAAGGGGAATCAGCATTTCGCCCGCGACCTCGACCGCTCTGCTCTCGCCGAAGATATTGATCTTTTTGCCGCAGTCGGGGCAGATGACATAGCTCATATTTTCAACTATTCCGAGCACCGGAACATTCATAAGCTTCGCCATATTGTATGCCTTTTTGACTATCATCGTAACGAGATCCTGCGGAGTTGTGACAATGATAATCCCGTCAACGGGAAGGCTCTGAAAAACGGTGAGCGAAACATCGCCTGTGCCGGGAGGCATATCGACAAACATATAATCAACATCGCCCCACGAAACATCGCGCCAGAACTGCTGGATGACTCCCGAAATCACGGGGCCTCTCCATACAACGGGTGAATCCTCTGTTTCAAGAAGGAGGTTAATCGACATTATCTTTATGCCGGTGGTTGACTCTTCAGGCAGAAGGCCCGTATCATCGGCGACGGCTCTCTTTGAAAGCCCGAATGATTTGGGGATCGAGGGCCCGGTTATATCGGCGTCAAGTATGGCGCAGGAATGGCCCCTCGACTGCATCGCGGTCGCGAGCAGTGAAGTGACAAGAGATTTGCCGACTCCGCCCTTTCCGCTGACAACTCCTATAACCTTTTTGATTCTGCTGTTTTCGCCGGGCTTCAGGATTAAATCCTGAGGTGCCTTCCTTGAAGGGCAATCTGCCCCGCAGCTTTCACAGCTTGACTTGGTGCATTCTTCGCTCATAATATATCTCCTGATTAAATAATTTTTGATGCAATATACGCAAGCAGCGCGATTACCGGGAAATGAGTGACATAGATGATAAAAGCGTGCCTGCCTAGCCACCCAAAAAACCTGAATTTCTCGCTGTAAACAAAACCGGGAAGCTCCTTTTGAAGAATAATCCGCCCGCCGAAAACTCCGAAAAAGAACATAAAGATATTCGGAAAAAGAGGAAAATAATCGGCAGATACAAAAGAGGCGGAATGGATTCCGAACGGCATAAGCAGATCGTGCTCAAAAAGCTCCGGCGGAAGGGCAATCTTAATCAGACTCCCGTCACCGAGTACTCCGTATTTAAGGCCGTATGACATATAATTAAGAATCAGACAAATGAACATCCCGGCAAACGGCTCCGCTTTGTTTACCGCCTTTTCGCAGACGGCGTAGAGCAGCACGGCGAGACCGAGAAAGTGGAGAATACCGAAATATACCCTGAATTCATTTATCCCGAGTGCGGGAAGGACCGCACATGTCATCACGGTAAACACCGCAGCCGCCGCGATGATTTTTAAGCTTCTTTTGAAATTGCTGTGTGAGAGCAGACAGGAAAAACCGCAGACAAATATGAAAAGCCCTGCAAAAAACGGCTCGGCCGGCGTAAAAAACACAAAAAGCTTTTTCGCGGCCTGAAACCCGAAAACATCGCCGAAAACCCAGTAGGCGTGATAGAGCACCATGCAGAAAACGGCGAGCCCTCTGACTTCATCGAGCAGGAATATCCTCTTTTTTTCCTCTGTTGCTTCCATAACGGATATTTTATCATATTTAACCAAAAATGCAAGCATTTATTGACTTTATAAAAAGAATCGTATAAAATAAAGAACAATATATTGAATCAGGTTGTAACTATGGCGGAAACACTCAGAAAAATTCTATTCAGGATATTCAAAAAAGAATCGCTGCCCGGCAGAATTATAGATAAAATCGTGACAAGAGAGATACTGATGTATCTCATTTTCGGCGTGCTTACCACCCTTGTAAACTACACCGCGACCATACTGCTGAGCAGATATGTCTTCACCTCGCAGCAGAGCGGTCAGTTCACGCTGTGCAATGCGGTTGCCTGGGCGGTCAGCGTTCTTTTTGCCTTTTTCACAAACAAGCTCTTTGTCTTTGAGAGCAAGAGCTTCGCGCCGGCGGTGTTTGCGAAAGAATTTATCTCTTTTGTCGCCGCGAGAGCGCTGTCGGGAATTATCGAAATATTCATGCCGGAACTGCTTATGAAGGCAGGCCTTGACCAGACTCTTTTCGGGGTCAAAGGTATGCCCGCAAAGCTTGCGGTATCAATATTCGTGATAATATTCAATTATGTTTTCTCTAAGCTCGTTTCTTTCAGAAAAAAGAAGACTGCGGGCAAAAGCGAAGATGAAAACAATACAGGAGGGGCACAATGAAAAAGTATATGAATCTCAAGGAGATACTCGCCTATTCGCTCGGCCTTTTCGGCTTTCAGGCGATAGTGGGTCTTCTCAATTCCTACCAGGCGGAGTTTTACGGCTCTGTTATGGGCGCGAGCCTTGCGGTAGTCGGCATCATCATCCTTGTCGCAAAAATCGTATCTGCTGTTTTTGACCCTATTATCGGCAACAAGATTGAGGGAACGAACAGCAAGCTCGGTAAATTCAAACCGTTTATACTTGTATCGATTCCCGTGCTTCTGATATTCACGGCGATTGTATTTTTCGATATTCCGGCTCTTCATTTTGACAAAGCCGGCAACAAGCTTTATATCTATATTTTCATTACCTTCCTCATCTGGTGTCTCGGTATGACTCTTGCCGATGTGCCGACTCAGGGCATCGCATCAGTCCTGACCCCCGATGCAACCGAGAGAACAAATGTGGTTTCGATAGCCAACACCGCAAAGCAGATCGGCTTCGCCGCCTGCGCGGTAATAGTTCCCGTAATATGTCTCATCATCCCCGAAGGATCAAAAGTCCTTGTAAAGAAAGGTGAAACAGATACCCCGATGATAGCGGGTGAATACTTCTGGTCAGCCCTTGCGACAGCCGCCGCGGGATGTCTGCTTATGGCTCTCATAGTATTGTGGAATAAAGAGAGAGTTCCCTACACAGCGGGCGAAAAGAATACCTTCAAAGATATGATAGGCGCTATCAAAGGAAACAAGCCGCTTATACTTGTCATTGTCTCATATTTCCTCGGCTTCGGCAGACAGATGGCGATGGGCATTCAGGTTCAGGCGGCAAACGCTCTCATCGGCAGCCAGAATCTTGTTATCATCCTCGGTATAACCACCGCTGTCGGTTCCATGATCTCAATGGCAATTACTCCCGTTCTCATTAAAAAACTCGGCGAAAAAACCACTTATCTCGCGCTGTCGATTTACGGCTTCGTAATTTCCGTTGCCGCTTACATTGTTTTTGCATATGTAACACAAAACCAGATAGTAATGTATATATTCCTCTTCCTCATCGGTCTTCAGTTCAGCGCTGTTACTCTCATGCCGATGATTATGACGGCGGACTGCGTGGATTACTATGAATATGAAACAGGCAAAAGAAAAGAAGGCCCGGTTTACGCTCTTCTTTCTCTCACAATCAAAGTCTGTCTCGCTCTCGGTACTGCTCTCGGACTTATCTTTGTAAGCAAATCCGGCTATTCCGAGGCGCTTGCGAGCGGCGAAGCTTTCAGCGATTCCACAAAGAATATGATATTCTTCGCATATACCGCAATGCCCGGTATCCTTGCGCTTCTCTCCGCATTCCCGATTTTCAAATATGACATTTACGGTGAGAAGAAGGCAAAAATCTCGGCAGCTCTTCAGGAGCGCAGAGGCGGCAGCGCACCCGAAACAGCCGAATAAAACGGAGGAATAATAAATGTTATCTTTACCCGAATATGAAAAACAGATTGCCGGATCCCGTGATGAACGAATGAAATGGTGGCGTGAAGCGCGCTTCGGTATGTTCATACACTACGGCCTCTATTCGCAGGTGGGCAGAAACGAATGGGTCATGGCCTGCGAAAACATCCCGCCGAAAGAATATGAAAAGCTCGCGGATACCTTCGCCCCAAAAGAGGGCTGCTGCCGCGAGTGGGCTGCTCTCGCCAAAAAGGCGGGCTGCAAATATATGGTGATGACCTCGCGCCATCACGAGGGATTCTCGCTCTGGGATTCAAAAGCAAATCCCTATAACAGCGTTAATTACGGCCCTCACAGAGATATAGTAAAAGAATTCGTTGAGGCGTGCAGGGAATACGGGCTGAAATTCGGCTTTTACACCTCCTGCATGGACTGGCATCATCCCGATGCCTTTGCGGCCGCATATGACACCGACGCGAGAAAAAGATTCACGGATTATATAAAAGCTCTCAACGAGGAGCTTCTGACCCAGTACGGCGATATAGACATACTCTGGTATGACGTTCCCTCGCCCATGGAAAGCTGGGAGGGTTGGGATTCCCTCGCGAGAAATCAGTATCTGCGCTCAATCCAGCCGCACATAATCATAAACGACAGAAGCCGTCTGCCCGAAGATTTCGGCACTCCAGAGGAGAGAATCGATGCCGAAGACAGAGACTGGGAAGCGTGCATGACATTCAACGGCGTCAGCTGGGGATATATTGACAGCGAGCAGGCACTGCCCTACAGCTACTCCCCCCAGCAGATTGCGAAGATGCTCCAGACCTGCTGCGAGAGAGGCGGAAACCTTCTGCTCAATGTGGGCCCGATGCCCGACGGCAGCATTCCTCCCGAGGCGGTTGAGCCGATGGAAAAGATAGGCGAGTGGCTCAAAGTAAACGGCGAAGCGGTTTACGGCAGCCTCAAAAAGCTTCGCGGCAACGAGTATCAGGGCAACGGCGTTTCACGCCCGAGCTGCAAAGGCAACACAGTCTATCTGTGGAATAAAATCTGGGCGCCGAGAAACGGCGAAATAGGCATCGGAGGATTCTTCACAAAACCCGTAAAAATCTCCTTTATGGACGGCACGGAAATAGAATTCGAAAAAATCGGAGACAGGATGATTCTCAAAAACCTGCCCGAAAAGAATCCGGACCCGATTCTCGGTATTCCGCTTATCAAGCTGGAATTCGACTGCGAGCCCGAATACAGATTCGCCTCGTATTTCCCGCAGCTCAACGGCGGATTATCAAGAGAAATCAAGTGATACAATGTTTATACTGACATCGAAACAGATGTATGAGGCGGAGTGCTCCGCGGTTGAGAGAGGAATTTCATTCGCTCAGCTCATGGAAAAGGCCGGAAGCGCATGCGCCGGCATCATCTTTGATGAATACTGCCGCGAAGGCACCCGCGTGCTCGTCATATCGGGAAAAGGCAAAAACGGCGGAGACGGCTTCGTCATAGCGAGGCATCTGCTCGAAAAAGGATGCGCGGTCAAGGTTTACCTGCCCTGCGGCAGACCCTCCGGCGGCATCGCGGCAGACAATATGAATCTCGTTGACGAAAGCTTGATTTATGAAGATGATTTTAGCGCTCTCATAAGCGAAAGCGAAATAATTGTTGACGCCGTTTACGGCACGGGCTTCAGAGGCTCGCTCGACGAAAAGTGCAGCGCGCTTGCAAGAGCTGTCAATGAATCGGGAAAAACCGTTGTGAGCATTGATATCCCTTCGGGAGCGGAATGCGACACTGCAAGAGTAAACGGCGAAGTTTTCAAAGCGGATATGACAATCGCAATTTCCGCCGTCAAACCGGTTCATGTGATGAAACCCTCAAAAAACGTATGCGGCAGGGTCGTGACCGCCGATATTTCCATAACCGGGGAAGACTTCAGAAAAGCCGGCGGCGATCTTCTTTTCACATACACCGATGAGGATATAAAAAAGATACTCCCGGCAAGGCCGGAAGTTTCAAACAAGGGCACATTCGGAAATGCGCTGTGTATCGCGGGAAGCAGGAATATGCCGGGAGCCGCAAAAATCGCGTCCGCCGGGGCTGTCAGGAGCGGAGCAGGGCTTGTTACGCTCGCCTTCCCTGACGCCGCATATAACGCGATAGCACCCTGTGTCACCGAGCAGGTAATGCTCCCCTGCGAATCCGCCGATGAAGGGACTTTTTCGGCATCCGCTTCGGAGACACTCATAAATAAAGCCTCATCCTGCACCGCGTGCCTTGCCGGGTGCGGTCTCGGCGTAAATGAAGACACAAAAGAGCTTGTATTCAGCCTCATACGCAGTTTGAATATTCCGCTTCTGCTCGATGCGGACGCGCTCAACTGCGTGAGCGAAAACCCGGATATCTTGAAGGAAACAAAGGCACCTGTCATAATCACTCCCCATCCGGGTGAGATGAGCAGACTCACAAAAAAGAGCGTTGACGAAATACTCTCAGCGCCTGTCACAGCCGCGAAGGAATTCGCCGGCGAATACGGCTGCACCGTTGTGCTCAAAGGCGCAAACACTGTCGTATGCGAAAGCGTCACGAGTGGAATATACATTAATGCAAACGGAAACAGCGGCCTTGCAAAAGGCGGCAGCGGAGACCTGCTCTCGGGCATAATCGTTTCTCTGCTCGCGCAGGGCATGAAGCCCTTTGACGCCGCCTGCGCGGGTGTGTATATTCACGGCGGCTGCGCCGATGAAACAGCCGGTATCCTCAGCAAAAGAGGAATGACGGTAACGGATATAACCGGGCATCTGCCCGTTTACCTCAATAAATTCGAAAAGGACGGAGATATTATATGAATATAGTTTGCCTTGATCTTGAAGGTGTACTTGTACCAGAAATCTGGATTGCCTTCTCGGAAGAGTCAAAAATACCCGAACTGCGTATCACCACTAGAGACGAGCCCGACTATGACAAGCTGATGAAGTACAGACTCGGCATTCTCAAGGAGCACGGTCTCGGGCTCAATGAGATACAGGCGGTCATTTCAAAAATCGACCCGCTGCCCGGCGCGAAAGAATTCCTTGACGAGCTGCGCTCTTTTTCTCAGGTACTCATTCTCAGCGACACATTTGAGCAGTTCGCCTCTCCGCTTATGAAAAAGCTCGGCATGCCCACGATATTCTGCAACACACTCGAGGTTGCCGGAAACGGGGAAATCACAGGCTATCATATGCGCTGCGAACAGTCGAAGCTTTCCACAATCAAGGCGCTTCAATCCATAGGATATGAGCCCATAACAAGCGGAGACAGCTATAACGACCTCGGAATGATTTTGGCGAGCAAAGCGGGATTTCTCTTCAGAAGCACCGAAAAAATCAAGGCCGATTATCCCGACCTCCCCGCGTTTGAGGAATATGACGACCTCCTTGCTGCAATAGAATCGGCAATGTGAGCGGAGTATAAAATACGATAAATAACCGAATGATATGAAAGCTTTCAGGGCACCGGTAAAAACCGGTGCCCTGAAAAAGTTTAAAGTCAACTTACTTAATGTTTTTTAAAATGTTACAAATCCGTACCATCAGTCTACTGCCTCTTTTTTCTTTTGGTTGAAACCATGGTATTCAGCGAATTGGCTCCGCGCTTGATCTTTCTTGCGGTGGTCCTGATGAAATCCTCTTCCCTGACGGTGAATTTGCGTATTTTTTTGAAATCGGGAACTCTTTCATTTACAGCATCCACAGCGTTTTTGACTATGGCAAATACTTCTTTCTCTGTCGGTTCCTTGTCAAGGTATTCCTTGATTTCTTCATAGTCCGGGTAAATCTGGGCGGTGACGACGGGATCTTCGTGTTTTCCTACGCCCTCAACCATACTCGCGCTTATAAAATTATCCTTGTCAAGCAGATACTCTAGCTCCTCCGGGAAGATATTTTTACCGTTGGATGTGACAATCACGCTCTTGCTTCTGCCGGTGATGTGATATCTGCCCTTTTCGTCGCAGTAGCCGATATCGCCCGTGTGGAGATAGCCGTCGGCATCTATCACTTCATCTGTCGCGGCCTGATCCTTATAGTAACCGAGCATTACCATACCGCCCTTGACGCAGATCTCTCCGGCGCCTGTGTCATCAACATTTTCAAGCCTTACGTCAACACCGGGAAGCGGCTCTCCTATGGAGTCCGTAGTCCTGCATCTGTCGTGGTTGATTATGGCAAGCGGAGCGCACTCCGTAAGGCCGTAACCGTAAAGAACCTGGATGCCGAAGGAGTCAAAATCCTTGATAATCTGAGGATCAATCGGAGCTCCGCCGCAGATGATGAGCCTCATCTTGCCGCCGAAGGCCTCCTGAATTTCTTTGAAAAACACCTTTTTAAGGTCAATGTGAACTCTGCTTGCTCCCTTGCACAAAATGCTGCCTATTCTGAATTTCAGCTCACCGTTTTTCCTGGCGGCAATCTGTTTCATAATCCTCTTGTGCACTATCTCGAGCACCATGGGAACGGCAACAAATACCGTGGGATTGAATTCTTTCATATTGCTCAGCACATATTTGAAGCCCTCACAGAATGTTACCTTCGCTCCGCAGTACGGAGCGAAAAACAGAATAATAGAGCTCTCAAACGTGTGATGCAAAGGCAGAAGGGAGATACCGCAGTCTTCGGGATATATCTTGAGCACTCCCATTGCCGCCTTGATTTCAAAAGCAAAGTTTCTCTGGCAGAGCATAACGCCCTTCTGAGCGCCCATTGTGCCCGACGTAAAGAGAAGCGTACAGAGCTTCTCGGGGTCATGATTTACCTGCTTATACAGTTCCTTCCCGCTTTTGTTCATCTGCTTTCCGTGAGAAATCAGCGATGACCAGGACGAAACGCTTCCTGCGCACTCCTCATCATAGCAGAAAACCTTAACCCCGGGGATTTTGCTCAGATCAAATTTATCAATGAATTTCTTATCGCAAAACAGGATTTTTACACCGGAGGTATCAAAGATTCCTCTTATATCTTCCTCGTGGAGCTCCTTGTCGGTGGGAACAATTACGCCGCCCGCGAGAATAGTGCCGATATAGGTCACGGCGTATTCGTATCTGTTATCGGAGCAGACAGCAACCGCTCCGCCGTCAAGCCCGAGCTCAATCACGGCAGAGGTAAAAGCATTAAGCTCCTCCAGATATTCTCTGTAGGTGATAATATAGTTGGTATTCTTTTTCTTGATTTCAAATGCCGGGCGGTTGGCATACGCCGCGGCGCTCATATCTATGAGCTCTCTGATTGTACTGAATTCCTTTACCTGATAAAAAGCATCCATAAAAGCTCCATACTGTCACCATTTTACAACGTGCTTATTATATATTTCAATTATTAAGAATTTATGAATATTTTAAAAAATAATAAAAAAGAAAACTCCGACTGACTGATTTTTATATCCGCTGTATTGAGCAGAATCAATAAATGTGATACAATAAACGAAAAAGACATTTGCAGGTGATAAAATGACACAAACCGAAAGAATGAACGCGGGTATGATTTATGACCCGGGAGCAGATGAAATAATGAGCGTTCAGATTCCGTATCAGGTGAAACTCAGGGAATTCAACGCTCTCTCCCAGACCGATTACGCCGGCAAGGAAAAATATATGAAAGAGGTCTTTGCCGAGTGCGGCGAAAACTGCTACATTGAGCTTCCGTTTTATGCAAACTGGGGCGGACATCATGTTCATTTCGGCAGCAATATCTACGCGAATTTCGAGCTCACGCTGGTGGATGACGGCGAAATATTTGTCGGTGACTGCGTACTCTTCGGACCTCATGTAACTGTCGCAACGGCTAATCATCCGGTCAATCCCGAGCTTCGCGCAAAATCATATCAATACAATAAAGACGTGCACATCGGCAGAAATGTCTGGATAGGCGCAAACACCGTAATCGTCCCCGGAGTCACCATAGGGGAAAACTGCGTGATAGGCGCCGGAAGTGTTGTGACAAAGGATATTCCTCCAAACACCGTCGCCGTAGGAAACCCATGCAGAGTACTGCGGGAAATCGGTGACCGCGATGATGAATTCTTTTATAAAAACGAGAAAATCGATGAAGAAATGAAAGAAATGATAAAAGAAATCAGAGACGGTTCCGCCGGCACTATCTGAAAATCTTAATAAGAACCGGGGTGCCTTCATCGGCCCAGACCTCGGCTGTTTTTCCGGGAAGCACCTCATTACTGACACCGAATGACCAGTCAACGGTGACATCGGCATTTTCAAGCGGATATCTGGCGTTTCTTATGTTTACTCCTTTTATGTCTGATGCGTATGCTATAACCGAAAAGAATCTGTATTTATCTTCAATATATACTTTTTGACTGCCGAATATTTCGGTTTCGCCCCGGTCATCAACCGCAAGGGCGGTTTTGCCGAGTTTAAAGAGCTTTAGAAGCATGGACAGATTGCTGAGAGTCTGGTCAAATCGCCCCCCGAAAACTCCGAGAAACAGAAAATCATCAAATCCCCGGCTCAGCGCTTCCTTCATGGCATAGACGGTGTCGGTATCATCCTTGACTGTGGGAAGAACTATTGTTTCCGTATCACTGTGAGGGTTATCATATGAATCAAAATCGCCGATAATAAGATCGGCATCTCTGCCGAGTCCGTCCCTGTGTTTTAAGCCGCAATCGCAGTAAATCATATAATCGTCTTCTCTGAGATATGACTTTGAAATGTCATATCTCTTTATTTGTGCCCCTCCGACTATTACGCATCTTTTCATCAGCAATCACTCCCGCCCGAGAAATCCGCAATATATTTTCTGATGTCAACCCTGTTATCTATAACCTCTACTCCGTCATTTCCAAGCAGCTCCGCCTGTACGCCTATTCCTCCGAATGCAAAGCTGCCGGATAAATATCCCTTTGAATTAACTACTCTCCAGCAAGGGATTTCACCGGGAAACGGATTGTTATGAAGCGCGTTTCCGACAGCTCGCGCTCCCTTGGGATTGCCCGCAAGAGCGGCAATCTGCCCGTAAGTTGCAACCCTGCCCGCCGGTATTCTTTTTACCGCATTGTAAATATCGTTATATTTCATATATCATCTTATTTTCAGAGTCCGCAGATAATCCTTACGGTCCTGACTGACTCTGAAGCTTTCCAAAGATTTCTGAATGGCCTTATTATGCGTAAACACATCAAGCTTTTTTTCTTCAATAAAAGGCAGCGTTTTGTCATATTGCTTTGCGAGAGCCGTCGCAAAGTACCAGGCTCTCATCATATTGACATAGTATTCATCCGACTTTATCCCGGCAACTTTTACGGCATATGAAACATCAAACAAATCATCAAGAAAATGATTCATAAGCACTCCGATTCCGAAACGCGAAGTGTACGTTTCACCGGAATCGATCCATTTAACGGCATACGGGGGAAGCTTATCGCGGTGCTTTCCGAAACATTTCGGAAGCATCTGGTCGCACACCGCCCAGTTGTCAACATAAGGCAGGAATTCCTCCACCCGCCTGATACATTCGTCAAAATCTTTGATTTCGCTGATTATAAATGCGTGAAGGCGGTTTTCGTCAAAGTAATAATGCGGAAGAGACGATAAGAATTCATCTGTATTATTCTCTTTTATCAGTTTCCGGGCAAACTGCCTGAGTTCCGGAGTACGCACTCCCAGCACACACCCCGGGTCTACTCCCGGCGTCAGCTTCAGATGAAACTCACGGTATTCGCCGTCCGCCATATTCTTCAGTTCTCTGATAATCCCGTTATCCATAATATCCGCTCCGTAAATGAATGAAAAACCCGCCTCTGGCGAGACGGGATTCTATCAACTCTGCTTAAGTGATAACACTCCAATACGCGTGATCACGCTCCGGCGTGTCGGGAAAGGCCGGCTGAGCCGGCGCTTTCATAAAGACTTACGCCTTTTTCTTGGAGCAAACATAAGCTGCTGCAGCCGCTGCGGAGATAATGGCAAATACTGCCATACCCGCTGATGCGGAACCGGTATCTACAGGAGCTTCTGCATTAGTGGTTTCTTCTATAGCTGTCTCTCTGTTGTTAGCATAGAGATCCTTGATTTTTTCTTTGATGGTGCTCATAAAGCCGTTGAAGTTAAGTAAATCGGCTGCGGGAAGGTTAAGCTTTGCGATTGCCGCGTCGAGTCTCTCGGCAGCGCCTGCAACCTCAGCTTCACCTGCAGCACCTGCGCCGTTCATAACTACTTCAATAACTCTGCTATAGAGATCCCAGAAGAGATCATTGAGGGTTCCAAGAAAGCCCGATGCCTGGATGTAGTTAAAGAACTTATCCAGAATCTCGGGAAGCTTGAGACCTATATACTTCGTCCAATAATGGTCACCTGTATTGTTGTGTGTTGAAAGGTGCTCATTGTAATCGATTTTGTTTCTGAAACTTGCGCCGCATGTTGCGCAGATATATTCTTTATCGTTTTTGTGGTTGTTGAGATCGGCAACATAAGCATCGGGATTTTCATACTTTCTGCCGCATTCCTGGCATACAAAGTATCCGTTGGGGTCCCTGTGGTTATCAAGACAATAGTTATAGTCTGTGATACTTGTGTAAACCTTTCCGCAAACCGGGCAGGTATAAGCTGTGGGAGCATCACTGCCTGACGATTTGGCGGTTTCCGCTGCAAATGCCATAGTACCGATCGAGAATGTGAGAATGAATGCTAAGATTACTGCAATTAATTTCTTCATAGTTACAATTCCCTTCAGTATTTC
>JAEEGL012840029.1_pt1 | contig 13233 bp, 9 predicted proteins | sample 9134231 | NCBI WGS metagenome assembly JAEEGL01 (sample SAMN16246548, study PRJNA631951) | gut metagenome | biome: gut microbiome; feature: rumen; material: fiber-attached | host: Bos | place: Iran: Karaj | collected 2018-10
TCGGGATTCGGACCCGAAAGCTACCATATGGGAGATTTTAACCTCTGGTACTTCAATATAAGACAAAACGCCGAAAACAGAATCGCAAAATATCTTGCGGAACATAAATAAAATCCGGTTTTTAAGGAGAAAAGCGTGAAAATAGTGTTTCTTGACGCGGCAACCGCGGGAAAAGATATGGATATGAGCATCTTTTCAAAATACGGGGATGCCGAGATTTACGATACGACGCCCGAAGAAAAGCTCTGCGAAAGACTGAAAAACGCCGATATTGCAATAACAAATAAGTGTAAGATTTCGGCAAAAGTCATGGAAAGCGCGAAAAATTTAAAGCTCGTGTGCATAATAGCGACGGGCTACGATAACGTCGATACGGACTACGCGGGAAAACATAATATCGCAGTCTGCAACGTGAAGGGCTATTCCACGGACTGCGTCGCACAGCTGACCGTAAGCCTTGTTCTGTCTCTCGCATGCCACATAAGAGAGTACGACGACTACTGCAAGAGCGGAGAATACGCGTCAAGCGGACTTATGAACTGCCTTGAACCCGTTTATTACGAGCTGAAAGGCAAGACGTGGGGACTGTACGGTTACGGAAACATAGGAAAAAAGGTCGCGCAGACCGCAAAAGCACTCGGATGCAGCGTAATAACGTGCAGAAAGAACAAAACGGACGAAATCGAGTGCGTAAGCCTTGAAGAACTGTTCGAGAGAAGCGATATTGTTTCGCTTCACGTGCCGCTCAACGAAGAAACGGAAAAAAGCGTAAATAAGGAGATTCTTGAGAGGGCGAAAAGAAACCTCATTCTCGTCAACGTCGCGCGCGGCGGAGTTACGGATGAAAAAGCCGTGGCGGAGGCGGTAAAAAGCAGAAAAATCGCAGGTTTTGCAACGGACGTGTATTCAAAAGAGCCGATGGACGAAAATTCGCCGTTTTATGAACTTTTGGACCTCAAAAACGTGATTTTCACACCTCACATGGCGTGGGGAGCGTATGAAACGAGGGTAAGACTTCTCGACGAAACCTGTAAAAACATAGATTCTTTTCTTGCCGGAGAAAAAAGAAACAGAATTGAATGCGCACGGTAAAATTTATTGTAATTTGAAACAGCATATAGTATAATATTTTCGTAATAAAATTATTTTTTGGAGACGTTTATGAACGATATAGCGATTGATCTCGGTACCGCAACGGTACTCGTGTACGTAAAAGGAAAAGGCGTTGTCTATGAGGAGCCGTCCGTCGTCGCCGTTGACAGAGCGAGCGGAAAAGTCCTTAAAATCGGAAAAGAAGCGCAGCTTATGCTCGGAAGAACGCCGGGCAACATACTTGCGATACGTCCTTTGCAGGACGGAGTCATTTCGCAGTACGAGGTTACGATGAAAATGCTTAAGCATTTCATCCGCAAGGCGACGGGGCCGAGTATTCTGAAACCTCGCGTAATGGTGTGCGTTCCGAGCGGAATAACCGAGGTCGAGGAGAGGGCGGTTTACGACGCAACGATAGCGGCGGGTGCAAAAAAGACGTACCTCATCGAAGAGCCGATAGCCGCGGCGATAGGCGCGGGAATAGACATTTCAAAGCCGGAGGGGCACATGATAGTCGACATAGGCGGAGGAACGACCGACGTTGCTGTAATTTCTCTGGGCTCAATAGTCGTGTCCGACTCGCTTAAACTCGCGGGGAACAAAATCGACGAAGCGATCATCAAATATATACGGCGCAAATATAACGTTCTCATAGGCGAGGTTACCGCCGAGGAAATAAAAAAGAAGCTCGGCGCGGCCATTCCGTACGATAATCAGTACATTATGGAAGTCAAGGGAAGATGCTTGAAAGAAGGCCTGCCGAAGATGATAACGATCTCGTCCGACGAGGTTGCGGACGCCGTGGCGCCTACGGCGCGCGCCATTGCCGACGCGGTTTGCCACGTAATAGAACGCACTCCGCCGGAGCTTGTCGGTGATATTGCCGCAAACGGAATTATAATGACCGGCGGCGGAAGCCTGCTTTACGGTATGGACAAACTCATCGAAAAGGCTTGCGGAATAAAGACGTATATAGCCGATAACCCAACAACCTGCGTGGTTATCGGAACCGGAAGATCGCTCGATAATCTTCAGGTGCTCCCCGAGGGAATAATCAATATTTCGAGACAGCGCCAGGAAAGATTGTAAAAATAGCAAAAAAGCAAAAAAAATAATATATTAATTATTGACTTACGGCAAAATATATGATATAGTTAATATATTAAGCAACTACGTACAAAGTTATTGTAAATACATTTTGGAGGAAAAAACATGAAAAAGAAACTTATCATCGGTATGATACTTCTGATTTTACTGACTTTTGCAGTATCTGCCGCAGAAATCAATACCGACGGACAGTTTCCGGACGTTTCGGAAAATGCATGGTATGCAAATGACGTAAGTACGGCATATCAGCTGCGGTTGATGAACGGAAGAGACGATTTTTTTGTTCCGGAAGGACAAATAACCGTAGCGGAGGCAATTACGATCGCGGCAAGAATGTCCTCGTCGTATGCGGCTGAGACAATCGAAGACGCCGACGGATCGTGGTATGCAAAATACCTTATATACGCTTTAAATAAAGGTATTATAACGAACGACCGCTTTGACGACTATGAAAGAAACGCAACGAGAGCGGAGATTGCCGAACTTTTCGTAAAGGCAATGCCGGTCGGATACTATGAAGCGATGAATACAATAAACAGTATCCCCGACGTACCGTCCGCAAACGATTGCTACATATACGTTTCGACTTTATATAAAGCCGGAGTTGCAATAGGAGACGCCGACGGCAACTTCCATCCGGACGACGATATAACACGCGCGGAGACGGCAGCTATAATTTCACGCGCCGTATTCCCGGAAAAGAGACTTCCCAAGACGATAGCGGAATACGAAGACGGCACGGTTGAAGGCGAGGACGACGACGCATATCTGCTTTGCGTAATGTCGGGATTTAATGCGCAGCACGAAGGTATCGGCTCAGGCTGGCTGCTCGACAACAGAGGAGCAATTCCGAGATCGACTCTCACCCAGTCTTACGGCTCGCTTACGGATATAAGCACAGAAGCAGGTTCGGCGCTCATAAGAGAATTCAATAAGATAACCAAAGGCGTAATCACGCTTGAAGCAAAAGCGTCTGCCGACGGCGCCGACGGCGCGTTCCTCGAATTCCAGAACGATGCGGGCGACAGCGTATTCAGACTCGAAATAGTGGACGGCGACTGGAAAGTTCTCGGCACGAACGGATACACCAAAGTTTACGATATAGGCGCGAATGAAACGATGTTCACGTTCCGTATTACCGTAAATCTCAATAAATGCACGAGCACGATAGTTATAAACGAAACCGAATGCGGAACTTATCCGCTTCCCGTAACAAAAGCAAACGCAAATATACTGAACTTCAGATGGGCGACGACAGAAGCCGGAACCCCGTCGTTTGCACCGGCGGCAACAAAGCTGTACGCAAACTACGCGGTATATGAAATGTTTGATCTTACAAAGGATAACGTAAAACCGTACGGCTGGACGCAGAATTCAAACGGCGACGCATACGGAAAAGCCAACACGCTTGCAGTTAAGGCGGGAAAGAGCGCGACAAAGACGTTTGACGAAGTAACGGGCACCGTAATCGCCGAATATCAGGCGATATTCAGATACAAGGAAAGCACGGGCTTTGCGCTCAAGAGCGGCGACAAGACGGTTCTCAACTTCACGACCGGCTCTTCGGGCTTTATCGCTAACGGCACGAACGTATATAACAGCTTCTATAACGGCCAGTGGTATATGTTCAGATTCGAGCTCGACACCAATACCCAGAAGATAAAGATTAAGGTTGACGGAAGAGTTCTCGGCGAAGTAAACTTCCAGAATGCGGCGACAGGCATAGACTCTCTCACAGTTACCAACAGCAGCTCGAGAGAAGTTACGTTCGACGAATTCAAGGTCTTCAAGAAGATCACTCACAGCGACTACGTACCGAAACCCGTAAAACCCGCTGGAGAAGAAAACTATATAATCGGTATGAACCATTGTCCTCTCTGGAGAAACGGCTATCAGATAAACTTCAGCTGGTCGGTAATCTCGCCTTACTCGGATTACCAGCCCGCAATAGGCTACTATGACGAAGGTACCGCCGAAACGACGGACTGGGAAATCAAGTACCTCGTGGAACACGGCGTTGACTTCCTGTCAATCTGTACGTTCCTTCCCGTAAACGACACGATGGAAAAGATGCCTTTCAACGATTATTATATCTTTGAAGGCCTCTATAACGCAGAATATATAGACGACATAAAGTTCTGCCTTCTTCTTGAAATCGCAAACGCAGGCGCACCGAGATCACTCAACGACTGGAAGAACAAGTTCGTTCCGTACCTCATAGAAAAATACTTCAAGCACCCGAGCTATATGACGATAGACAATAAGATAGTTGTCGACTTCTTCGGCGGCACGCTTGCAAAGTATGTGGGCGTTGACGTAGGAAAGCAGTGTATGGATTACCTTGAAACGGAAGTTCAGAAACTCGGCTTCGACGGCGTATATTGGGTACACTGCGGCACTGACAGCGCATACAGCAGCCTCGACTATGACGGGGCGCACGCATACAGCTGGGGCAGAGACGGAGCTACCTATAACGGCAACGTCAATGGTATGACCAGAGTACTCAATTGGTGCAAAAACAACGGAGAATGGGGAATCCCGACAATCAGTATGGGCTTTACCAATACACCGTGGAACTCCGAAAGCACGTATAAAGAAAGAGAACCGTTCTGCTCGGCAAGCGATTTCGAAAGAGCATGCAGCTACGTAAAGAACACGTACCTGCCTACCAACGCAACGACGGATACACAGAGAAAACTCGTTTGGCTGTCAACCTGGAACGAATACGGCGAAGGAACGCTCCTTATGCCGACGGCGGACGAAAAGGGATTCCAGTACCTCGACGCCGTAAGAAAAGTATTCTTTAATGCAACTCAGTCGGAACTTAACGAAATAGACGTTTACCCGACGGAAGCACAGCTCGAAAGAGTAACTCACATGTACCCGCAGTACAGACACCTCTTAAGAAGAAATAAGGCTCTCGACTTTGTCGATTCGCTCTCCAACGCTCCGACGCAGTCATTCTATAAGATAGACTACGCAAACGACTCGTCCATTACGGCGTCGAGCTCGTGGATACAGGGCGCACGGAGCATAGGACGCAATGCGAACGGTATATACGGAACGACAAATGTTGCCAAAGGCAATGTAAATATCTTCGTTCACAACGGAGGAACAAGCGTTGCGAATACGTTCTCCTCAGGCGGACTTCCGACAAGCTCCATAGACGCGATAGTAATTACCGCAAAGATTCCCGTGGGAGCAAACCTCAGAATTTACTATGCTACCAGTGCAAGCTCGGGATTCGCCGAAAACAAGGCGTATGCCTTCCCGGCGTCGACGGTATACGATTACGTCGAATATTCTGTTAACAAATCAGCTCTCAAAAACTTCAGCGGCAACCTCACGCAGCTGAGACTTGACCCGCAGCAGAATCAGAATACGCAGTTCTTTATCAAGTCTATCGACTTCAGACAGTCTACTGAAAGACCGATTTCCAAATCGCTCAGAATAGACGGCAAGACCGCAAACCTCGCTTACCTGCCTGAAATCGAAAGCAACGGTGACATCCTTATACCGTTCGAACCGGTAACGGGTCTTGACTTCTTGCTCAACACATTCCATCTGTGGGATAAGGATAACAAAGAACTCACGCTCAACTTTGTCGGACATACGATGGTATTCAAGGTAGGCTCGAACAAGTGCGTAATCGACGGAGATGAAGTAAATCTCGGATATACGATTTACGATAAAGACCAGCTTCCCATGGTTCCGATAAACCTGATATGCTCCGTAAACGGATATTCGTACAGCCTCGTAAATTCGGGCAGCTCGAGAATAATCACGATAGGCACTCCCGCACAGGCATATTACAATGAACTCAACCAAATAGTTGCGAACAGAGTTGCCGGTCAGTGGGAATTCTCGGTTCCGGGTGATACGGAAGGATGGACGTCGAGCTTCATGAGCCTGAACGTATCGGACGGCTACATGAGATGCCAGTCCGTTTCTCAGGAAACAGACCCGATCATCACTCTCAGCGGCGGCTCGGCAGTCAACACCTCGTATTACAACAAAATAGAAGTAAGAGTAAGATATCAATATACAAGCCAGTCTAACGGCAGAATCCAGTTGTTCTTCTCAAGCAACGGCTCAATGTCGGAAGCAAACAGTATATCCCTCCAGCTTCCGAATAAGGATTCCAATGAGGAATGGGTTGTTCTGTCTCAGAATTTGAGCAGCAAGACTTCATGGACAAATATGGGAACGGCAAGATATTGGCGTCTTGACCCGTTCGACGCGGTAGGCTATATGGATTTTGATTATATAAGATTTGTACATGAATAATTGATAATTAATAAAAAACGGTCTCGAAAGAGACCGTTTTTTTATTATTCTTTTTTTGTTATCAATGCGGTTACAAAAAGAAATTGTAAAACAAGAACATTTGTGCTATAATTGCGATATAAAAGGAGGGGATAAAAACGGTAAGCTGCTTTAAGGGAAATTTCAAGCTGACGTGCGTAAGAGGATACAGAATAATGAACGGAAAAAAAGAGTATCATAAAGGAATCGACCTTGTCGGGCTCGACGATATAACCGTGTATTCCGTCTGCGGCGGAAAGGTAAGAAACGCATATCAAAAGGACGGAGCCGGAAATTACGTTGTGGTAACGATGGACGACGGCAGACGCGTTTTTTATATGCATCTGAAATCGTTTAATAAAAAGACAGGAGATACTGTAAAAAAAGGCGAGCCGATAGGCGTTATGGGAAATACCGGAAATTCGTACGGCGCGCATACGCATCTTGAAATAAGAAAGGAAACGGGCTCTGAAAGCCTTGATATAAACGAATTTACGGGAATACCGAACATTGTCGGAAGGTATTATTATGAGCAAGCGGAAAATGAAGAGGAGGAAGAGATGACGCAGGTAAAATTCAACGAGATGATGGATAATTATCTTAAGGAAAGAGAACAAAAAGGGCCGTCAGAGTGGTCTGAAAGCGCAAGAAACTTTTGCGAGAGAAACGGCATAATAAAAGGCGATGAAAACGGCAATAAAAAATATAATATGTTCGTAACGCGTGAGGAACTTGCGGAAATAATAAAGCGCGTTTCGGAAATATTTTAGATTTATAAAAGACTTGACAAAAAGCAAAAACGGTAGTATAATTCCTATATATATAGAAACTGTGAAAAAGACATGGGAAGTCTGAAAAAAAACAGAGATTTGCGCCTCGGCTGAAAGCGCGGAAAAAAAGGCTTCTTACCGCTTTTGAGTTCCGGGAAGGCAGCAATTTCCGGCGTAGAGACTGCGTTAAGGGAAAAGAGGGTGCTTTTGTGCACTGAACTCGGGTGGAACAGCGTGTTTTTGCGCCCCGTATGCGAAAATATTTCGTATGCGGGCTTTTTTATTTGTTGAATAATAAAAAATATATATATTTTGGAGGATTTGCAAAACTATGTTGAATCTTATTTTGAAAGACGGAAGCAATCTTGAGGTAGAAGAAGGCATAAGCGTTTACGAGGCTGCGGAAAAGATAAGCGCGGGACTTGCGAGAAACGCTCTTGCGGCGCACCTTGACGGCGAGCTTGTCGAAATGAATTCAAAGCTAAAAAAGGGCGGAAAAATCGAATTTCTGACCTTCGACGACGAAGACGGAAGAAAGGTTTACAGACATACCGCGTCCCACGTGCTCGCACAGGCGGTAAAAAGACTGTATCCGAATGCAAAGCTCGCAATCGGACCCGCAATCGACAGCGGTTTTTATTACGATATCGATACCGACGAGCCTTTTACGCCCGAAGTACTCGTCAAACTCGAAGAAGAAATGAAAAAAATCATAAAGGAAGACTATAAACTCGAAAGAAAGGTCCTTCCGAGAGAAGAAGCCGTAAAATATATGGAAGAAAAAGGAGAACCCTATAAAGTAGAGCTTATAAACGACCTTCCCGAAGACAGCATAGTTTCGTTTTACACGCAGGGCGAGTTTACCGACCTTTGCGCAGGCCCCCACCTGCCTTCAACGGGAAAACTCAAGGCGATAAAACTCATGCAGTGCACCGGCGCGTACTGGAGAGGCAGCGAAAAGAATAAAATGCTCTCGAGAGTGTACGGAACGGCGTTCCCGAAACAGAGCGACCTCGACGCGTATCTTGCGCAGATTGAAGAAGCAAAGAAAAGAGACCACAGAAAGCTCGGCAAAGAGCTCGGCATATTCGCACTCTTTGAAGAGGGACCCGGCTTCCCGTTCTTCCTGCCCAACGGCATGATTATAAAGAATACCCTTATAGACTATTGGAGACAGATACACGCAAGAGAGGGCTATAAGGAAATAAGCACGCCGATTATGCTCAGACGTGAACTCTGGGAGACGTCGGGACATTGGGACCACTATAAAAACAATATGTATACGACGGTTATCGACGAAAACGATTTCGCCGTAAAGCCCATGAACTGCCCCGGAGGAATGCTTGTTTATAAGCTTCAGCCGCATTCGTATAAGGACCTGCCGCTCAGACTTGCTGAACTCGGAATAGTGCACCGCCACGAAAAATCGGGCGAAATGCACGGACTTATGCGCGTAAGATGCTTTACTCAGGACGACGCTCACATATATATGACGAAAGAGCAGATAACAAGCGAAATAAAGGGCGTTGTAAGACTCATAAACGAGGTTTATACACTGTTCGGATTCAAGTATCACGTTGAACTTTCTACCATGCCGGAAGACCACCTCGGCTCGCTTGAGGACTGGGAAGATGCGACGAACGGACTTAAAACGGCGCTTGACGAACTGAATCTGCCGTACGTTATAAACGAGGGCGACGGCGCGTTCTACGGCCCGAAGATAGACTTCCACCTCGAAGACTCGATAGGAAGAACGTGGCAGTGCGGAACGATACAGCTCGACTTCCAGCTTCCCATGAGGTTTGAAGCGGAATATACGGGAGCCGACGGCGAAAAGCACAGACCTATCATGATTCACAGAGTTTGCTTCGGCTCGATAGAAAGATTTATCGGAATTCTCATCGAACACTTTGCAGGCGCGTTCCCGACGTGGCTTGCACCCGTGCAGGTAAAGGTTATGTCGATAAGCGACAACCAGTACGATTACGCAAAGGGCGTGTGCGAAAGACTTACGGAAAGCGGAATAAGATGCGAATTTGACGACAGAAACGAAAAGATAGGATATAAGATAAGAGAGGCTCAGCTCCAGAAGGTGCCTTATATGCTCGTTATCGGCGATAAGGAAGTCGAATCGGGACGCATTTCGGTTCGTTCGAGAAAGAACGGAGACGAGGGCTCGAAGTCTTTGGATGAATTCATAGGAGAAATAAAGAAAGAAATCGAAGATAAGGCAAGATAAATAAGGAGAAAGGAAAGAGAAATGGACTGTATTTTCTGTAAAATAGCGTCAGGCGAAATTCCTTCAAAGAAAGTATATGAAGACGGGGATATGCTCGCGTTTTACGACATCAACCCCATGGCAAAGGTGCACGTGCTCGTAATTCCGAAAAAGCATATAGACAATATCGACGGAATAAACGGAGAAAACGCGCAGTGCGTTGCGAAAATATTTGAAAAAATGGGCGAAATCGCAAAAATGGCGGGAATAAGCAACGGATACCGCGTAATTTCAAACTGCGGAGCCGACGCCAAACAGTCGGTGATGCACCTTCATTTTCATATCTTAGGCGGAGAGGAACTTCCCGAAAAACTTGCGTAAGGAGATAGCGGCATTATGGACGAAATCAAATATTATAAAATGAATATCGCGGGACTCGACAGAGAGCTTCCGATATGTGCGCTAAACGAAAAACTGTCGATTGCGGGCTTTGTAATGCTCGGAGACTGTGAACTTGTCGAGGCGTGCGCAAGGGAACTCAATAAGATTGTGCCGGAGCACGACTATCTTATCGCGCCGGAGGCGAAAGCTATTTCTTTAATTAACGAAATGGCAAGACAGGCGGGCGAAAAGAAGCATTTTGTCGCAAGAAAAGGGCTCAAAGCTTATATGACGAACCCCATAAGCGTTACCGTAAATTCCATCACGACGGCGCGCGAGCAGACGCTTTACCTCGACGGCAGGGACGCCGAAATAATGAACGGCAAGAGAATAGTAATCGTTGACGACGTAATAAGCACCGGAGAGTCGCTTTCGGCGGTTGAAAAACTCGTCAAAGCCGCAGGCGGCATAGTTGTCGGCAGAGCGGCAGTGCTTGCGGAAGGCGACGCCGCTGACAGAGACGATATAGTTTATCTCGAAAAGCTGCCGCTGTTCTTCAATTAAAGAATAATGGCTCAAAAGAAATATAAGGCGGCGTTTATAACGCTCGGATGCAGGGTAAATCAGTACGAAACCCGCGCCGTAAAGGAAGCCTTTGAAAAACTTGGATTTGAAACGGGAGAGTTCGACGAAAAATGCGACGTGTACGTGATAAATACGTGCACCGTAACGTCGGAAAGCGACCGCAAATCCATGCAGATGATAAGACGCGCAAGAAACAACGGCGGCAAAAACGCCGTTGTTGCAGTAATGGGCTGTATGGTGCAGGCAAATCCCGAAAAAGCGCAGAAAATCGAGGAAGCGGATATAATTTTCGGGAATAAGGATAAAACGGAATGCGCAAATAAGGTCCTTGCGCTCATAAAGTCGAAAAAACGCGAAAAAACGACCCATATAAGCGATATTTCGGACGAAAAGCAAATCGATAAAATGAAAATAACCGGCTCCGATATAACCAAAGCGTTTGTCAAAATCTGCGACGGATGCAATAATAACTGTGCCTACTGCATCATACCAAAGGCGCGAGGAAAGGTGCGCTCCAAATTGGTAAGCGAGGTAAGGGACGAAGTTGAGGGGCTTTGCGAAAAAGGCTTCAAGGAGGTCGTCCTTACGGGAATCGAAACGGCGGCGTACGGAAAAGATTTAAAAGACGCGGACCTTGTTTCGCTTGTCGAAAATATAAATTCGTGCGAAAAACTAAAGCGTATAAGACTTGCGTCGCTTGAACCCACCGTCATAACCGAAAATAGCGTAAAGAGACTTAAAAACTGCGAAAAACTCATGCCTCACTATCATCTGTCGTTACAAAGCGGAAGCGACGAGGTGCTGAAAAAAATGAGGCGCAAATATAATACCAAAATGTTTTATGACGTCGTAAAAACGCTTTACGATAATATTTGCGGCGTAACCTTGACGACCGATATAATCGTCGGCTTTCCGGGCGAAACGGAAGAGATGTTCAAAAAGACGGTACAGTTCGTGAAAAAATGCGGATTTCTTTACGTGCATATTTTCCCGTATTCCGACAGAAAGGGAACCGCCTCGTCGGAGATGAAAGAAAAAATCGACGCTCAGACCAAACATAAAAGGGCGCGGATTCTCAAAAAAATAATGATTGAAACGAGAAAAGAAACGTTAAATAAATTTCTGAACACCGAAAGGGAAGTTTTGGTGGAGAAGACTGACGGAAAGTACGCTTACGGACACACCGACAACTTTATAGAGACACAATTCGAACTTTCCGGAAAAGATATAAAGGAAAACGATATTGTAAAAGTAAAGCTTGTTGATATTCCGGAAAACGCGGATTTCGTGAACGCAAAACTGCTTGAAGTATAAGGAGGAACGCTTTTGGAAGAAAATAAAACCTTAAACGATAATATTATTGCTGCCGAAAACGTAAGTTATACTTATACCGATAACGACGATAACGAAAATAACGATACCGAAGCCATAAAGAATTTGTCGTGCAAAATCGCGAGAGGTAAATTTACCGCGATAATCGGACATAACGGCTCCGGAAAATCCACGCTTGCAAAGCTCCTTTCCGGAATCATGGTGCCTGGAAGCGGAAAAGTTACGGTTTATAAGGCGGGTTTCAGCGAAGGAATAACCTCCGACGACGAGAAAAACGATTTTGAAATAAGAAAAACCGTCGGAATGGTGTTCCAGAATCCGGATAATCAGATAGTCGCAACCATTGTCGAGGACGACGTCGCTTTTGCGCCCGAAAATATAGGAGTCGAGCCGAAAGAAATAAGACGCAGGGTCGACGAGGCATTGAAAACCGTCGGACTTTCCGAATACGCCATGCACGATACGCATAAGCTTTCCGGAGGTCAGAAGCAGAGAGTCGCCATTGCGGGAATGCTCGCAGTCGAGCCGGAATGCATAATATTCGACGAATCGACGGCAATGCTCGACCCGGGCGGAAGAAAGGATATCATGAATACAATTCTTTCGCTCAAGGATAAGGGAATCACCGTCGTGCTCATAACGCACTATATGAACGAGGCGACATTCGCCGACAATATAATCGTTGTCGACCATGGAGACGCAATACTTTGCGGCACGCCCGAGGAAGTGTTCGATAACGGGGAGATCCTGAAAAAATGCGGGCTTGAAGCTCCGCAGTCCACGCTCGTCGTACAGAAATTAAAGGCAGACGGCATAAATATAAAAACAAAAGGCGTGCTCGACGCACAAAGCGCGGCAAAGGCGATTGACGAGGCGATAAAGGCGAAAAAGGGGGTAAGAGACGATGCTTGAATTTGAAAACGTGTCGTATTATTACAGTAAAAATACCCCTTTTGAAAAAGAGGCGTTAAAAAATATTTCGCTTAAAATCAAAGATAACGTTACGACGGGAATTATCGGGCATACCGGATGCGGAAAATCGACGCTTGCACAGATGATGAACGCGCTTATTTCTCCCACAAGCGGACGCGTTCTGCTTGACGGAAGCGATATAAACGCAAAGGAATACAATACCGTCGGCGTGAGATTTGAGGTGGGACTCGTGTTCCAGTATCCCGAGTACCAGCTTTTCGAGGAGACGGTTTATAAGGACATCTCGTTCGGCCCGAAAAATATGGGACTTTCGGATGAGGAAATAAAAGAGAGGGTAAAATTCGCGTCGTCCTTTACGGGAATAACCGACGATATGCTTGAGAAAAGCCCGTTTGAACTTTCGGGCGGTCAGAAAAGAAGAGTCGCAATCGCAGGAGTCATAGCCATGGACCCGAAAATCCTCGTTCTTGACGAGCCCGCGGCGGGACTTGACCCGAAGGGAAGAAACGA